>VTLG01009490.1_pt1 | contig 30700 bp, 33 predicted proteins | sample 4694571 | NCBI WGS metagenome assembly VTLG01 (sample SAMN12604809, study PRJNA352737) | marine metagenome | biome: ENVO:00000447; feature: ENVO:00000209|ENVO:00000569|ENVO:01000036; material: ENVO:00002151; isolation source: viral sequences binned using virsorter ...
CATTGTTACGCTGCATGACTAGCAGCTTCCGGTTTAGATATGGTACTAGGAATTCAACTGTGAGCAGACTGAACAGTCCACCTAGTTGTTGCTCTAGTTCCATTTGAGTAAGCCGTACCTCCTCTGCTGTGGTCCGCTCACTCTGTCGTACATTCAGTATAAGGAATGCTTCAGCCAGTCTCCGCTCCAGAGATGCTGCCATCTCTGCTGCAGTACTGAAGTCCATTGACTTAGCAACTTGAATAACACCAACATCCTCAGGTCTGCCCTGAATGATGGCTCCGTTGCCAGCTGTAGCTAGTGTCTGAGGCTTGGTAGTAGAGCTAGGCGATACAGTGAAGACCACCTTTGCAGCTGCTGCGCTGCCCTCAATCAGGGCTTGGCTCAGTGCTTCCAGGGACTTCAAGTCACCAATGAATTCTTCTACTCGGCCGCGGCCATAGTTCTCCCCATCAACAGAGTTGAACCTGAGTACCAGCCATGGTGATGCATCTTTTGGAGCAGTACTCTTGCTCTTTGGTAGCACAATATCTAGTGCTTCCTGATGCCACACCCACCTACCATTCTTGTACTGTACACGTGTGTATACTTCGCAGTCGTTAGTGTCTGCGCTTCCTTCATCTCCCATCTCTACTTGTCGTGCATGTTTATTCTGCACTTCAGCTGGGAGTAGTTCTTTGTTTACTAATTCTTTGGTTACGATTTCAATGATCTGGCCATTGCCATCTCTATCTACAACGTAACGGTTTAACGGGAAATGCTTAATGCCTTCCTTACCCATAAACAAAAGAGCGTTGCCGCCTACTACAAGATGCTTGATAGCTTGGTGGACAGTTACTCTGTCACTGGATGCAGCAATGCTATCCATCACCATTCGTTCCAGCTTGGCAAAGCTAAGGTCCAGTTCTGATCTGACTTCTGCAGGCAGCTCGGTGCCCAGCTTGTCATCTCGTATCTGAAGCTTAAAGAATGTAGTCTGTGGTGGTAGTAGTGCCAGCATTAATTTACTAGCTAGTGTGACTACCGCTTTGGCTCCCACTGACTGCCAAGGTGAAATAAATTTCTTGTACTGTGGTCTGGTCTCGTCGTTTGTAATAAGGTAGGGAAGTGTTAGCTTTGCACAGTCAACCGCTGCGTCAAGATACTGGGATCTACCACTCTTTAGGAAATCGTATCTAGTTCGAGCATGCATGTTCTTACGCTAAGTTAATTCCGAGTGCTTCAACCTGACTTATATTCATACCAATCTTCAGGTCATCTGCAGGCAGTTTGTTCTGCTTCCGCTTCCTGTCTAGTGCTTTGCCTCCAGGCCTGAAGCCTTGCATGGCACCACTTCTTTCAAGTGTTCCTGTTAGCTCTTGGGTTGGACCGTGTGTCACCCGCATAGCTAGTTGTTGTTTACGTACTCTGTCGGCTTGTGCCCTCTCTTCTGCGACCTTCTTATCTTCAGCAGGACTTCTACCGTGCAGAGCTATGTGTGAATTGTAGTGGTTCTGAGCCATCTGCCATGGACTATCTTTCCATGGTCCGTTGATCATGCTCGATGCCCATCCAGCATCAAAGCCGTGATTAACTAGCCACGCATGTGCCTGCTTACGGTCGTGCTTCATGTTGCCGGTGGGTGCCGGAGCAGCACCACCGCCGCCTCCTCCGCCACCGCCTGCTGCAAAGTTTGGTGTAATGCCGAAAGCCTTGTAAGCATTGGGGAAGATTGTTATTTGCCGCCCATCGAGACCGGTAATAGTAGCCATGACTCTTACCTCACAAGGTTAGGCCGGCGCTTTCAGATTTAATTGAAAGCCCTGCTGTGTTCATGTTCTGCTTCAGTTCAGACTGAGGTGCCTTCTTGACACGCTTCTTCCTACCCTTACCTGGCTTCACTGCATTGGTACTCTTTGCGTAGGTTGACTGCAGGTTTGTTGACCCCTGCATTGCTGTCTCTTTCAGGTTCCTTCCAGGTGTTGAGTCTGTCCGGCCACGTGGTGTCAGGTTCCTACCTTGATCTCCACGAATGTCCCTTCCAGATGACTGCTTGTCACGCATGCTGGAGAGTTCACCAACCCTTGCTTCTTTCCTGGCTACTCTTCTACTTGCTTTACGCGACCGTCTCAATGAGATGCGTAATGCTTTCTTACCAGCAGCAGTTTCCGCTTTCATCATTTGTCGCCTTGCTCTACGCATGCGGCGAGCCATCCTCTTAAATCCCATAGTCGTTTTCCAATCGATTGTTTAGCCACTCAATTACTGAGCGTTGTCCAGACCTATACATAATCGTACTGATTGAATCACCAGGGCCTGGGTTTGTTGGGGGGAAGACTTCCTCCATCTCATTGAGTATTTGTTGGACATTCAGTCCGAATGTTTCAAGCGTATTGAGGGAGATTGACATTGTTGTGTTCAAAGAATGCAGGCATGCGTGCCCGCTGTGTTTCTAAAAGGCCTTCTGCTTTTCCGGCATACATAAGCGAGTCGCTTTGATCCAGCCAAAATTTTTTGTCCAAATATTTATCGGTAGTATTTATACCTAGTGGTTGGAGGATCCAGTTAATCGTCGCTTTGCGGAGCTTGTCAAGTGACGGAGAGACCGTAAGGCCGAGTTCACGGGCGACGAGCGAGTTCGACGCAACGTGGACCTGTTCGTCCCGGCTAATGTCCGCAGAGACTGTTCGCATTGCAGCATCACCGTTAAATCTGAAGAACGGGAGGAGCACGAAAAAAATCGCACGCTCCGCCACCATTGCTTTAAGGACGGTGTGATCAGGATGAGAGTTCCACGCTTCCCGGAGTCTGATGGCTTCGGCTTCAGCTTTTTCATCAACCCCGAAAGCATCGGCGATGTAACCAAGAGCAAGGTCGTGCTTCTCCTCGTCTCGCACGTTGGATAGGAGTAGATCACGCGACGCTTCAGGGACATCATTCTTTAGGGCATCTTGTATAAATTCACCAACTGGCAGCTCCATGTGACGGATAGCCAGGGCTCTGCGGAGGGTCTCTTCTGAGCCCTCCTTTACGGCTCCCGCTTTACACATCACGGGAGTCCAGGTACGTTTACGATTTAATAGTTTCTGATAAGGGTTCATTCGCCGCAATTACAATCTGGTGGTTCATTAAGAATATCCTCCAGGTAACTGTCAACATCTGCCTCAGCAAGAGCTGCATATACATTGCTCTTATCCTGCGTGTCGCCCATCACCTGAAGTGAGTAGTAAAGGGAGGTTTGAGGCGATGCCAACCACTCTTCCACGAACGCATTGTCGTAGGTCACTACATCACTCCATGAATTGAAGCTGTAACCGTGAAGAAGTCCCGTATTAGCAAGCAGCTGAACAATACCATCAACTACTTTCTTGTATGATTTCCAACCTACTTCTGATGCAATCTCTACATCTCCATAGTCGAAAGATTCCACACCAAAGGTACCGCTGTCACGGTCAACTTGACGTGCAATGGGGGGAGCTAGTTCTGGGGTGGTTGTGTAGCCATCAGCATCCTTGTACCGATAGCTGCAGGAGGCCGTAGGAGCCACTGCAAATGCCCTGACCATGCCATGGTTCCGCGCCACCTGTGCAGCGCTGTTCAAGGCGGTCCTGAGCTGCTCTGCGAGGGCATACCCGGCAGAGGCAGAGAGTCGATCACGGTTCAAGTCCTCTAGACCTTGACCAAACTCTTTGTAAGTAACTCGGTAACGTCGCAGCATGTTGGCAAGACCAAGCATCCCAAGACCAACTTGTCGATCCTCTACGGGGCTTAGATACTCACCACTCTCGTCTACGTTTGTTTTACCGTGCAGGTTACATAGCTCCTGCATTCCATTTACGAATGCCGGTTCAAGATCACCCACATCACAAGCGCCAAGGTTGATGTGCTGCAACAAGCAAGTGCCACGAGAGGGTAGATAAACTTCGAGACATACATTTCCATAGACACGCTCTCTACCTTCGTATTTAACTTTATTGAGCCAGATATCTCCACGTCGAATGCTGTCTAATAGCTGCTCCTTGAAGGTGCAATCTCTCCACCACTCGTCGGTGATGTTGATGCAACGCTTTACCCAGGGAAGTTCAGCCCGGCTTGCTTCAATAAACTCGATAGCATCAGGGTGACTGAGATCCAAGTGGCACACAACAGCACCATTTTTGTAAACACCACCTCTTCGTAGGACTTCATTGAGTGTTGAATAGATTTTCGCAAACGACACAGGGCCACTAGCTACTAGTCCCTTGTCGTTTTGTGTGCCCTTTGGGCGTAGTTTAGAAAGATGGACCGCACAACCTGCTCCAAATCGAAGAGCATGACTTACAAAACGCCATGATGCTTCAATTCCATTTGGTCCCTCGATCGAGTCATCCACGGTGAATACCGTGCACGATACTGGGAGCCTTGATGTGGGGTCGTCGATCCAGGATTGAACCCGGCCAGTGCGGGCGATAAGATCATTCGTTGACATTTATTAAATCAGCTAGATGTGGGGGTTGATAGTTAGGACCTTTAAGTACTTTTCCGTCCTTTCGTTTGATTGGTTTGCCGTCCTCTCCCAGCTTTGACATATTGCTTTTATGGACACGGCGTAATGCTTGCTCTAAGTCCCACTCCATGTTCTCGGCATATTGAGCACAGACGTAGACGAGATCAGCTAATTCTTTCAGGCATTCCTCTTGTGTCTCTGGAAGCCTTGCTCGAATCATCTCCTCATGTGCATCAACAAACTCTAAGAACTCTTCAACGATCAAAAACTTCTGTCTCTCGTTCGCACTCCAGGAGTTCTGTATATCGTAAGCTGCCCGAAACTCGATCGCTTGATTGCTTAAGAGTGACATGTTCTAATTCGTTTTGAAGGTAGTGGATTGCTTTTCGTAAGTCTGAATTAAAGCTGGCTTTATCTTTGTGACCAGCTCTACAAATATATTTAATTGCGTTGCCTAGGTGGTAGTTTAATCCTTGGTCTCGGATGAAATCCCAGACTTCAATGGATCCACGGGTGTAGTGTGGTGGGTGTTGGGCCATTGTTTAATTAAGTTGCTAACTGTGTTGCAAAGACAAAAGTTCTGATGTTGCAACGCATCAATAATTGTGCAGAGATCGTCCTTGTCTGCCTCAGGCAGCATGTCTCTCAGCCTTCTCATCTTGAAGTGCTGCTCCATCGTCAGCTCTAGCACTGGTGCTGGGGGTCCAGTAAAAAACTGTTCCTGTTCGTTCGTCATAGTTTTCATGTTGAAGAATCCTCGCTAGTCGTGCATTCAGTAACGCATCTTCAGCTCTAGCACTGGTGCTGGGGGTCCAGTAAAAAACTGTTCCTGTTCGTTCGTCATAGTTTTCATGTTGAAGAATCCTCGCTAGTCGTGCATTCAGTAACGCATCTTCAGCTGTCAGATCTTTAGCTTCGTATGCTTTGACGACTGTTTCCCATGTACAACCTCCCTTCTTCAAGATTGCTGCTGCACGTTTAACCCCAATACTGGGGATACCGCCGTAGCCATCTGTCTGATCACCAGCCATAGTCTGAATGAAGAACCACTCTTCCGCCTCTTCGGGCGTGATTGTGATTACTGGATCCGTAAGGTTGAATAGCTCTCCAGGGATCTGCCGCATGTCCTTGTCTGGACTACATATAATATTGCCAGGAAATTTTGTGGCATAAATTCCAAGGGCATCATCAGCTTCCAAGCCTTTGTAAGAGATGACTTGATAGTCTTTCTTAAGAGCGTTGATTACTCTTTTGTAGCCACATGGTTTCTTTCTATTACGTTGTCCTTTATATGTCGGAGAGAGTAGTTTACGAAAGTTGCGACTATCAGAAAAGAAAAGAATGCTATCGTCATAACATCCAAGGCAGTCAGCGATAGAGTAGAGTTCGTTAAGTACGGATTCGTATGCATCACTGAAGTTGGATGTGACGACGATAACGTCATCTCCGTAGTCGATTTCTGTTTCATTTGCTGCACAGGCTTTGTATACGATATAGTCTGCGTCGATAAGTAACGTCATTAATGTGTTTCATTCCAGGTGGGGCCATTTCCTGCTTCAGCAGCAATGGGTATTCTTAAGTTGTAGTATTCGCCAGCAGCTACTGCTGACATTTCAAGAGCGAACTTGAGATCATCTACGTGATCTGGGTGACATTCGTATTGGATCTCATCATGGATGAATGCAAGTTGATCAGCGTGTAGTTTGCATTGACGTGCTGTGTCATTAGCAATAACTAACCACCGCTTTGCGATAATTCCCGCACCCGACTGTAGTAGATAGTTGAGTGACTTATGTGGTGAATCAACTTTAATCTTGCGGCCGTCAATCGATTTAATATACCCTCGATCACTCGCTGCTTGAGTTGCAACAAGTAGATCAGCAAGCCCATCAATTGCAGCAACAAACGCTGCTCTAATTTCAGCGCCTCTTTTTTTAGCCCGCTGGGGGGAAAGTTGTTTGTCATAACTCAGGCCTATTTTCTGATCGCCTCCCCCATAGATGAAGCAGTAGGTAATTGTTTTGACAAGTTTTCTACTGACTCCAATTTTGTCGGCATTGACTTGGTGTATGTCTCCGTTAAGGAGGTTCTCACCAAATGTGGGACTAAAGCGGCCAAGATAATGGGCGAGCATACGAAGCTCAATACCACTAAGGTCTGCGCCCACCATGGTAAGTTTCGGCGAAGCTCTAAACAGCTTCCTAAAGTTTTCATCGCTAGGTACTTGTGCAAGGTTTGGATGTCTGTGTGCACAACGGTGAGTTACTGTTGCCACACTGCAGTGATGGTGTATTCGTCTAGATTTCGTAACAAGCTTCAGCCATGCGTTCGCGCCTTCGGATATCATCCCCAGACTCTTCGTTAACTCCAAAGCCCTCAGGAATTTCTCCGCTATCTCTATCCCCTGGGATACTGCATCCTTCAGGGTAACTTCGTCGATAACTGGTTTCCCAGTAGTCGTCATGAACTTCGGCTTCCACCCGTACTTCTCTTTTAGGATCCATGCAATATGATCTCGTGATGTGGGGTTAAAATCTATTAGCTTGGTGAATGGTGCACCTTCGATGTACCCCCTTGTTTTGTTGTTTCTTGCTGGAGTGAACTCATCTCCTGGTATGTAAGCATGCCGGTGTAGTAAAGACTCATTAATGCCTTCCAACTCACTTCTGAGTAGGGATGCCAGTCTCCAGGCTGCATCTTTGTCAAAGTACCATCCATGTAATTCTTGTTCAGTTAGTATTTGGGCAACCCGAGTTTCTAACGTAATCCACTCAGGTAGGGTAGGAAATGCTTCCATAATTTTGTTGTTACAGCTACGTCCTGCATCATGTAATCCTCCATCTCTTGGGACCATTCTTTCCAGTCGGTCTCCTTTCCAAAGGTTCCTTTGTAAGTACCGAGTCTGTAACCATACGCCTCAAGGCTATGACGGCCATAAAGAAGACCTCTCATATCCTTCCATTTACGTTTCCGATCTATGTCCAGCATATTGCTGTGGAATAAACGTGATAACAAAAGGGTATCGATAGGTATTGCTTTGGTCTCAAAGAATGGGTATAGGGACTCAATGGCTGGAATGTCGAAGTTGATTATGTTGTGTCCGATGATGTGGCACGCTTCTTCCAGCATTGTTATGCCCCGTGTTATCGGTTCACCACCGACATCATTGAATGCAAAATCCTCACCACTGGTAAGATCATGGATACCGATACAATGGATTGTGGTAAGATCATGTAACAGACCGTTAGTCTCAATATCAAAGACCAGATTCATTTTTCTTCTTTAGCAATGCTTTCCTCACTTTCTTCATTGCGGCTAGCTCTTTTTTAATCTCTTGAAAGGCATCCTCTAATGAGCACTTACCTCCTTGACACATAGCAACGATGATGTCGCATTTGTTGCCAAATGTATAAAGAGCATCTTCAAAACTATCAAGATTGGTAGTCAGGTGTGACATTGGTAATTAAGCGGTGGGGGGATTACTTGGTATGCCAGATATAGGTCTTGTCTTTGAACTTTGCCTTCTCCACCATCTCTTGTGTTGGTGGGTTGGGTCTACGTAAATCTAAATAGGTGCTAGAAATCGGACACCGGGTCGAAATCGGATTCAGTTTCATCTGTCTCATTAAAGCTACACGTTGACAAGTCATATTTCAGGGTGCACGCGACACCAGTTTCGCCAGAATATCTATTCTTGAGGACTCTAACAGTTGTACTAGAGTGTTCAGATCTATCCTGTTGATCTCTTTCGAGTGCGATAACTCCGTCAGAAAGCTGTGCAATTGCTGCACTTCCTCGAAGTTGTCCCAACGTAACTCGTGCTCCCTCTTCATGACCTTGGTCCTGATGTGATCGTCTTAGGTGACTGACTAGAAATAATGAAATACCAGTACGTTCAACTAAGCTACGTAGCCTGGTCATTGTTGTATCAATCATCCGTCTTTCATCACCATCCAGACCACTCAATAGAATTGACAGGTGATCCAAGAAGACCACCTTTGTATCTAGCCCTTGAGCAAGGTATTCAATCCTGTTGTAAATAACATCTGGGTCATAGGAACCAAAACCATCGAAGAGAAATAGATTCCAATTTGCTATTGTCTTTTCGTATATCTCTTCAAGCTCTTTAGCTTCGTATTCTCCAATATGCAGCGGCTTACCAGCTGCTACAGACATTAGTCCGAGTGCAGTCCTTCTACACGACTCTTCAAGAGCCACATAGCCGACCCGTTCTCCGTTCTGTAGAAGTGAAGCTGCAAGCTCCCTGCAGAAAGATGACTTGCCGACACCAGATCCTGCAGTGATTGTGATAAGCTCTCCGTATCTAATACCGTGTAAGAGGGTTTGAAGGCCACGGAAGGGGTAGTCATGATTGTTTGGTGGGTTAGGGGTTGTAATAATTGAGAGGAGATTCTTAGCCTCAACGATCCCATCTGGTCTGTACACCGATGCATCCCATACCGCTCGACGAATCGCTTCGTTAGCGGAATGCATTAGTGCATCACTTGCATCCTTGTACTGATGATCAAGGTTGGCGATGTATGCCTTGCCTGGTGGCAGGACACTTGCTGCTTCCTCTGCGGCCTTGCGGCCTGGCTCATCATTATCAAAGAACAATACAATCTCATCCCAACCTTGCAGCCAAGAGAGTTGTTTTTGTATTGCCTTCTTAGCTCCAGCTGCACCAGTTGGTAGGGAGACATGCTGCCATGTGGGCATAGCAACCATGACACTGGCTGCATCAAGCTCACCCTCTGTAATGACTAGTCGTTGTCCGGTTGACTTGAATAGATGCTGGCCAAAGAATGTACCGGGTACCTTACCCTCGTACTTAAAGTCTTTGTCCTTTGTCTTTGTCTTGCAACCTACAATACGACCCTGCTCATCACAGTAGTAGAAGCGAAGCTTGTCATCATCCCTGTAGATCTTGTATTGCTGACAAATATCAGCAGGTATCTTCCTCTTTGTTAATCGTACGGGTTCACCTGTAACTTGAATGTTGTGGGTCATCCGTTGTATCGGCTCATCGCCTCCGGGGGTGTATGTATGACATGAAAAGCAATAGGTATGCCCATCGCTGTAAACAGACAAAGCATCGCTACTGCCACATACGTCGCATGGTTCATGTCTAAGAAATTCAGAAGTTATGTCAGCCATTCGATTGGTATGGCATGGTAATGAGCCCAAAGGAATCCGTTCTTCTCTGCCCATTTAGCGTATGTTGTTTTAGATCCTCTGTAGATCTTGTTGTATGGTGCTTGGAAGATGAAACGGATATCTACCTCTGGGTTTTGTCTTTTAACTGCAAGCATCTTCCGCCTGTCATCAGGTGATAGATGGCCTTTGGCTTCAAGATAAATGCCGTTAGGAAGTAGAAAGTCAGGCGTATAATTACAACGCAGTACGTATGGTACTTTAGTACTCTCGTATTCATATTCAACCCCCAAGCTGGAGAGAAGGTCTGATACCTTCTTCTCCAAACCTGAGCGGAATTGCATTAGAAATCGTCCTCAACCTCCACGGTGGTGCTCACCGCCTGTGCAGGATCACCAGCTACAAAGCCCTGGGACTTACCAAACAGCTCAGCTGCAGCATCAGCACCAAGTGGAGTATCTCCACGACCACCAGGACCACCAAGCTCGACAATCTGAATACCTCTCAGCTTCAAGGTGGTGCCATAAGTGACGCCATCCTTCAGGATGTAGGGCTTCTGTACGAATGCAAGCTTGACACGACTGCCACTGTATATTGGTGTCTCTTCATCAGTTACAAGCGTACCTTCAGTATCAACAATGGGAGGCTTTGATTCTTCTTTCCATGAGAACTTAACCTTGTGCCTGCCTGGCTCAAGCTCCTCCCATGGTGTGGGCTTAAGTGTAGAACGCTTCGGGTTCTTCAACTTTGGTTCACACCACTTCAATACTTCAGTACGATCATCTTCTAGTTTTTGCACCATCTCATCATCGACAACGGCAGTCAAGCTGTAGCCGAACTTACCGGGTGCCATTACAGCCTGGAATCCCTCAAGGGAAACGGGGTCAGCAGTTACAAATACGTCTTTAGACATTAACAGAAAAAATAAGTTGATTTAGTTACAAGCCCAGGCTCCAGATCTCCGATCATCGGGGGCTCAGTTTCAGCGCCGATCGAATCGGCAAATGTTTTTAAGTAGTTATGTTCCGCAAAGAGATACATGTATACCTCACGCACGATGGATGAAAGAGTACCCATGTCAGTAGCACGACACAAAACCGAGTCGTGAATGAGGGCCAGCGGGGCATTGAATCTGATTGCAGATAAGTGTAAGAGGGAGGCATCTAGTGAATGGATTAAATTTGGACTTGTTGCACTTTTATGATGTGAGATATCAACTTCATCACTTTCTCCAGTAGCTACCTTTACTTGACATCTGCCTAGTAGTTGTAGATCCATACGTTGCCACTCAACTTTGTTGAGCTTTTGATGTACTACAAACCCTGATGGTGTCTCCCATTCCAGGTATTTTGCACCACGACGTATCGCAAGACCTACCTCAGTTTCAATCCATTTCATGACTGCCATAGGACCAGGAACAACCCTGTCCATAGCATCACGTACTGCCTTAACTACTACTGTCAGTTCGTCTTTATCTATCTCTACTTTCTTCTCAGTCAGAGCGTCTCTAATGTACTCACGGTTACTGAATGGCTTTGCGTTGTATGGCACAGTCATTACTGTACGCTTACAACACTTGCGGTCCCATACGGGCCTCAACCATTCCGGTATGTGTGGTTTAGATTCTTCTGCAATGACTCTATACGCATCCTGAGGTTGACTCCCAGGGAGTACATTAACCAGCTCAGCCGTTGATTTATCTCGGGCGAGCCCTGCCAGGATTTGTAATCCGCTGCAAGTGGCGTCACAAGCAACAGGTAGGTGGGTAAGCACCCTAGAATGATTAACACAACAAGCAACATACTCTTCAGCGGCGGCTAGGAAACACCAGGGCTCATCAACATTCTCCCATTTTGGTAACATACCAATAGGATCAGCAACGATGGCCTGGAGCAGCTTATGATTGTGAAACGTCCAAGTTAAACGTTCCTTCATTGGTGCCTTATCAAGACCATAGGTAGTGGCAACTTGAAAGGCAAGCCATTCAATATCCTGCTTACTATAGATCGGTGATCCTTCTGCAAATTGCATCAGTGATTTACCAAAGTCAGTATCCTGTGGAGTTAGGAATGCGGGAATTGGATACGCCCTTCCGCGGTAATCGAAGCTCCACGGTATGTAGAACTGTTCAACATCCTTAAATCTACGCACTGCCTCCATGGTCATGCGTGTCCTGCAGTTACGCCTAAAGGCTTGGCTGTTGATGTTGTTTACCTCGGCGGCCTTGCGCCTATATGCTTTGCGAGAATCATAGTCCTCTGCAATATCTACAGGCTTAGGTGGTAGTGGTACCTCAATGATGGGGATGAACTTACCAACCTGAATACCTCGTTGATCCAACTGCTCCGCTACATCTACAATAAATGGGTTGAGGCGGTATGCAGTCTTCTGGATTTTATTGAGGAATTTATAGGGAGTTTCTCCCTGTATAGATGAGGGGTTACCTCGGCGCACCATCTTGTTGCCCTCCATGACTTCGTTGAGGATGTAACCCCCATCTCTTTCATGGCTCCAGTCGTTGGGTTCAACCAACATTGGCCAGGCAATTGGAGCGAATAACTCCGCTTGATTCATCACTGTTTCCTTCACTGCCATGAAGAGATCAGTCGGTACTACATTCTGTACCTTGGTGCGTCCTTGCTGTCTTACTTCACGTGTGAACCAACCTGTACTTTCACACACTTTACCTAGTAACCATGTACCTATCTTTGTACACAGTGCAGCACCCCAATGATTCCATGCTGTGATGTCACAGTGATTCATTGCATGTCGTGTCACCTTCAGCTTCTGAGATGTACCCATGCTGGTGTGATACTTCTTCTCTTTGAGATAGTTGAGAAGTTCTGGCGCTTCCTTTTCGTAGTGCCTCATCTGACACTCGTTCTGGACTGCTACACCAATGGCTTCACATACTTTGACTACCTCACTGTTGCGTGGCTTGGGGCTGAAGACCTTGTCAAAGGTCACCTTCAGAGCGATACCAGCCAGGGCTATGGACTCAACATCTTCTAAGTAGTGTTTGATTTCTTTGAATGCTGGTCCGTTACTTCCTCGGCTGATGTGACTACGAGTCTTGTCAATTGACTCGATCACCTTGGGCAGGACTGCCTGGATTGAGGCACTGCCGTACTCAGTAGCACTGGCATAGTCCTTTTGTTCTAGTTTCGATGTGTTGTTGTAGAGCTTGTCAATTCCTTTACGGATCTGTTCGCGCTCAAGGGATACTTGCTCTGCAAACAGGTCTAATTCAGTCATAGGCAGGGCACACGTTTACTTCTTAAGGTCTATACACGTGTGGACACGTTGTAAATAAAAGAGGGACAGAGGTTTTGGGTTCCCCTGTCCCTTGGTGGATACGTTTTTCCCGCGTCCCTCAAACGTGCGTGTCTACCAATTCCACCACATCCGCGTGGATCTCAGCGATTCTCGGAAGACGATCGTGAGAAATGGAATGGTAGCAGCCAGTGATGTGACGACTACACGCCACACACGTCTGGGATGAGGGTTGACATATCTCTGATCATCTGGTTGTGCGTCTTGTTAAAGGACGCCAGGTAACGCTCGGTGACTTGGATGCTTGAGTGATCCATGATGCTGCAGATTTCTACAGCTGAATAACCCAGCTTCGCTAATGCACTGATGAACGTGTTACGTAGCACGTGGAATACGTACTTCTTTTTACCATCGAACACTGCGTCTCTGATCTCGTTGTACCTCTTACCTAGTTGATAACGAGAGGTCCAGTCATCACCAAACACACGGTCGTCGTGTGATAGTGAATCACATCGCTCTTGCAAGATAGGTAATACTACCTTGGACTCAATAGGAACTGGACGTATGGTGCCGTCTAGTTTCTTTCGGTTGTTAAAGTAGATACAATTCTCAGAGAAGCTGATGTCTTCGGCCTTTAATCGCAGCATCTCACCCTGCCGTGCACCCGTGAGTGCGCTGCATTGAATGATGTCACTCAGGTCATGCCACCCATAGGCTGCGGCCTTGAGTGATAACTGCATAACCTCGGGTATTTCATAAGCAACCTTGCGACCCTTTGGTTCGGGTAGTTTGTACTTATTCAAACTCCACGGCCCGATGTCAATCACCTCATCATCATAACAAAAGTTAAGAGCTGAGTTAATGTTTGTTAATACACGATTGATGGTACCGTTTTGTTTACCCCTGACCTGCATCTCTCGTATGACTTGCATACAAGATTGTTTGTTGATGCACTCAATGGGAAAGCGAGGGCTGTGTATCTTCATCCACCAATCTGTCGCACACTTTGGCGTGGAATGATTAGTGTTCTGATACTTCATCCACTTGGGATTGTTGTTAAAGGCATAGCGCACACATTGTTGGATGGTTACAAGTGGTTGCTTCTTAGTCATAGAGGATGTTCATAATGGATTTCATTAAACGTTCACCTTTAGCTGACAGCTTTAGTTGATACCTCCTTAAGTTTGATGGATCTCTTTCTTTAACAATTAAACCCATACCATCCTTGGTTTCGAGTCGATGAGAATCGCTCAACCAATCGGTATTACGTGAAGCACTGGCTGTTGTCATTTGTAGGTCAGCTTCAAGAGCTTGCTTATGACAATCCTTGCGAGATGCTATGTACATAAGAGTTGCTAGCACTTGTGCCGGCATCTCACCGTGCTCACGTCTGATCTCCTCAAGAGCACGAAACAATCGATCAGCTCGGTCGTTCGTTATCTGGTCTCTCCAAGGGTCCAAGGGTTTGCCTGTTTAAGAAAGTACATGAGCATTCTAAAGAAATCTTACGCCAGTGGATGTGTAGGGTGATACCCTCAAACCACAGGTCATTAAAGGATTCCGAGTCGATGCCACAGTAGAAGTCTAGCAATTATTATACTGGCGTGGATGGCTGAAATGTAAGGTCATCCAGTAGTTGTTCTTGTATCAATTGCAACAATTCCTCCCGATGTGAATGGTTCTTGATCTCTTTAATTAAGCGGATCGTCAAAGTCTCTAACGTCGTCGTAGTCATACAAACTTTCTGGAAATAAATGGTGGATTGATTCGTGGTCTGCTATGCAGAATTCGACACCGCCTTGCAGCATGAGGTCATTGACCTTCTTTGTTGCTGCTGATGGTTTTCGATAGACGTATTCTTTTGTCTTTTTGGTATCAAGATCTGTTGTCCTGATGATGCAACAAACTGTGCTAGGTAGTGACCACCCATGCACCTTCCATTCCATTACCTCTTCATATCGATGTGGAATAAAGAAATCATCGGGTGCGTCCTTGTACTCTTGCCAGTTGTTATCGCAGTACGGTTTCTTTTTAGCCATTAACTTTGATGATATCGAGTAGTTCAGCATTTAATTCCTTGGACAATGCAAGAGCCTGCCATGCAGCATCCTCATCATCGAGTGCCAAGATATACTTGGACCTGGAATTACTCAAACGTGCCCGATAGATACTCAAGTCACCTCCTGCGGCCTTGTGATTGTGATTAGTTGTAGTCATATATGAACAATAAAAAAGAGGGTTGTTATTCCCTCTTTTAATAGATTGATCCCTTCTCGGGATTATATGGTTCATCCATTAACTTCTTGAGGTGTGCATCAAACTCAGGATTACCAGTATGTGGTTTACTGTTTCCGCACCCAACAAGAAGTAATGAAAGCACAAGCAGTAGTTTAATCATCAAAGAATTGTTTTAGTTGTGCCTCGTATTCATGCTCATCCATGTCATTGAGATACTCACACAGTTCATCATAGACAAACTGTTCGATCTCTTTATAGCTCATGGTGTCTACAATACGTTGAGCGAGTTCCTCTGGTGTTACCATCAATAGTTGCTAAAGAAATAAACAGAACCACGGAATTCGATGTAGTTGTAGTCATAAGTCAGCAGGTGATCCCAATAGCGCTGCCAATCGATAGCGAATGCCAGGTTATCTGGGATACCATGTACACCGTCGTACCACTCTTCTGCAAACTCAGCCTCTACATTGTGTGAGGTTTCCATTTGCATATAGTAGGCGCTTTCAAGTCCTTCTGCAGTGTCAATACCAATGTCCTCAAGGTCATCAATGAAGTTCTTGAGGTCCTCTTCTGTCCAGTCATCAGTAGCGATTTCGCCTTCTACATACTCAACCAGCTCCTCGTCATAACCTGCAAGGATTTCAGTCATTTCAGGGGTTGCGACCATGATTTTGTGTGTTTAGATAGATGTGGAGTGCGACCTTGCGCAGGCCGTGATTGTGATAGTGATTAAATGTTATTAATCACCACTGTTTAATTGTAATTAATCAGTGCTGTATAATTAGAATCACACAGCACTGTTTGTTATTAATTCATTGCGAGTTCTTTAATATAATCTTCGAGGGGTTGATAGTCCTCGTCGATAGATTCCAAAGCCCATAGATATGTAGCCTCGGGATCTTCTTTATATCTATTCAACGCGAGGGTTAATAGTATTAATTCCTCACGTGTGAACTCACATTTAACGATGATGCTCATATTCAATACCCCAAGTATTCAAGAATGAACAGTGCATTATCTTTTGGATTATTATCCTCAAGATATTCTTGTTCACTAGATCCGTGGTCTTTGAATAACTTACGGCTAACCCACGATGATACAAATCCATGCTCATTGGCAAGATCTAATACATCGAGGATGTAACCGTTGTTATCGTAATGATCCTCAAAGTAATCTCTGAGCTTCTCAGTTACAGTCATGAATAGCCTCGGGAATGGTTGATTGAATACGAAACTTACGAGATGGAAAGTTATCTCGATACCACGCGAGATTCTTTAATGCCAACTCAAATGATGTTTGAGTAGTACATCGTGACCATATTGGTTTCCCGTTGCATCGAACAATTGATTGCACAAAGTACAACGGAAAACAAACTGTTGTTGTCAATGAATTAATATACAGTAGTGGACAAGTTAATTAAAGAGAATCCTCTTCGTTATTAACAATGCCAACCACCATAGATTGTACCTCAGTGGACAGTTTAGATGATGAAGTAACAGCATCAAGAATCTTGAGAATGTCATTCCCAGTCTTCCCACGACGCAGGAGTTCTTTCATCAATTTCACACCCATTCAGTTGCTCCGTTTGTTTGACCCTCTTAATATACACAAGTGGACAACGTTTGGCAAGTAGTCCAGTTGGCGAACTGGTTGACTTATCAATCGTGCCCGCATGTGCACCCTCATAGTATGCACCATCATTGAGCCGTGATGTTGAGTGATGGTGCCAGTTGGTCAGGTGGCTTGAGTCCAATTGTTTATATCGTTCACAGATCGCTTGATACATACTTATTAACAACTCACAACGAATTAATAATACAAACCAGCCAAATTATTACTAACTCAGCTTAGACTCAAGTAGACCGCACACGCTACCTTGACGTGTGCGACCGTAGGGACAAAGAAGACCCCACCGGGGGGTAATTACGACCATCCCCCCTCGTTCTTAGACCTCAGACATTTCTGTCATAATTTCGGGAGGCACTACCATGCGCGGCATGGGCAGTACATACTCCATAATCTCGAGATTTTCGGTATCCAGGACCTGTAAAACGTACTGATTCGGTCCAATCTGTACCCCTCCGACGATACAATAGGCGACAATTTCGCAAATCATGTCCATACTCCTGCATATACCTTGGGAAAATGCTGAGCAACCATCTCCTGGGCTTGTTCAGCGATGTGTTGGTGTTCCTTCTGGGTTCCATTACCACCCCGAAGGTTGATGTAGTGGATCCAGGAACGTAATGTTCCGTGCATATACAGCCGCGTGGGGCTAGAAAGGGGCAGAACATCACGTGCTACCTCTTTGGCCACACCCTTCTGTAGAAGGCGGCTGTAGAGGCTGTGAGAGGCCCTGTAGAGGTCGTCTATTTCTTTGCGGTACCAGGGCTCACATGCAATGGTTCCCTCGATACTGTTCTGGCGGTTCTGTGAATCCTGCAACCTGAATTCTGGTTGGAATGGACCACCAAGCAGGTCAACCTCGGAATACCTCTGGCTGAACTCCTGGAAACTAAAACTACGATGACGCAGTATCTGTGCAGCAATGCTGCGTGTAGTATTAATCTCAAGACACATAGACACCATCTCAAAGGGTGACCAGTGTTGATGTTTAATTAGATATTTAATCAGCTTAGCACTTGTCTTAGTGTTTGCTTGATTAGACGGGTTAGAGACACGTGCCATATAACTAACCAAGTCATCACCACCATTGGTGTGGTGTACGTATGATACAGTGTGATCTGATATCATAATAAATAATATAAGGGGGTGTATTGTAGTAGTATAGAAATAGATAGAGTTGTAGTTGTTGTTTGGGTGGGCGGTAATCAAGCTCTATCTTGATTCATACGGTAGAAACAGGGGGCGAAAGTCCACCCCAGCTTTCACTCCCCCTGTATAGATGAGGGGTTAACGAAGACCCCTTGGTACGACTACAACTACACCCACGTAGGAATCGAGCTTCTTCCTTGTTGTTGTCGTGCTGTTTTTCTCATCTCCAAATCAAAACCCAACACCAAATGATTGCAAGCCTGCTGGGGATCATCTAGCCATGCTTCTTGCATATCTAACCAATCCTCCCTCTTCCTTAGATTTATGGTCTCTTGGGCACTGATGGCCAGCGCATCAGTGAAGTACTTGACACCCTGTGCAAGGCAGTCAAGCCTGTCATCATGTTTAACAGCACCCTTCTCCCTACACATCCTACTCATCTGGTAGAAGAGCATGTATAGCAGTCTCTTTTCCGGTGCTTCGTCTTGGTTTGATTTGTAGTCCCAGTCAACAACGTCTCTATTAACCACCAATCTGTGTTGGTTCATCACTGGTTCTAGTGTGTCAATGATTCGGTCTTCTTTACGTACGCTGGCTCTTGTCTCTTCAATGTCGATTGCTTGTCGTGTTTGTTGGAGATGCTTCTTGAACAATTCACAAACAATACCATCACCAAAATTACTCTCAATAACAAGTTTGGTAACGCCATATTTCTTACATCCCCTGAGTATGTCTAGCAGGGTTCGGTCACTGTACCCATCTCTGTAAGCACGCATCTCATGCAAGTAGAGGAACCCGTTTTTTTGTGATATGAAGGCGGCTGCCGTTTCATCGCTTCCTCTGCCGCTTGGATCGACGCTGCAGATTGTTTCGGTGTAGGGGCTCCAATCCCCTTGGAGTTGCATTGGAGAGTAAAAATAATCTCCTGGGAGACCGACTGTGGGTAACTCTCGAATAACGTTTCGTGGGTCGCTGCACCAGATGACGGAATCAGGAGCAGTTGTAGGGTTGACAGAAGTAACCACAAGGTCGGCCATCTTAAGTGGGAACTTCTCTGCATCACTGAGGCTTGTGTCGAGCATGAATTGCAACATGAAGTTGCTTCTGCCCATTGACGCCTCTCTTTCAAGTAGGTCATCTTCATTAAAACGATCTGGATCAGTTACTGCCCATTTCTCTGCTCCTTCGTCGAGGTCTTCTTGCAACTGAGGAGCAAGCAATCCCTCGTAATTACTGGTAACCCGTGGGAAGCGGGCTGGCCACACGAATGGGCGGTAATTCCGCTCGGCAAGTTTACGGTAGATTGTAAAGGTAGTCTGAGGAGTGCCGAGATACAAAATCCTGCTATCATCTTTTGGTGTAAGGATTGATTCTGCTTCTGTACAAAGTTGTAGGAGTTTTTCTCTCATTAACTCCGTCATTGAGTTACCAGGAACTTCAATGTCGTCTAGAATCATTAAATCGGCGCGGCTTCCGGTTAGCTGTCCAGTGATGCCCACCGACTTTACGGACGGTGCTTGGTGGGGTGAGCAATTCACATCGAAGCTTATCCTTGACCACCTTGCATCGTCGGACTTCGGGCGTAAATGAGAAAGCCATGGTGTTTCAATAATTAGTTTTTGTAAAAAGATTGACATGTTATCTGCACGCTCTTTTGAAGCGGAGATAATCATTATTTTCTTCTCAGGATTATTAAAAAGAGTCCAAAGGACAAAAGCACCAGTAATCCAGGACTTTCCAACACCACGGAAGGCTTGTATCTGTAAACGCTTAGGGCCGTGTTGTAGGTAGTCTGCAATTGCATATTGTGCTCTTGTGGGTTGGGGTAGACTTAATTCGTGCCACAATGCCTGCAGGAAAACCTTAAAGTCGCCCTGCAAGGCGGTTAAAACATCGTTCATATAGATATGTACCCCCGCATGGTTAGAGGGGGCTTGTAGGGTCTTCTAGGGGCCTCTCAGAAGCCTTGCATCAGTGCTGAGGTTGGCTTAGGGACACCCTTCATCACTTCAACAGCTGTTTTCGGGTCTTCAATGATGTCGGTACCCATAAGAACTGCTTCTCCAACCAGACCGAGTTTTTCAGTTATCGGGGCAGTTGCTGGGAATGTAGTTGCTACACCATTCACCATTGAAGTTACTAAGGAAATACCAGCCTGTGCTTTATTCAGCAGTGTTGGGTCTTCTTTGGCTTCATTGATTCGTGTTGTAGTGTCTATTACATCCATTGCGGTACCTAAGCCACCAACAGCAGGGGTAACCAAGCGCCTAGCACTACGGATGAGAGGCTTTGCACGGCTAACTGCTCTTGTACGAAGCACTCCGGTTGCATCACTGTATGTCTCAAGTGCAGCCCCAGATCCATACTTTTCTTTCGCGTATTTCCGCCACTCGTCCTGTGTATAGTCAGCGTGTTTGGTATCACTACCGTTACCGTTCTGTTGGAGCGTAGAGGCGTCATCTACCGTAAGTGTTGAGTCACCACTCTGGGATGTTGCATCAGATGTAGACATAGAGGGGCTTGCTTCTCTAGTTGGCGTACCAGCATCAACACCCTGTGCCTCTAATTGCTGAAGTCTAGATTGAGTCCATTCCAACTGTTCATGGCTAATACCCCCATCCCTTGCAAGTGTTGGGAGATAACGTGCTGCACCAGCAGTTGTCACTGATCCACTCCTTGGCCCCAAACCGTCTTCAGCTAACTTCCACTCATAAAAACCTTCTGGCTGATTTGTTGGGTAGCCCATATCTTCCATGACACCCCGTGGATGGCGATCTGCCTCTCCTAGTGCCATATTGTCACGGGCTGGCTGCGGCGGCACATTAAAATCTGGACCTCCCTGCTTTGATGAAACTGGGTGACCACGGTGCCATGGTCTGCCGGTTCTACGTTCAAGGTCCTTAGCCGCTCTCCTGGCTTCAACATTAAAACTACGGTTGTAATGCTCTTTATAGCGTTTATATGTTTCCTCACCATATCTCTCAACGATATAACTTTTAAGCAGAGACGGAATCATCTGCCGCAAAGTACGATCGTTAAAGATATTCATGTCTGTTTTAATACCCATAGCAGCTCTTGCAGCTCTGGAATTAAGTCCCTTTGTTAGTTGTTTGGAATAGTCTCTTCTCAAATGCTCCCAGTTTCTGTACTTTTTAGGTACTTCACCTGCGTCTTGCATCGCCTCAAGGATCAACTCTCTATTGGAAGGAGAATCAAACGTAACTGTTGATCTACGTAGTTTTAGTTCTTGTTGCCTCTGTCTTCCGTTTTTTCTGGGCATAAAAAAAGCGGCCCCAAGAGGGACCGCGGTATACTTAAGTGGACAGGTTGTCCGTTATGAAATGTGCGAGAGGATCAGTGCCTCTCTATGTGGTATTTGTCCGAAGCGGCGTCTCATCCACTCCAGCCAATGTTCACTTCCTTTGCTCTGATTACAACATCGACAAGCGGGTACAAGATTCTGTGAAATCGTTTCTCCGCCTTTACATTTAGGTTTAACATGATCTAAAGTTAATTGGTCTAATGTATACACACCTCCGCAATAAACACATGTACAGTCGAAGTGTTCCTTGATGGCTTTACGCCAGGTCTTCTTTGCTGCTGCTTGAGTCATAGCTAAGAGGTTATAGATGTAGTGGTCAGGGCTTGGAAGTAGTGTCATGCAGTTCTGTATCGTGGTCGTGATCCATGTCCGTTATTGCCTCGGTTGATTTTTACGGATTGTTTTCGTAAGTTTCCCTTCGAGTCATGGGACATATCTGGTCCACCTTTGCCGTAAACACCAGCCTTGCGTCGAGCTTTATTCAGTCTCGATCTATAAGCAATTTTGGCTTTGGATTTGTTGTAACTGCGCTGATAGGCATTCTTTTTTGCCCGTGCTTGTGCATTACCTCGGTAATACTTAGATGATTTACCGGGATTGGATACTCGCGCTCTTGCCATAAAGCCTACGTTGTACTAGTTCTGGATCTACCGTTGGAAGTATTTTTGCAAGACCATCAAGGGGGCTGCCGTCAATGGCTACCCCGCTGATGTCGTTTTTGTATAACCAATCACAAGCTGCCTTCAGGTCCGCGGTAGATGCCTCACCGGACTTAATGCGTTCTAGGAACTCTGCAGTTACTAGGTTATGTAGTTCGTTGAATTGGTCTTCAGTAGCTTTTTTGTGCTCCATTCGCTATTCGGTCTAGTTTGTCTTCAATGCGAATCATGTGGCCTTCCATTTTTCTCATTACTTCGGAAAGCTCATTCTTGGTGATATAACGCTCTGCAACTCGCAAAGCTATGTCATCCATGCGTTTATCTAAATCAAGCAGACGTTGACTCTGCCGAGTGAGAACCGCTCCAATGCCGGTGGATACGGCAATGGAGACGGCTACAATGGCCTCTAGCATGGCTATTTAGGGAAGAGACCATCCTCGATGAACTTCACAGCTTGATCGTCCACTTTGTTATCAGTAGATTCAGCAAGCTTGCGCAGCATGTCCACGATCAAGCGCTTAACTTGGTCGGATTTCAAGAATGCAAAAAGTAGGGGTCTAATAAGTGTAATCATGAGAATTCAATCGATGTAATTTGTACTGCATTACCGTTACCAGCAGACATGGTGCTTGTGTTGAACAATTCAGTCCGGTCATCCAGGACATCATCCCATAAGAAACCAAGCATCCCATATTCTGATGTACCGTTATCCCACCAATTAATGGCATTATTGGAACCGCTATATTTGTTCGTCCTCCACAGACTAGACGGGAATTCCGTGCTCGGGTGACCAGTATTATTGTTGGAGTTTGCACCTATAAATAATCTTAGGGCACGACTATCTGCGGTATTGTAAGGACCAACTGTGTCGTATTGATGATTTATATCTAGATTAGTTAAACCACCAACTGAAGAAGGTGTAAACGTCTGCGTGTGTTTCTGGATAACGTTACTGACGTTATCTATGAAGTGGGCAGCTAGTTGTATCCCACCATTATAGGCATTGTCGTTATTACCGTCTGGTAGGCATTTAATGGATACCCTATCATTAGCATCAACATCAATTTCTTCATTCACCAGCCCGTACGTTACAGTACCCATGTTGTAACTAGTATTCGCTACGACCGAGCCTGGATGCGTGTCTATAGTTTTCCATGTTCCATTTGCTAGTAAAATCGCAAAGTCATGAGACACATTATTAGGGCTCCAATCTCTTAAGACATATTGAATGACAACATATCTATCACCGCTAGCAGTTTTAGTTATGTCTTCACCACCAGCTATACTCGCATAAAGTATAGTATTTTCGTTGAAAGCGAGGTTCGAGCTGCTGCCACCTTCCGCGGTTCCTGCGTGTGCAAATTCGGCCCAGTTATGTGTTAAGTCTCCTGTTTGACCTGGCGGCGCGACAATAGTTTTTACTGGAGTCGTTGCAACAACTTGATATGTACCATCATTAGGGTCATATACTTCAAAGTAGATGTCATATGCAGAACCAACTGTAGCCGATGTTATTTCAAAGCTGCCAGAATGTTCAATTACATACTGAGCGGGATGATACACACCGTTGAGGTTGTATGTACTTTCACCGTCCCTAAGATTATCAACCCATTGCTTCTCTATGACGGTTGTATTGTCATTGGTCGTCGTAACAGTTCCACTTAAAACGTTGACCCTCACTCTTGCTTTAACAAAATCATAGCCCCACTCCTTAGCGGTCTTAATTGCGGAGAAGGTGTAGTAATGCGTAGAATTGCCGAGAACGTTATTAGAGGTATTTTCAACTCCATTGCTAACTGTCTTGTCTTCCCATAGTGTACCTTCTAGTGTTGTGTCAGCATTTAATGGTGCACCCCCAAATATAGTACCAGTACCTATGGAGTTACTTGGGTAAGTCCCGAGATACGGGTTAAGTAAACCGTAGGTTTCGGTCGTACTCCAAGTGTCTGGAAGCTCGAATGTGTACCTCTCATTATCTGCTTCCCATTGCGCGTCAATCTCAGCTAATGCTGTGTCATCAATATCATGGGAATAGAAACTCATCGACAATGTGCCGAAATTAAAGGTTGTGTTGAAGTAGATTTCATTAATTTCAGGATCACCCGAGGTCGGGAAGTCATGAAAATAGGGGTCGTAGTACCAATCCGCATCTGCAACTATACCTCCGCTACTTGGCCCCCTATACGGCGGAAGTGGGGACTTAAATGTGAAAGTACCAGTCTTAAACGGAATCTCCTCGGCGTATAAAATATCATGGCTTTGATTTATAATTATATTAACAAGACCGACTCTGGTAAAGCTTGACAATGTAGGGAATTCACCGAAAACCATTACCAACATATCATCATTGACCGGTCCAATTTTATTAGCATTCTCCATGTCTATAGCATGGGTAACAGTTGTAAATGCTGGGACCGTAATTGTCTTTGGTTGATATGGTGCAAAGATTGAATCGCTATGGTCTACTACGACGATATAAAAATTCTTTGGCGAATCGGTGTTATTTAATAATGACAGGGTTTTAGTACTGTTGAATAACCACGGAAATTCGTCATTTGAAAGAGTTACCGTTTCTACAAATACTTCTGATGCTGTGATAATGTTGAAAGTATAAGTAAACAAAGCCTTGTTTAGGTTTGTGGTGTTTTCATCGACACCAACATACAAGGTAGCACTAATCGTTGATTGGAAGCTGTCGCTATCACTAGAAATCTCACCGTAGGCAGAAGCAATCCATGCTTCATCAGTATTAGGGGAATCCCATAGAACAGAGGCATCTGTGTAATCTTGCCCCTGCTTTAGATTGACAAGAATCCCGCTCTTACCGTCAATGGTTTTTATTTCCACACCATCTGCTTTAGATACATCTAGTGTTATGTCCTTATGATTGGGACTGTCAGCTGTAAAAGTGGCATCGTCAAAGACAAGGAAGGATGGGATAGTTGCCCCAGGAGCTGCATTCCAGGGAGGACCAGAAAGGTTGTTCAAACCCTGATCTGAGTCATTTAGACAGAACGTCGCGTAGAACTTGTTCCATACACCGTCATCAATGTTGGCTTCACTGATTGCATGTGGAAAATCGCCATGAACAACTACGGTTCCTGGTACCCCAGAATCTGTGTACTCTCTCAGCTGCATACCCGGACTCCAGTTATCTGGGTAGATCCATTCGTATGTGCCAGTTGCAATATCTTTGAAATTACTTAAAGATACCTCTGTTGCGATCTCAGCACTCCAGGGGAGAGTCTGATAAGACATTCCCGTAGTGCCACTTAGATCAGGTCGGACTACTTCAACGAACGTACTTTCCTGATCTGTTTTCTCGAAAGTCTTTTTCAGTAAACCAACATCGTAAGATTCCCAACCAGTTAAGATGTTTTGCCCGCTAGGGGGTTCCCAAATGAAAGCTACCTTAGTACCAACAGGGATTGAGGCATTACTCATGTCTACTGTTATCTTCACACCTTGACCGTGGTACAAAGCTGTGGAGGACATTGTGCTTGATTGGTTCGGGTATTCCAAATCAGGTGCAGCTTGACCAGCATGTGGCCATACATCGCCATAATCGCTAGCAGTATTAATCCGCTCAAACGTTACATTGATATCGCTGTATAAGTAATCATCTTGCAGTGTGTACAACTTTGTATCTTGAACTACACCGTTATGGTCTACAGGTTTAGTGTCATCAACTGTAAAATCTCTTCTTCCAATTGAGAAGTCAATGGTGAAAAACTGTCTCCCTTCAACCGGATCATCGTCTACGAATAAATCATTCGGAAACGTGTAAACTATTTCGCCACTAGTTGATACTCGTGTAGAGAAATCATTATACAGCTTGAAGTAGTGATGCTCGTTGTAGACAAAGGTGTCGTCAAGGAATATTTGATTTGAATCAAAATCTTCTAACACGGCATGGGTGGTATTTGAAGGATCTACGTTGATGTAGCAGTACAAATTTGAGGGATGTGTAGCCGTACCTTCGAGTATGTTAGTAACCTCCCAATCGTCAGTGTCAGGCACGTTACCGTCTCTATTTTTAAATGAGAGTACTAGGGTCCTATCGCTATAGTTTAAGTTTTCCGGTGTTAACCCAACAGTAAGCATGTTGCCACTAAATGCAGGGTAAAGCGGCTCTATCATCCAAACACCAAGTGTAGCCTCATAAGCACCAGTACCCGTCTTTGCAATCAGGAATAACTGTTTATCAGGATTAGCTAGATCATCATACTGCCCCTTTTGATTGACTACTTTATTGTCTGGATTTACGTCGTAGTTTGCGTCTGCACCGAGGTTTAGAGTAACAGAACCAGGAACCGGCCAAGTTACAGAAGCGTATGCTGGTATGACGTCACTATCACTTGTATTTATGCGACGTATTTCAAACCTTACTTCCTCATCCCTTACCAATGGTGGTTGTAGACCAGCAGGTTGGTTATCCCACCATGTCTGATTAAATCCAACATAGTCAAAGTTCATGTTATTTAGGTAACCAGCAGCCATATAAACACTTTTAACCGGATCCCCGAGGTTTAACCCAAAGGCAGCGGCTGGCATGGTTTTACCAAGATCAACATCGTCTATACTGAAACTCTGCTCCTGTGCAAAGTTATTATTAGTGATGATACTAATAAGATCATCAAAAACATAATTGCTCCCATTGATATAGAATAGACCTACCCTGACATCATCCTCCCCGCCAGAGATTACGCTATATGGGTCACCTTCAAGGGTTGTTTCGTTCATTTCATAATCATGAGCGAAGACGATATCCTCTGATTGCCAGAAACCATACCCAGGATACGTAGTATCATCTACGTCACTCCAATTTAGGATCATATAGGGGTATGTAGTATTCCACCATCCAGGAGCTGTATTTTCTGCGCTAGCCGTCGTTGTATTAGACCAATCAATATCTTCAGGACCAAAGCCGGTAAATAGTGGCAGGTTGTTTAGTTGTACCCGGAAGGGCTCATTACCCAAATCATCAGTACCACGCAGAAACCCCTTCATTTTTACGTTGAATTTTAGAGTCTCACCTTCCTTGAAAATCTTCGTACCATCAACGGAGTTAGATATTTCAAATTCTTTGGGCTGCGTTGCAGTCCATCTACGCCTAGCTTTATATCCAAACTCAACTGGTTCAAAGTTTTTGTCTGCACCATACGGTAGTACAGACTCATTATATGAACCACTTGTAGGATCAACCGTACCCCCACCAAGAAAATAGTAGGGATAAGAGCCGCCTGTTGGAGTGGAGTAATACCACGGCCATTCACCGGTTGCGATACCGGGTATAACCCAGTCTTGCTCATTAGTTACAGCATGTGCCCCGGATTCATTGTACAAAGTTGCATGCTCGGCGGTATCCCATTCAAAATGGTGTTCCTCTCCGTTAATGAAAGACAGGTTAAATCTGTTCCCACCGCTCATCCAGTACCTGTCCATAAAGTCCTGACTATTAGCATCTCCGGGTTCTTGGAATATTGATGTGCCAACCTTGAAATTAGCTTCTCTAGCTGGGCCAAAATAACGATGCTGTAATTGGTACGTTTGATCCATACCTAACACATCAGCGTCAGTTTGAATGTTGCCGTTTTTCGTGATCTTAACCATGTGTGGGATAACTGGATCCCTCAGATAAATAGTTTCTTCATGGCTTGGCGTACCCCAAAATGCATATGCATCATAAACACTATTCATCCAGGGTAGTTTTTGCCATAGTTTAAGATCCAGTTTTGGTTCATCAAAACTAGATGGGAATACACCCCAATCCCTATTCATAGGATCTTTGAACCACATCGCTGTAGATACGGATATCGAGATACACCTCTCACCGCTGGCTGCAGATCCATTCGCATCCGACTCATCCTCAAAGGTTCTCAGCACTGCCGTTGTCCCACTTGCTGATACATTGTTTGGATCCAATATTTGGATATACCAACTTGGTGACCATTCACCAGTACTTACCTCATCAAGAAGGGTTTGGTCGCTAAACCATAATTTCCAAATGAAATCTGAACCAAGCGTCGGTCCAGGGACTTGTCCGTCATTTGTAGCCCCTTCGCAGCTATCGATAGTTTTTTGAAACTTCCATGCTGGGTCATCATCAGCAAACGTTTCTCTATAGGACCCCTTATCATCTTTAAATGGTCCTTTGTAGTGCATCTCGATGTTGTCTGCAAGATAGTCGGTACTATCATGCGACGCATTGATAAACCTATAGTGATTGGCTGCCGTAGGAGCCCCCCATTTCCCTGTGTCGTCAATAGCAACATAGGAGGTGCCGTCTCCGGCAACCCCCATGTGTGTTTTATTTAATTTGGTCATAAGCTATTAATTTACTCCAGTAAGTCCTTGTCCCAAGATCACCCAGGCTCTGCCGGTACCTGACTCATACGCATCATGTAGATAGGTAGCATGCAGCATTCCTCTAGGTGCAACATCGATTTTACTTACATCAGTACTGCGTCCAGCAAGTATAACCTGAGAACCATTAGTTATACCTTTTACTGCGAGTTTTTCATTACCAGTATTGTTTATTACAACTGTTACTCCAGTGTCTCCTGCTTCCAAGTCTGGAAGTGTGATTTCACTATTACTGTCGTCAGACTTAAAGTTCAAAAGATTGCCGGTGTAAACCTTGTCCAGTTCGTGAGAACCAGTAAAGTTTCCGGGAACTGGCTGTTCAACAGTAACTTTGTTTGTGTTGTTGACTGTAACCATACCGGTGGATGGGTCTTCAGTGATAAGCACATCACCTTCAGATATAAACCTACCCGCCGTGATATTTGTTAGAATGCTATGTGCATTTCTGAATACCTTGATAAGGTGATACCCGTTAATGCCTGCGGGGCTGTTCGGCATGTTGGCCGAGGCCTCTGCATATGCAGCGGCGTAAGTGGTTTTACCAGAGGGTCCGATTACGAATTCCCAACCATCTAGAAACTCTGGTATTCGTATACCATATGACTTGAAGTTACTACTGGTAGTGCTGCCTAAAACTATTTCACTGGAATTATAGGGGTCAGTTGTATTTGTGTAGATACCCCAGTCCGTATAAGCAGGAGTATCTGGTCCCCAAGCGATGGTATACTCATTCCCTGCTACTAAGTAGTAAGCATTTTTAAAGCCACTCTTCGGAGCGAAGGTACCAGCTTCACCTTCAAAAAATATATTACCACCGAATGGGTAGTTATTACCTTCTGGACCTCGAAGGCTGCCAATTAGTTCTAAGTTAGTACCAGTTCTTTTTAAGATCTGCCCAGGACCAGCAACGATATCACCACCTGCAGTCTCAATGCTTCCCAACATGAGCACCGTATCATCATCACGCAGTGCCAGGAAAGGTGAGCCAAGAACATCTTCCCCATCTGCAGATTGATCACCAGTACTTGGCCATGTGTTAACCCCCCACTCAATAGGTATCATCCTTGGTGGCATGACATCAGCAGCATTGACTGGAGTAGTACCATTGTCGAGCTCAATGCTCAGCTTTGCTGTCCCACTTGAGTCATCAATACTAATATTACTAATGGAGACACCTTGAATTCCTCGTGTAAATCCAAGATCATTCCAACCAGTTCCATTCCAATAATATGTATGGCCGAGGTACTTACCGTCGCCATCTTGTGTCAGCAGGTAGTTCTTACCAACATCGTCTGCACCCAGATCAGTTGGCAGTGCTGAGACTTCACCCTGTGGGAAGAACTGTCCCCGAAGGTCACCAGTTACAACATCTGTACCACCTTGAGCGCCGTTGGAAGTGAATGTAACTTCACCAGTTGTTGCGTCATAAGTGCCACCAGTAAAGCCTGGAGCACGTAAGTCGTCCGTAGTGATTGATTTATTCGGGTCCTCATGCGTAATAGTTACCTTGCCTGTCTCCGAAGCATAATCAACCTGAGAGATTCCTTGGCCGAAAGTATTGACTAGTTGCCACGTTGCACCGTCATACTTATAGACCCTGTTTCCAGTGTAGTCATAAATAAGCTGATCAACTACACCACTTACAGAGTTATCGTTTGGATTACCATCATTTACTTTGATTGGCTTGGGAAGAACAAACCTCCAATTATGAATACGTTTGTCAGGCCCTTCCCCCGAAGTCCATGTATTATTATTTTCTGCATCTAGATAACCACGTGTGACCGATGGTGTATCGCCAAATTCAATGGTAGTGTCAATCTCAAGCTGCGGTGCAGGCTGAACAGGTAGCTCTAGGTATAGGTTGTGTTGAGCTGTTAGCTCATTAAATTTGTCATGACCCTCTGGAACTATACCAAGATCCCCCTTGGTTAGTTGATCAAGGTGGACCTTATATGCCCCAGTTTCAACTGTGTTCAGATCACCAGAAAGGTAGATACCATTGGTAAACTCTTTATCACCGTCTCCAAAATTCTTGGTCTCCGTACCAGAAGGTGTGTTGATTTGGGTAATGGGTATTGTTACGTCAATCGTATAGTCATCTGGAATACTACTACCACCAGCTGTAAACGTTATAGCTGCTTCGTTTGACTCTGCTGTGGGTGCTGCGGTAACATTACCTGCACTAAATGTCGGTGGATCTGCTTTCTGGATTCTGAAGTCCAGACCAAACTCCTTGTCATCCGCGTAGTATTGGACTGTTAACTCTTCTTCGAAGGGATCACCGTTTCCATCTAACTCCCCAGCAGCGAATGAGGTTACATTATTGCGATCATTAAAAGTGGAGATTCGTGGTTCAGGGATGACGAAATTTAGTTTATACCCATCTCCAGATTCTGAATCATCTGTGAGTGTAACATCAGCGTTAGTGCCTTCTGAGACCCCTCCAAT
>VTLG01011234.1_pt1 | contig 30698 bp, 25 predicted proteins | sample 4694571 | NCBI WGS metagenome assembly VTLG01 (sample SAMN12604809, study PRJNA352737) | marine metagenome | biome: ENVO:00000447; feature: ENVO:00000209|ENVO:00000569|ENVO:01000036; material: ENVO:00002151; isolation source: viral sequences binned using virsorter ...
TAATGCCGCAGATATCCTAGAGGTTTCTGGGGACGTCGTTGACAACACCAGTAACATTTCGACCAACGCATCCAACATTTCGACGAACACGTCAAATATCTCTACAAACACGTCTAACATCTCAACGAACGCCTCGAATATTTCGACCAATACGTCGAACATCTCGACCAACGCCACAAACATTACTGCGACCGGAAATATTAATGCCGCCGATATCCTAGAGGTTTCTGGCGACGTTGCAGATATCACCGATAACATCACCGCAACGGGTGCAATTAATGCTGCGGATATCCTAGAGGTGTCTGGGGACGTTGCTACGAACACCAGTAGTATTTCGACGAACTCCTCTAATATCTCGACTAACACCTCGAACATCTCGACAAACACGAGCAACATTTCGACCAATTCGTCAAATATTTCGACTAATACGTCGAACATCTCTACCAACGCTACTAATATTACTGCGACTGGAAATATTAATGCTGCAGATATCCTAGAGGTATCTGGAGATGTCGCTGACAACACCAGTAATATTTCGACCAACGCATCCAACATTTCGACGAACACGTCAAATATCTCTACGAACACGTCCAGTATTTCGACGAACTCTTCTAATATCTCGACTAACACCAGCAATATCTCTACGAATGCCACAAACATTACGGCGACGGGTGCCATTAATGCTGCCGATATCTTAGAGGTTTCTGGCGACGTTGCAGACATCACCGATAATATCACTGCAACGGGTGCGATTAATGCGGCTGATATCATAGATCTGTCTGGGGACGTTGCTACGAACACTAGTAACATCTCGACGAACAGCAGTAATATTTCGACGAACACCTCGAACATCTCGACGAACACCTCGAATATCTCGACGAATGCGTCTAATATCTCCACTAATACGTCGAACATCTCAACGAATGCCACTAATATTACAGCGACGGGTGCGATTAATGCCGCCGATATTCTAGATCTGTCTGGAGACGTTGCCACAAACGCTAGTAACATTTCGACGAATACCAGTAACATTTCGACAAACACCAGCAACATTTCGACGAACACGTCTAACATCTCTACCAATACGTCGAACATCTCAACGAATACGAGCAACATCTCGACCAATACGTCCAATATCTCAACGAACGCCACAAACATTACAGCCAATACGACCAATATTGCTTCCACAGGTCAAAAAAATCATGACGACCTTATGGATGTGTCGGGTATTATTAGATCGACAGGTGCGATTAATGCAGAGGATATCCTAGAGGTATCGGGCGATGTGGCGACGAACACGAGCAATATTTCGACGAACACCTCGAACATCTCGACTAATACGTCGAACATCTCGACCAATACGTCGAACATCTCAACCAATACGAGCAACATCTCTACCAACGCTACAAATATTACGGCGACGGGTGCGATTAATGCTGCCGATATCTTAGAGGTTTCTGGCGACGTTGCAGATATCACTGATAACATCACCGCAACGGGTGCGATTAATGCAGCGGATATCCTAGAGGTGTCGGGCGATGTGGCGACGAACACGAGCAATATTTCGACAAACAGCAGTAACATCTCGACGAACACGTCGAACATCTCGACGAACACCTCGAATATCTCGACCAATACGTCGAACATCTCCACTAATACGTCCAATATCTCTACCAACGCTACTAATATTACTGCGACCGGAAATATTAATGCCGCAGATATTCTAGAGGTGTCTGGGGACGTTGCTACGAACACCAGTAGTATTTCGACGAACTCCTCTAATATCTCGACCAACACGTCGAACATCTCAACCAACACGTCGAACATCTCAACGAATGCCACTAATATTACAGCGACGGGTGCGATTAATGCTGCCGATATTCTAGATCTGTCTGGGGACGTTGCCACAAACGCGAGTAACATCTCGACAAACACGAGCAACATTTCGACGAACACGTCAAATATCTCGAACAAAATTGGCTGGGATGGTTCTACTGCAAACGGTGTTGCTACATATAAAGATTCAGACGAAGCAACGGTAGAGTCTAATCTGACGTTTGATGGAAACACTTTGACTGTTGCTACTAGCTCCTCCAGTGCTACTCCCGCTGTAATTCAAGGCGCAGCCTCACAGAGTGCTGACTTAATGCAGTGGCAGAACAGTGCTGGTACGACACTAGGCAGTATCGCTCCCGGCTTAAACACTACAGATCGCATGACCTTGATGGTCAGCGGCTCGATTATCTCTAATCCTAGTGATGCGAATCTTATTGGTATTGTGAGTATTGGATCTGGATGTTATGCTACAGATCACGATTGTGTGGTGATTGGACAGGGTTCTTATAGTACGGACAACGATGCAATTGTCATTGGTAAGAACGCCATTGGTGACAGATATTCTCAAGCGATTGGCACTTCGGCGTTCGCCGAAGATAGGCATACTGTAGCTATCGGGAGGAATGCTCATGCTGCTGATGACTCTCGCATAGCAATCGGGTACGACTCTTACGCCAAAGGCGTTTCTATAGGCTATGCAGCATCTGGCGCGGGCGATACAGTAGTAATAGGAATGGAAGCTAGGGCCGAAAATCGGGGGATAGCCATAGGCGATGACGCTGATGCTCTGCAGAATGGGGTGTCTATAGGGAAAAGAACAGCTGGTGGTGAATTCGCTGTCACTTTAGGTAGTAATGTCACAGCTCCTACTTCTGGGTTTGTTGTAGGCCAAGGTGGTGGTGCTGGCCACGGCAATCACATCCTATCCGGCCAATTCAATGACAGGTTCGACGCCGTCAACGGTCACCTTAACATTCTAGGCGATAGCCTGAAGGTTTCCGGTAACGGTCAGGTTCGCGTCAATGACGCCTACACGCTACCAACAACTGTTGCTGGTGGTTCTGATTACGTCCTGACAGCGCAGACTAACGGTAGCACAGCTTGGGCTGCCGCTGGTGGAATTAGCTGGGATGGTTCTACTGCAAATGGTATCGCTACTTATAAAAATTCAAGCGAAGCAACCGTAGAGTCTAATCTAACGTTTGATGGTAGTACCTTGACTGTTGCGGGTCACATTGCCGCTACTACTAAATCTTTCTTAATTGATCATCCTACCAAACCTGAAAAGCAATTGCAATATGCTTGTTTAGAAGGTCCTGAAAATGGTGTTTATGTAAGGGGTTATACAAATGATCGTATTATTGATTTGCCTGATTATTGGACTGCTCTAGTAGACGAAGATTCAATTACAGTACAAATAACAGCTAAAGATGCACCTCAACCTTACCTTTATGTAAGTGGAGTTGTTAATAACCAAGTTCATCTCATTTCTGATAGAACAGTTAGTGCGTACTATACTGTTAATGGAACACGTAAAGATGTAGCCCCGTTACAAGTGGAGATATAATGGGAACAGTATATAATACTAATGTAGTTACTGATGGTCTCAGGGACTGTTGGGATACGGCTAACCGGAAAAGTTGGTATGGAAATGCCCCGCTGACAAATGATCGTTGGCAGGATTTAGCGGGCGGTTTTGAAGGAGTTATTGTCAATGTGGGAGCGTCGGACAATCTTGAATTTGATCTTGCTGACATGGGCTCTATATCTTTTGATGGAACTGATGATCGTATTCAAGTTGCCTCAGGTGGCCCTTCCGGTCCCGGTACTGTAATTGTTGGATGGACTGAGATTTCTGTATGTGTGTGGGCGTGGATGGAGGCTAATCAGAACTGTCCTAAACTAGTGAGTATTGGTCATGCTGGAGCTTTCGATATGGCTGCGTGCTTGAACGACGACCACTCTGCTGCTGATGCTAACTGGTTTTTTTGTTATATTAATGGTGATTATCTAGCTACCCCCGCTGGATCTATAATTCCATACTTGGGGAAATGGACTCATTGGGTCGTAACTAGAAACTCTGGATATACTACGCGACTCTATATAGATGGGGAGTTGAAAGCAGAAGCTAGTCGAGGTGGTACGATTGGCTCTGCTGATTATAACATGTGTTTCGGCAATCGAGAAGACGGTGCCCGACCATTAGAGGGTAATATGGCGTCTGTTTATATTTACAATCGCGCCCTATCTGCCGCTGAAGTAAAACAAAATTACAACGCACTAAAAAGTAGATTTTCTGAAGGAGATTAATAATGGCACATGACAGGTGGGACAACAGACACTGGGTAATCATCCCAGTAACAGAATTAGACAATGTAGATTTTTCGCAGGTTTGTGAAACTTCTATTGATACAGTTAGAAAATCAGTGGACGGTACGCAGACATTTGTGAAGTGGGATGGTAATGATATGCCAGCCACTGTGGCCGCTCTCGCCACTAAGAGTGAAACATATAGTCATACAGAAATTTTAGCTATCCTCGCAACAGAAGCTTGGTCTCCTCCAGATCCAGAGTAGGTGAATTATGGGTTTAGTGCATAATCCAAATGTAGTTACTGACGGTCTGGTAGGCTGTTGGGATGCTGGTAACCGTAGGAGTTATCCGGGAGCGGGGACTACGTGTACTTCTCCTGTTAATAACGTTGTTTCCGCGTTGATAAACACTCCCGTTTTTAATCCTTCCAAAGGTGGGTATTTCGAGTTTGACGGTACTAATGACTATTTACAAGTTACGACAACATCTACGGGATATGACGCAATTAATTTAACAGGTACTACTATCTCTCTATTTGCATGGGTTTCGAGATATAATGACACAGGATATAATCCATTAATCTGTAAGAGATTATATGGCTGCCCTCAGTATGAATTCAATTGGTATCATTCTAGTGGTTATAATACCGGGGGCACTGCTAAACTAGTATTTGAGTGTGGCGGCTCTTGTGGAACTGTGTATAGTGATACACTAAGTTCTGTTGACCAGTGGCGTTATGTGGGAGCTACCTATGATGGAACGACTGTAAGGTTTTATGTTGACGGCGAGGCGTGGGGAACGGCATCGCTGAGTAGGACCATGAGTACGAGTACAGACCCTTTAAGGATAGCTAACAACGAGCATGTTGACGGTACTTGCGATATCGCTGTAGCACAAATTTATAATCGAGTCCTCACCGCCGCTGAAGTCAAACAAAACTACAACGCAACAAAAGGGAGGTTTACATAATGGCTGCTGTATCCTCTAATAATGTAGTTTCTGAGGGTCTTGTTCTTTGTTGGGATGGGGCAAATCGGGTGAGTTATCCCGCAACGGGATCTAGCTTACGAGATATATCTAGTACTTATCCTGACGCCACTATAGCAAATGCCACCTTTATGTCTGGAAACGGTGGTTATTTTGATTTTGATGGCTCTGGAGATTATATACAATTAGGAAGTACGGATGGTGATAGTTTTACTGACACGGATGATATGAGTCTTTCTATATGGATAATACTGCGTTCTGATAGTAATCAAGGCGTTATAGGGAGAGGTAGCTGGAGTAGCTTAACTAATGGGTGGTCTCTGTGGGAATATGGAGGACTCAAGTTCTGGAGTACCGACGGAAGTTCTGAACAGTACGTCCGCTGGAATCCCGCCTCGTATCCTTCCACATGGACGCATTGTTTGGTTACAAGAGATATGTCTTCGGCAGTGCTAAAAATGTATATCAATGGAGAAGTTTTTGATACAGAGACTGGGCTTAACGACCCCCTGAAAACTAATAATGGTCTTATGGTGGGAAAACTTCAAGGCACTTTTTGGTTGGATGCGGCTCTAGGCCCTATTCATATTTATAATCGTCCTTTAACTCATGCTCAAGTCCTCCAAAATTACAACGCAACTAAAGGTCGCTTTGGACTTTAATTTTAATAGGAGTTTATGATGGCTCAAGATCTGAAAATTACACCTAACATTTCAGCAACTGGAACTACGGATTGGCCACAGATTGCATTCTCAGGATCTGGCACTATTTCCAGCGGTCCTGCTAATGTGATAGGGACAACTGCAAGTGGCATTAATTTAAATGTCATGCCAGAGTCTAATCTTTCTTTTGCAGGATATCAGGGTGAATTATTTAGTATAAGCAATGAACTTCAATCAGGTACTATATTTGCAGTAAAAGATATTTCTGGTCTTGATCAAATATCAGTAAGTGCAAGTGGAGAAGTTAAGCTTAATCAGTTTTATGGATACGCCAGTGTTTCTGGAGCACTTAAAACTCCGCTAGTTTCGGGCACGGATGACACTACGGTTACTTTTGATTTAAATGAAAGTAATACTCAGCATGTTACTTTAGGGGGTGATAGAACTCTAGCTCTAACCAATGTAAGCTATGGGCAAAAGTTTATCACTAGACTGACTCAAGATACTACTGGTAGTAGAACTGTAACATGGTTTAATGATATTCATTGGGCCGACGGAGGGACTGCTCCTACCTTAACTACTACAGCTCATAAAACTGATGTTTTTGGTTTTATATGTACAGCAGTGAGCGGGGCTAGTGCTGAGTCTGGTGATTTTGATGGTTTTATTATAGGACAGGATATATAGGGGGAAAAAATGGCAGTTGAATTACAAAGTTATGAAACAGCAAATTTTCCTGCAGGTAGTAGTGTTGATCAATCGTCGTGGACCGTTACCAAGCCTTCTGGTTTGTCGGTCGGTGATCTTATTATAATAATGGGGGGTATAGGTGATAGAGCGCAAAGAACTGTTACTGCTCCAAGCGGGTGGGAACGTATATATAAAATGCCCCTTGATGGATATCAGCCTAGTCAGGGATGTACGAACGCTTGGTGGAAAATAGCCGATGCCTCTGATGTGGCTGCATCTGACTTTACCATTACTGTCAGCGGTGGCACCAATACTATGTCTCTGATAGCTTTCAGATATACTGGTCATGATCCAGTAGCTCCTTTTGATCAACTGGAAATACGCGGCGATGTTCGGTATAATTCGGGGTGGGGAGGTCAGATAACCGCACCTGCTCTCACTTCGCGTGTTGACGGCTGTTGTGCTATAAGAAGTTGGTGGATTTGGAACAATGATTGCGACTTGTACGATGTGGGGGGTCAAAATACAACAACTTTATTAAACAGTAAAAACACCGATGGTTATGATACTACTTTCACTGTATTAATCGATGGGACTAGTACGTCGTCTCTTACAGAATATGATGATGGTGATAGTGTGCCTACAAAAGGGATGCAGGTAGGTTGTTCCGGCTCTTGGGACTACTATACGGCTACTTTGCTTATTATGCCTGATCAGGGTAGGACTCTCGTACAAACAGTGGATGCAGCAAATGCTGTAACAATTGACAATGGGCAAGAAAGCAATGGAGGAACTTTTACTGTTAATAAGCCATCGGGTGTATCAGAAGACGATCTTCTTGTTATGGTTATACTTGCAGAAGATGCAGGTCGAACTATAACGTCCACAGGCTTTACTGTATTATTAAATGAAGATTTTTCTGGTGAAAGTTTACACATATTGTATAAGATTGCGGGAGCAAGCGAGGGTGGCAGCTACACAGTTAGCAATAGCGGCGGAACCACTAGTGGCTTTGTAGGCACATTGTTCTCTGTCTCTAATGTAGATACTGAAAATCCCATCTCAGCTACAGCAATCACTGAAAGTACAACGGATTCTGACGATAAAGGCAACTGTCCAGCATTAACAGTGGGGGCTAACGGTCACTTAATCGTGCATGTTGAGGCATATGATGATGACGCTGCAGAAAACTCTATTAAGCCTGCTAGAGATTACTATATTTTACCATATTTAGAAGAGACCCAGGGAGATGATGCGGCGATTGCAGTGTCATATAGTCAATTTCCTTCATCTGCATCGGCAGCTTATCCACAGGAGGCCATTTGGCTTTTGTATGATGCGACTCAGTATATTGGCTACACTTTTTCAATTGCTCCTGTGCCTTCTACAGGTGGTGCATCCTTTTTACTTTTTGTTGATAGTTAATGAGGTTTATTATGAAAGAACACTTATTTAATGCATTGTCAGATTATTTACAAGAAGGTGAATCGGTTGGTGGATATCAATATAAGAATACAAAAACCGGCGAGATCTTTACATATACCAGAAAAGGTGTATATCGAAAAGGGGGAAGGATATTAATTTATGTAGGGAAAGCCACAGAAGATAATGAAAGGTAAATAATATGTTTGGTTTTTCACCTTTATCAGAAACACCTTTTAGCTCCCTTCCCGGAGTGGGTGATACGATTATAGTTTCTACTAATAGTATACCAGTAGAAATTTTAGGTGGAACTGTTTTAACTACAAAAACTATTCCTGTTGAAATAATAGCCGTAAAAACAACTCCAGCAGGGCTGAAATGGGTATTAAGTAGTAGAGGTTATCAATGGGTAGCCAATCCGCAAGATTTTAAATGGACTTTAGATACTCAAGAATTAAAATGGACAATTAAATAATGGCAGTAATAAGCGATAATTTAGTACTGTATGCGTCAGCAAATATGCCGCAGAATGATAGCAATACTTCAGGGGGAAGTATAAATAGTGGCGTGCGTGTTACTTTTAGTGACCCGTCTCCGGCTGCTCAAGTTATTGTTTTTAGTTCTAGCGCTTCTGACACCAGTCAAACGCTGGCATTAGTAGGTAGAAATCCAGCTGGCTCTATTGTTACGGAAAGTCTGTCTTTAGATGGTACAACTAATGTTACCAGTTCAAATACATTTGAAAGGCTTCTAACAGCTGATTTAAGTGCAGGCGCGGTGGGAGTTATTACTGTTAGTGGCAATGGAGTTAATAAAATAGCGGACATTCCTATTGGAGAAAGTGGGTTTTTAAGGCCATTTTATGATGCTACCTCTAGTGCTTCTAGTTCAAAAACATTATATGAGAAAATTTTTGTAAAAAATAATAATACCTCCAGCACACTTGATGGTGCTACTTTAATTCCCGTAGCTGCTACAGGCTTAGCATCGCAAATTACCTATGGAATGGAGAACGGAAAGGGCTCTCCACAGTCGGTAAGCGACCGAACTACAGCTCCTACAGGAGTAGATACCTTTGGAAGTGGAGCTAGTGGTGTATATCCTAATGGAACAGGTAATTTAGTAGCTCATGATTACCAGGGCTTCTGGTTGAAGCTGAGTTTAGAAGCTAATGAAAGCGCTATTAATAGTTTTTATGACATTCAAGTATCCGGGACAACATCGTAATGAGTATGACAGCAGACCAAAGGTTGTGTAAGCAACCCGCCGAAAATCGTAAGTTCGAGATGGACTTTACCAATGTTCTTGGTTCGTCAGAAGCTATTACGTCTATTACAAGTATAGAATCTGAAAAAGTAGGAGGCTATGCCTCCGATTTAAGCATTACGAATCAAGCTATTGAGAGTGGGTCCAAAAAAGTTTCTATGTTTATAGCAGATGGAACTTTAGGAAATACCTATAGAGTAGAAGTATTAGTCGCAACCGACGCCAGTCAAACGCTAGAAGGCGATGGCGTCCTATACGTAACGGACCAATAATATGACATGGCAAAATACTAGTTTAATTATGTTGAGAACTATGCTTAATGACGCTGGATGCAGCACCGTTAAATATACACCTCAACGCTTAGACGACCTATTAATTACAGCTGCTTATTTTCTTCCTATGGAAATTAATTTTAGTAGCAGTTTTGTTATTAATGTAACAACTAGAAATATTACTCCAGATCCTGGCGATACCGCTACTACGGATGGAGATGAGTTTATCAGTTTAATGGTATTAAAGGCAGCTTGTATAGCAGACGAAGGTAATTTCAGAACGGCAGCATTAGCCCAGGGGGTAACCGCACGCTGCGGACCCGCTGTATTACAAACTAGTAGTTATGGGCAATATTTGGGCACTTTACTCAATGAAGGACCCTGTAGGTCGTATGAAGAAATTAAGAAAAAATATAACTTTAGTTATGAAGGAGGCAGAATTCTGCGTGCAGTAATGTCTCCGTTTGCAGCAAATAAGTACGATCCCACCAATAGGCTTGGCTCTATAGGTCAAGCCGGTAACGAAGGTTTAGGGGCAATATATCCTAGATATTAAGAGGTTTAATTATGGCTGATGTAATCGCAAAAGTAATCTCCGCGAACGGGATTAAGAACGGGGGAATTGTAGTTAATGCCCCTCTCGGCGCTGATCAATTGGATAGTAATTATCTTATTAATCCATATTCTATTGATGGCGTTTCGGGTAACTTGCCAACTACCGGCACTGTTTATACGAAGTATGACGTTAGATTTACAGGCTGTGATTTCTGCTCAACTTAAGAGATTGATACAATGGCGATTAATCCATTTAGTGGAATCATAGATAGTAATTTTAAGAGCATATTTAATGATGCTATTTCTTCAATGCTAGATAGCACGGCCTGTACCGTTGCGTGTACATTGAAATATGGCGTTACTAAATACGATAGTTGTTCTAATTGTATTTATGATCCTATTGGGAAAAAATCATCAAATAGATTTCTAAGCGGAGGGTCTATACCTTTCCCGTTTGGTTCTATATGTCCGTTGTGTAATGGAGATGGGAAAAGACCTGTAGAATCGTCCGAAATGGTTCATTTAATGGTTATTTTTGATCCCAAAGAATTTATGGATATAGGTACTATTAATTCACCTGATGGGCTTATACAAACAATGGGCAAGAAAGAAATGACTCCCAAGCTACAGAGAGCTAATCAAATAGTGGTTAGCACTGAAGTGTCGGGTTTCTTTTCTCATACTTATCAACGAGTAACCGAACCTACTCCTATTGGATTAGGCAATAATGAATTTGTGCTATGTATGTGGAAGAGGATTTAAAATGCCCGTTCCTATTTCTCTTAAGCTCCAGAGCGATTTTACATCTTATTTTCAGACAAATGTAATGAGAGAAATTAGTAAAAAGTTAGATAAAAGTGCTTTAAAAATTAATGCTGCGGTAAAAAAGAGAATACAAGATACTGTTAGGGAAATGTTGATTTTGGCTCCTGAGGTTATGGATTTGATAGGAGGTAGTTTACAGGGTCAGTTAGGTGTTACCAATCCTCATGGGAGATTGACTGCAATTGTTGATACTTGGGTAGAAAGTATTCAAGTTTCGACTGTTGTTTATAGTGGTGCTAAAAAAGCTGGTCCTCTTTTAGCTATTCAGGTGGGTATCTTAAGACAAGGTTACGGCGATGTACTTTCTTTGCCCGAAAGTTCTTATGAGAGTGTGGGAGCCAGAGGGGTATTTCTTATTGAATGGTTAAAGTGGTTGTTGTTAGAAGGGGATAAAACTATAGTGGATTATACATTCCTTCCTGGTAATAGAAGAGGTAGTAGAACAGGTTTGGGTATTATGGTACAAAGAACTGGAAGAAAATGGTCGATTCCCCCTCAATTTAGGGGTACGGAAAATGACAATTTTGCTACCAGGGCGTTGTCTAAATTAGATAAAGCTATAGATTTAATAGTTCAAGCGGAAATGACGAGGATTCTAAAATGAGTTGCAATGCCAATACATCCTTTACTCGGGTTACCAATATTGGTAATACCTTGTTAAATTCTGAGTTAGAATCCAATTTAAAATCTTTTTTGGATTGGTCCTTTTTAGGTATTGGGGGGTGGTCAAATATTACCATTCCTACCTCAGGGGCATATGGAGGAACTTTTGATAATTTAAGATTAGTAGATGATCCCGCTTATACGGCTGGGCAGGTGTGGGAGACTCCTCGTAAGGACTGGGTGTGGGAAACAGGAACTGAGTATGCGGGATATAATCCCATTGATATTTCTGGGGTTTGGATAGATGGTATTTTGAAAGAAACTGGAGATGCTACATATGGGCATCATTATAATTACCCCTTGGGACGAGTGGTGTTTGACAGCGCAATATCTAGCAGTACCACTGTTCAATTGGAATATAGTTATAGAAATGTTCAAACCTATATCGCGGATCAAGCGCCGTGGTGGGACGAGTTGCAGTATCAGTCATTAAGGGTAGATGACCCTACTTTTACCAATGTGGGCTCAGGGAGCTGGGGTATTTTAGCTAATCATAGGGTGCAAATGCCCGCTGTAGTAGTAGAAACTGTTCCTCGTAGAAGACTAGAGCCCTATGAATTAGGCAATACTTCTAGTGTTGTTTATCAAGATGTATTGTTCCATGTGATAGCCGAATCCAGATGGTGGAGAAATCAGCTAGTAGATATTATTTCTCTACAAAAAGACACTAGTGTACGCTTATATGATACGGATAAAGTTATAGAAAAAGACGTTTTTCCCTTAGATTTTAGGGGAATGGTGGTTTCTCCTTCTAGTACTTATTCTGGTATCGTCAATGACCCTGGATTACAGGGTAATTTATGTAGATTTAATAATGTTATAGTAACCGAAATGGAGTCTTATAATAATAGACTTCATGAAGGCACCATACGGGTTACTTTTGAGACCATTTTTGTGTAATGGTGTATTTAACAATAGAAAATGAGCACACAAATTAATTATTTTGATAATTTTTTAGGAGAGTATAATGGCACTACCTAATCAACGAGTTTATTTTGCAATTCAAGGGGTGGCAATTAAGCCCGATGCCCAAACTACGTGGGGAACTGACGATGTGGTTCACGGTGTTCAGTCGGTTGCAGTTACTACCACTTTCAATCTGGAACAAGCTTTTGAGCTTGGACAATTGGAAATTTATGAGAATATCGAAGGGGTTCCCGATATCGAAGTATCTCTTAGCAAGGTGCTTGATGGTTTTCCACCCGCTTATGTAATGGCTACGTCTCAAGCTTCTAGTCCAACATTAGGTGGGCGTTCTGTTCCCAAATGTGTTGTTGGCCTTGGTATTTGGGATGACAGCGCAGACAATATTGGCACACAAAATCCGGTTTCCCAAATGGAAGCTTCCGGTATGTTTGTAGGCTCTGTTACTTATAATTTCCCTCTAGAAGACAACTTCAGTGAAGATGTTACATTGGTGGGAAATGACAAGGTCTGGACTGAGGGTCAGACCTGTGAGCTAGGAGAGGGTGTATGGAACACGGGCTATCTGGCTATTCCTGATGGGATGAATCGCAATGCAGATACTCCTTACGCTGCCGATAGTGGAAATCCAGCTTCTCTTGGTGGTATCAACCGTCGAGAGAATATGTTGTTCTTGACTGAGGCTGCGGCCAATACTAGTGGTGCTGTAGATTACACCATGTTGCCCAATGAAATTCCAGGTGTCATGGGTGGTGCTGCGGCTACTAACGGTGTTAAAACCTCTGCGGCTAAGATTCAAAGTATTACAGTTTCAACTGACTTTGCTAGAGAAGAAATCTTTGAACTAGGCACTAGACAGCCTTACGCGCGAGTTGTTACCTTCCCGGTTGAAGTCACTACTGATATCGAAGTTTTGAGTGCTAGTGGCGATTTGATTAATGCACTTTCAGACGGTTGTGGCGGCACTACTGGATGTGAAGGTGTTCAAGATAATCTAAGCAACCAAGAAATTCGTATTACCGCTTGTGAAGGTCTACGGGTTTATATGGGGAGTAAAAATAAACTAGCATCTGTCAACTATGGAGGGGGCGATGCCGGTGGAGGAAATGTTACTGTGACTTACAGTTATACGACCTTCAATGATTTTTCAGTTATGCATCCTACCGATCCTTCGACTCAGTGGCTCTGGCAAGACAGAGATGAGAGTGGGTGGCTGGGATATACTCAATAGTAGTTTTAAGCGCTGACTTAGGGGACGGAGCTTTGCTCCGTCCTCTTTTGTCAGTAGTGAAGCGTTAGCCTTGGCAAGCGAATATAGAGAGGATTTTTTAGGCGAGTAACACTGCTGACTTTTTTTTAGGAATGATATGGACGAGGATAGAAAAAATTTTCTAGTAGCTCAAATAATGAGTGGATTTAAATTCTTTGATATAGACGGGGAGAGATATAAAGTCCTTTCTCCTTCTTCTGAAATTAAACTTTTAGGGCAATATGTATATCAGGAAACAATACAGTCTCTAAAGTATGAGGATTTAATTACTAGAGATAAAGCTAAAATGCTTTTAAATACATTAGATATTTGGAAGCCCAAGGATGATGAAGATTTAAAGAAATTAGAAAAGCACTTGGAAGATCTCAAGGTTCAATTATACCAATCTTCTTATCAAAGTCAAACTCGACAGGATACAAAAAAGAGAATTAAAAGAGTTAATAAAATTATAGATAAGGCGTTTTATAAAAAATATTCACTGGAACACGCCACTTTGGAATATCATGCTTTTTGCATTCAAAGACAGTTTGTCACAGCTCTGTGCATCTTAGATCAAGATAATACCAATATTTATACAGAAAAGGACTTTTGGTTATCCGATCCTACGGTTTTGAACAATATAATAAATAAGATAGATGCAGATCGCATTTCCAATTCTGAGTTTCGCGAAATGGCCCGAACTGAACCGTGGAGGACAATGTGGCATATAGGTAAAGAGAATGTATTTAATATTCCTTTTAAAGATTTTAATAATGACCAGCAAAGCATTATTTCTTTTTCAAAAATGTATGACAATGCTTATGAAAGTATGGAGTCTCCTTCAGACGAAGTTGTTGCCGATGACGATATGTTTGACGGATGGATGATATTTCAGCGAAGACAACGAGAAAAAGATAAAAAACAACAAGAGGTCGATAAAATGAGCGGATCTAATCACGGGGGAGAAGTTTTTGTAGTTGCAGAGAGCGCCGAGGACGTGGAACGTATCCAGTCTCTTAACGACTTTGGTACTAGAAAACAGTTGCAGCAGAAATTTAAATATATTAAAGAACAAGAGGGACCGGTTCAAGATAAAGATTTGCCTGATGTAAAAATGGCATTACGAAGACAGGCTGCGGAAGAATTTAAAAACTCAATACGAGGAAAATGATATGGACGATTTTATAACTTTTAGGGGTGATTTCGAGAGAAAAAAGGGAGCTTCAGATAAACGATATAAAGACAATTCTAAAAAGAGATTACTAGCTAATCTTAAGAAGAAATTTGATACAACTATTATCGGGGCGCTTGCGGCTTTTGAAGAAAGATTTGGAGAGCTTTGGGGGCATGGGCTTCGAGATGAAGACCTAGATGAAGAGCAGAGGGAATGGAAGGAGTTATGGATGGAAGCTAGGGCACGAATTTTGGATAATGGTAATTCTAATTTAAGAGCAGCACAGAGTGAAATATCTCAATATACTCTTAGTTGGAATAGGTACGTTAATAAGTTTGATTTCAAGGACAATAAGGAGTAGAGCATGGCTAAACGTAAGGGGAAATCGCAAGAGACAGATACAAGGTCTTTCGAGGTGGGAGGGGTCAAATACACTGTTAAACACCCTGATATGAACCTCCTTAAAAAAGGTAATGAAATTAGGTCTCGGGTTTTTAATCAGTCTCTTAAAAATGGTGATATTTTGAGAGATCAGTTAGATGCAGAGTTACGTAAAAATAAGTTATGGAATGATGAGCGAGACCAGGAATATCAAACCTTACAGCAAGAGGTAATAGATTTTGAATTTACCCTTCAAAAGGGGGGTATTAAGCTAAATGAAGCGCGTAGCATTGCTTTACAGATGAGTGAGAAAAGAAATCGTATGATTTCCCTCCTTTCTACACGTACTGAGCTAGATAATAACACCTGTGAAGGAAAAGCAGATGCCGCTCGGTTTAATTATCTTTTTACCTATTCATTGGTGTATGAAGAGACAGGTGAACTGTATTTTCCTGGAGGTGTAAAAGAATATGAGCGTTCAATGGATGATCCAGTAGCAGAAAAAGCTGCTAGTGAATTCTATTATTTGATGTCAGACAGTGAAAATCTAGACGATACCCTTCCTGAAAATAAATTTTTGAAAAGATTTAATTTTGTAGACGACGAATATAGACTTGTAGACGAACAGGGAAGGTTAATTAGTGCAGATGGTAAGCATATTTCCGAAGATGGAAAGTTTATTAAATGGACTGGAGAAGATGAGTTTGTTTACGTAGATACCGAAGGCCGAGAAGTTACTAAAACGGGGGAGTTTAGTATAGAAGAGTCTCCATTTTTAGATGATAGTGGAAAACCTATAGTACTAGAGTCAGATAAAAAACCGGATAAGCCAAAACGAAATAGTCGCAATAAGGAACCTAAAGAGGAACCTGTTGCGGTTGAATAGTTAGCGGAGAGTGGTCATACCTGATGCAGTGAAGAGCTGTCTAAAGGTATGGCCATTTTTTGTATAGAGAGGTAAATATGGCATTCAATATTAATGCACAAGTAATTCTAAGCGGTCCTAAGAATATTAAGTCCGTTACCAAGAATATTCAAAAACAGCTAGGGGGACTTAGCGCTACTGTTAATATTAAAGTTCCTAAAGGAACCGCTAGTGGACTGCGAGCATTAAATCAGCAGGTCTCTACCTTGAATGCCAGCTTGGGGGTTCTAAATTCTCGTTCAAAGACCGCAACTTCTGCGGTTAATACTTTATCTACTGGTTTAAAAACTGCTACTTCTCACAGTAGTAAGCTTTCTAAGGTTCAAAGCAATGTCAACAAGTCTTTGACTAATACCAATAAGAATCTTGCGCAAACAAATTCTCAACTAAATCAGTTTGGTAAAGAAGCTGCTTTAGCTATTAGACGATTTGGGGCATTTACTGTAGCTACGAGTGTTATCTTTGGTTTTGTTCGAGCAGTGCAAAATGCTACTAAGGAAGCTTTGAATTTTCAAAGAGAGGTGGTGAGATTAACTCAAGTTACTGGTGTTGGTGGTAAAGATCTGAATCAGTTTAAGAGAACGGTAGATAGCTTATCCGTGTCTTTGGGTATAGATGCTAATCAATTGGCTAAGATTGCGGTTATTTTTGCCCAAACAGGTCAAAGTATTGATCAAGTACAAAAGTCTTTGAAAGCGGTTGCCCGTTCGTCTTTGGCTCCTACCTTTGGTACAATGGAAAGTACGGCCGAGGGTTTGATTGCAGCCATGGAGCAGTTTAATATTTCTGCGGACAAGTCCGAACAAGTTTTATCTGCTTTAAATGCCGTATCTAAGAAGTTTGCCGTAGAATCTGGTGACTTGATTTCAGTCATTAGGCGTGCGGGTGGTGTCTTTTCTCAATCAGCAGGTCAGTTTGAAGATCCAATTGAGTCTTTAAATCAGCTTATTGGTATTTTTACAGCTGTTAGATCTACTACTCGGGAAACTGCAGATACAATTGCTGTAGGTTTAAGAACTATTTTTACTAGAATTCAACGTCCAAGAACTATTGATTTCTTGAAAGATTTTGGCATTGAATTAACTGATGCTCAAGATAAATTTATAGGATTTCAAGCTGCTTTTCAAGCTTTGTCCACAGGTCTTAAGCCTTTATTTGAAAGACAAGATACTCTTACTATTGCTAAGATTGTTGAAGAGTTAGGTGGTATTAGACAGGTAGGTAAATTAATTCCTGCTATTACACAATTTAATAAAGCATTAGATGCTACTCGGATAGCAGGAGAGGGTGCAGCTCAAGGTCTAGGTCAAGATGTTGCATTGGCATTACAACCTTTGGGAAAACAGTTTGAACAGCTAGACGCTAGATTTAGAACCTTTGTTCGTAGTGTGGCTGAATCTAAAACATTTCAAAACCTTGCTAATCTGGCTATTAAGACTGCTAATGCTTTTCTTACGATGGCGGAAGGTCTTAAACCCTTACTTCCCCTTATCACCACCTTAGCTACTATTAAGATTAGTAGGGGAATTTTTGATTTTGGAGCTGGCTTTATCGGAGGATTGAAAGGAGGAGGAGGAGCTAAAGGGGTAGGTTCGGCAGCAGGAGGTGTGGTTACGGGACAAGGGTCTCAAAGACACGCGGCGAGTCAACAAAAACTAAATACCGCTACAACTGCCTTAAGTGCAACGTTAAAGTTAAACACTACTGGCTTACAGCACAACACACAATCTTTAAACAAAAACGCAGCAGCTCTTGGTACTATAAACAGTAGTTTGGCGAAAGTTGGGGCTCAGCTTGCCCAGCTTCCGGGTAGCATTGCGTCATCTGGTTTTGCATTTGGTGGGGGTCGGGGACGTGGACGCAAAAAGACTGGCGGAAGAATTGGTTTTAACGGAGGTGGTCGTGCTTTGAGTCCGGGTGGGGCTCCCATTCCTAAAGATTACGCGGGTGTATTTTTACAGGCCCAAGGCACCAATGACACTTTTGGTCCAGCCAATCTTACACAAAGTAAGTCGGTATCCAGAAAGTCTGTTACTTTTAATATGGGCGATATTAATAAACAGCTTACTGGAAAATTAAATTTAGGAACCGCCACTGGAACCCGTGGTAGGGGTATTCCTAGAAGTGCAAAAGGTGCTTTAGAAAGAAATGTGGGTATTAAGCTAGATAAGGGAAATCAATTTCCTTATGATCTTCACACTGCGAGCTTAGCCCCAGCTCTTAATAAGACAATTTTTAGGAAAATTAAGGCTGGCGTAATAGTAGGTATTAAAAGGGCGGCAAAGGCGGCTCAGAAAGACACTGGTACGCGAAACCTTAAAAAAGTTGATGAAGGTTTATTAAAGCAAATAGGTTTTCGTAATATTGCGGGTAGAATGTTTGAAGGTGTCTTGGGAAGGTTGGGGGCACCTTATGACGAGACCAGAGATCCGAACGCTGACTTGGATTTTCCAACAGGTCTTGGTCCACTTGCGGCTGCATTTGGGCTTGAAGCTGATATGCTTGGAGATGCTAAACTTACCGACAATGCGGACGCTAGAAAATCTATTGATAACAAAGTTAAGAACTATATTCTTAGTCGATTTAAAGCTGTAGCTAGAAGTAGAGTAGGATCTCAAGGTGGAATGTCTCAAGGAAATATTCCTAGCTTGTTAGAGCCGGGTGAAGTGGTAGTTTCTCCACAAGGGGTTGCTCAAGGAGGTTTGAACGCCCTAGCATCATTAAATAACAAGGGCGATGCATCGAAACTGGGTGCCATTAGTCCTAGCAATGTTGGGTTGGTTCCTGGATCGGGTCGAGGGGATACTTTCCCAGCCGATATAGAGCCGGGCTCCTATGTAATTAGACGGCGATTTGCTGGTGCCCTGGGCGCCCAAGGCAATGTTACGAGAGCCGCTACAGGAGGTCTAATAGGAAGAGCTAGATTTGTAACGGGGGGAAACCCCGATGACGAGTTAAGAAAACATATTCTAGATCGGAGTAGTACACAGGCGCTACCTACCAGATCTAGGATGGACATGGAGAAATTGAAGACCCGTGGCGCACCGCTGTCTGCGGCACCACCAAGGGTTTCAGCGATGGACGTTGGGAGATTAGCGACACATAGCGCACCGCTACCTCAAAAGAGTTTAATATCGGGAGTAGGAGGGTCTGTAAGTGGTCCCGAAGCATTGAATCGTCGAACAGCCTCCGCTCGTCGTACTAGCACAGCGAAGCCCCAGTCTAATCGTGAAATTGTTTCCATACCCGATGAGCGAAGATACCCGGATATGTCGGGGAGTAAGGGTAAGAACACTGCTGCGGAAGCAGCATCTGTCAAGGCTACGAAAGAATCTACAAAAGTTACAAAGGAAAATACTAAAGCACAGAAGGGTCTGGCAAAGGGGTCTAGAAATCTTACAGGATCTCTTCAAGGTATTGGTTTTGGTGCCCTTGCACTTACGGGTACACTTTCCACCTTGGATGTAGAAGGTCAGGGATGGTTGAAGTCATCGCTGCAAATGGCACCTGCTCTGACGATGATGACTTCTGGCTTTGACACATCCGCAGAATCTTTAAAACGAACACAGCAAAGTGTTGGCGGTGCCATGTTTAAGAGAGGTGCCAGTGCGAAAACATCGATGAGGGTAGGGAAAGTCGCGGCAGGTGGTAAACAACTTATGGGTCGCTTAGGAATGGCGGGGATTGGGGCTTCTATGGCTGATCCTTTGGTAGGTATGGCTCAGGAACGCATAATGGGTGCAAAGCAAACTGGTCCCGCTGGCGTTCAAGGTCGTGAAGGACAAAGTGTAAGCGAAGCCCGCACTGAAGGAGCCCTGGCTTCGGGGGCCAGCGGTGCATTGGGTGGAGCAGCTGTTGGTGCAGCTATAGGTAGTGTCATACCAGTCTTGGGAACTGCGGTGGGGGCGGCGGTTGGAGCGGCAATTGGAGGTGTAGGAGGACTCGTAATGGGTAGTAGTAGTGGTGCCGCCGAACAAGAACGTTTTTTAGCTTTTGGAACATTAAATTCAGACGCAGAACAACTTTCTAAATCTTTTGAGAAGTTAACAAAATCGACGAACGATCAAGAACGAAGTGGTGCTTTTGCAGAATTGAGTGATGCTCAAGGTAAGATCGGTAAGGTTCTATCCGCAGGAGGAGGTTTTAAGGGGGCTCGTACTGTAGCACAAACCAGGGCGGTTGGACGAGGCGGTCAGACTATTACCACCTTTAAAAAGATAGAGGAAAGTTTTGATACAGGTAAAATTAAAGAAAGTCTGGATGCTTTTGTTAAGCTTGGTGATGAGAGTAAGCGGTTTGAAACCAATGCATTAAACCAAGCGAAAGCTATAAATAGCTTCGCAACTGCAGCTGCTTCTGGCACTGTGTCTACAGATAAATTGGCAGGAAAAATGGCGGACGTTCAAGCGGCTACAGCCATAAAAGGGATAGATAAATTAGCGGTAGATATTGCAAAACTGGGACCTAGCGCTAAGGGTCCTATAAATAGTCTAGCTAAATTTACTAGTAAATTAGACGGTGTAGCACCAGAAGCAAAAGATACACTACATGAAATAATACAGTTAGCAGCAGGAATGGACGGCTTGAGTCCAGCTATTTTAAAATCCTTACTAGCAACAAGCAGCGCCACGGTGGAAGAACTCAAGCGTGCCGACGTTATGGCACTCGCGGCAAAAGCAACCCAAGAGGCTAACAAAGAAGTATTTGCTTGGGCCACGGCATTAGATCAAGCTTCTAGTTCCATGGATGGTTTTATAACTCAATTAAATAGAGAAATATCTAATTCTGAAACAGCTTTTAATTCATTATTTTCAGTAACTACCAATGTTCCTAATATTAAAGCTGCAGGACTATCGGAACGTCGTGGGCGTGGTATTAGAAATGAACCTGAACAAGCGGGAGAAGGACCTTGGTCTGGGGTTCCTTTTGTGCAGCCGTCAGAGCAAGGAGGGACTTTTCAATCCACATTGGCTAATATTTCTGATTTTCAAAATGCATTACCACAAGCAATGAAAGAGGTTGCGGCCACTTTAAAGGGCGACGAAGGTCCTTCAGAGGTTGCAAGACGAGTTATAGCGGCGGCACCTGAGGTGGGTGGTGGTGAGAACGTATCTAAATTTTTAGAACAGGGTGTTACAGAGTTTATAAAAGGATTAGGTACTGCGCGAAGACAACAAGGAGGTCAAGAACCTTCTGCTGGAGGTCAGCTAAAATCTTTGTTAAAAGAAGGTGGGGCAGACGCGATTAAACAAGGTGTTCCCTTGGGAGATAAATTCCAAAAAGCTGCTGCCGATATAGATAGAGGTGGCGAAGCTGTAAATGAAGCTTTTGTTAAAATTGCTAATATGAGCTTAGAACTCAATCGGAAAAGAATTGAGAATGAGCTTAATATGTTAAGCAAGGAACAGTCTATTAGAGACAGAATTAGTAAAGTTACAGGAGTTACACAAGATCCTGTTGCCCAAGCTAATCAAAATTTATCGAGACAGTTGGGCTCTATTACAGCAGGAACAGAGGTTGGAGGTGCCGCCCAAGCAGCGTTAGGAGGAGACACTAAAGCTTTAGCTAATATGCGAAGAAGTTTAGAAGAAAATGCAAAGACTTTAAGAGCAGAGATGTCAGAAGGCAAAAACGTGACGGAAGAATTACAAAAGAATTCCATGGCACTTGAAGCTGTTAAGCGTTCGAGCGCAGTATTGTCCAATGACATGACCAGACTTTCTGCTTTGGAACAACAGGCCGCTTCTGCCCAAGCTAGAGGTGGACGTGCGCAAGCTGGAATTGTTGGATTTTCTAAAGCTATTGGAGAGTTGCAAAAGGGAAATGTGAAAGCTTTTAATGAGTTTACTGGACCTTTAAGAACTTTGGTTAAAGCCACTCATGGACAGGGTCTTGCACCTCAAGAGACCGAGGGGCTAATTACCGCTATGGAAAGTGGAGATCCCCGCATAGCTGGTTTCTTAGACGCACTCCCAGAAGATCAAGGAAAAGCTATTAAAGAGAATTTAGTTAAGGGATTAGTCCAACGAAGACGAAAGGATCTAGTACAAGCTGGAGGAAGCGCAGCCGAGTTTGAACCCTTCTTAGCCCAATTAGAAACTCAATTCCGAGAGTCTTTAGACACTAGAAGTGATGTTGCTAAAGAAATGGAGAAGATTGGAAATGCACAAATAGGTATTATGGGAGAAAACTTTGCAGTTGTTTCAGAAACTGCGGCTGGTATTATGGAAGACGCTCAAGATGGTCTAGAGAAAGTTATTAATAATCTATCTGTGAGTGTAGAGAGGTTAGCGATGGCATTAGGCGCTCCTACCCAATCCTCAGGAACCTCCTTCGAGAGAGGACGTGAGAAAGCACGTTCGGAGCCAGGGCAGAAAACTTTTAGTGAGCGAGCTACAGCTGTGGCAGCTCAACGGGCAGCCCAGCAGAAAACTGTTGTTACTGGAGCCGCACCCGCACCTAAAAAACCTACTGGTCCGACTGCAACACCTTGGGCTGGTGTTCCTTTTGTGGAAGGGGAAACTTCCAGAATGGAACGGCCCAGAACCGCAGCCGAAATGCGACAGGAGGAGAAAAACCAGAAAGCTAACGTTTTTCAAGCAGGAAAAGACCAACGACGAGCAGCTCATGAAGCTGGAAAAGCTCAGCGTAAACGAGCATATGATATAAAACATGGTCGTCCATTGCGAGATGAAAAACAGCAAGGTTACGGTCCTGCAAACGATCCTAATGGTGGCGCTGGTGGTGGTGGCGCTGGTGGCGCTGGTGGTGCTGGTGAGATAACTCAAAATGTTCAACAGCTCAAGGACGCGTTGTCTTCTATTCCTACTGTGATTGATATTAATTTAACTACAGAAGGTCATGTAGCGCTAGCTTTAGACAATGGATTTACCCCTGCGGTATCTACTCAACTGCAGCAAATGTGGACAGATCATGTTAAGAAGTTTGGAACAGCTACAGACGACCAGGGTCCCAAAGACTTGAGGCCAGGAGGAGGACTACCTCCTGGAAGTCAAGTAGCCTAATTTAACAAATTAAAGGTAAAAAAATGGCACTTACTTTTTCATATGGTAATTATGTTTTTGATCCTAAACCTTTATTTAATATAAATAAAGAATACATAAAAACCACTGCTGGAACAGGATTAGGAACAAGGTATAATATTACACTTGAGGGAGCATTGCTTCCTTATAAATCAGATGGTTTTTCTCAAGGCGTTACCGGTGTTTTTAGTGGTATTCAATCACTAAGAGATGCTTTTGATACTGATTATAAACCTTTCTTTTTAGGATGCGTGGGGGAAGCGCCCATTGTTAGTGGACATCCCAGAATTGATGGATTCGATGTCAACTATGAAGGTGATAATTATACACAGCGCGCTCGTTATAGCATATCTCTAAATTTGCCTACCCTGATTGGTACTGGATTTGAAACAGTAGGTCCTGAAACTGACGACCTTTCTTCTTATGGTATTATTAGCTATAATGATGATTTTTCTATAGAGTTTGTTAATGATAAAGTGGGTGGCTCCTTAGTTCTAGGGGCTAATACTATTGATATTCCTAGCGTTTATTCATTAACACATAATGTAAGTGCGCAAGGAGGTTCTTTTTCCGGTCTTGATCCCACGCATTTAGCTCAGCAGTTTGTTGGAACTAAACTTGGTTTTACAAATGAGATGTCGGGTGTTGCTTCTATTTTAAATAGTAGCGGAGTTGTTTGTGATAATTTTAGAACTGTTAGCGTAGACCAAACAGAGGGTACTTGTAATGCTACCGAACGATTTATTATTAATCCTTCTGGACAATATAGCGAAGATTTTCAACTAAATATAAATACAACTGTAGAAGAACCTTATACCACTATAGATATTAATGGAACAATCCAGGGATATGCAAATGTCAGTTATCCAAGCCCAAATGTTCCTCTTGATGCCTCTACTCCTAAGTTTCAAAATGCTCTAAATGCATGGAGCGGTGTACATCCAGACGGTTCTACTCCTACTCAAGTGGGTATTTCGGGGCTATTATACAGTCGAGCCAGTGCGTTTTATAATATTCAGCCTAAACATCCTGCTTTTTTAACTTCTTCTAGCTTAAATCCACAAACTTTAAGTACCACAGTCGGCTATAATATAACAGAAGGAACTATTACTTATGCTTCTAATTATAACGATAGACCTATTAACTGTGTGCCTGAAGCATTAACAGAAAATATTAATATAACAGAAAATGAACCGAATGATGTTTTTGCCAGTTTGGTAGTATTAGGAAGAACAAGTGGACCTCTTTTACAAGATATAGGAACTAGAGGACCAAGAACAAGAGAGATTTCTATTGATGCTTTCTTACCGATTTCAACAGGAACTAATTTTACCCAGAAAGTTGCCGGGAATACTCAATACACAGAATTAAATAATCCATCTTTTTTAGTAGCACCTACTGGATATAATGGTTTAATTTCAGGGTATGAATATTCTTTAACTAGTAGTTATGCTAGTATTTTTATTAACAGTGAAAGTAAGAGTTGGCAACCTAAGATAGGTAGATTTACTTATAATAAGTCTTGGACCGTAGGGGACTGTTAAATGCCTACTACATGCACTCCTCAAAGTTTATATGGACCATATTACCAAACAAGGTTTTGTGGTGCTAGTATAATGAGTATGTCAGTTAGCGCTGGCTGGAACGAGCAGACTTCAGAACTTACAGTAGATGTTGTTGAAGACTGTAGTACTGTAAATCGAAGAATTGAATATGGAACTGATTTAGAAGCTACGATTGTTTCAGATGCAGACGAGTTTTCGGAACCCCATATTGGGTGTCCTGCTTATTTTCGCATTGGTGATACAATTACTGATGCCGGTGAGTTTGAAAGAAATCCAGAGGGTGGTTTTGAATTTGCGGGTATTATTCAGTCGTGGACGCGACGAATGGATACCAATGGTAATCCTACTTATTCTCTTAAGTTAACTGATCCTCGCGCAATCTTAGAAAATTCTTATGTTATTGTAAGTGATTTTGGTGAAAGTGTTGATGTTGTTCCTCCTGGAGGCAATAGAGTACTTGCTACCCCAAATATTATTAATGCTTACGCTTGGCTAGAAGCTTTAGATGCTGATTGTAGAGACAAGTGTGGTTTTTATCCTGCTCATGTACCTGATGAAGACCCTTATTGTCTAGGGGGATTTCAACAAGGGACTGTGGTAGGTTCTTTAACAGGGGGTTTTGGGGGATCGGGGGCCAATGAGCGTGGCATTAGGTGGAATTGGCTTAAGAAAGCTTTAGGGGTATTAGTGTCTGCGAACCAGATACCTTATACGGTAGGTTCTGGTCGATATACTGTTAGCACTGACCCTTACTCTCCTCATGGAAGATTAATATATAGAGGAGGGGGCAATAAGATTAGTTCAACTTCAGGTAAAAGACTTTTGCCTGGATGTGGGGTTTTAGGTCCTACGCCGCAGGATACTTCGGGTAGATATGCTCGTTATATGGTTGATCTTACCGAAATTCCATTTGCTCCTGAATATTATCGTATTACTGGACCTATGATCTCTTTTACAGAATTGATCAGTCAGGTTTGTGAGGCAGCAGGATGTGATTATTATGTAGAATTATTGCCAGTTAAGGGTTTAGGAGGAGTTCAGTTAGTTATAAAAGTTAGGGTAGTTAAAAGAAGAACTCAGCCCAAGCTAGGGGAAATTCAAAGCTTTGTTGATACCCAAGACTTTGTGGTTAGTAAAACTTTTGGTCAAGAGCTAGCTAACCAGCCTAATTCTATATTTATTTTTGGTGCAAAAAGACAAGACTACGCAGAACAAGAGCAACATACTCCTACTACTTCCACTTTACCTGCTAAATTAAATATTATTCCTGCTGGTGGTTTTGACACTGAGGGAACTCCTATTAAAGTTACTTATGGGAACCCTATAGGAGGTTCAAGCGGGGATCAATGGTGGTGGTATTTAGATTTTAGAAGAATTAATCTTTCTTTAAATACTACTATTAGTAATTATGCATGGGTAAGTGAAAGTGAGTTAAGAGCTTCTTTAGGTACTTACGATGTTTGGAAAGATTTTGAAATTAGTAGGAAAGTTGCGGCTCGAACGATTATTGGTACTTGGCTTACTTCTTGGCTCGGTATTACTCAACCGAGTGTGGCGAGTGTGGTTGATCGGGGCTTTGGAGATCTCGAAAATTCGGCAGTTAATCAAAATGACGATACCGATCCCAGTTCATATGCCGCTAGAGATGCGCTTGCTCTTTATAATTGGATTAGAGCTTTTGCCACTGATTATTATGGTAAAAAATTCTTAGTTAAAATAGCGGGAGTGTGTCGAGATTATGATTATGGCTCGGGCACAGCTTCTCCTTATTATAGCGATGATCCTGCTACCGATGGCGCATGGGCTACGGGCACTACTGTTTTAGGTCTTGCCAATCCTGGTAGTTATACTGATTTTTTTAAGGACGATACCGGTAAGACTCAGCCTATTTTAAAATTTTATTCAGCTACTAATAAAATCAACACTGAGGCGTTGAGCGAAAATAGTTATATTGCCAATTCAAGTAGTAATATTGTGTGGGTTCAAGCCACCTTGGATGAAAAATGGTTAGTGGGATATCCGTTCTATCTAGAATCAAATGAACACGCTTGGGCACAAGTAACTATTCCTGATATTGTTACTACTTTTCCCACCAGTCGCATGATACAACAAGCTAGAAGGGGCATGAGTGTAATAGCTCCCACTAGCAATAGCTTTGGAGATGCAGGTTTTAATGAAGCTTCTGTTAATAATACAGATCAGTTAGATAAAAATCAAGTAGGTTTTATTTCTGACGGAGGCAGCCTCCCAATTAATGCAGGTATTCCCTTAAGAAGTAATACTAGATGTTATGGACCCTGGGGAAATATTGCTACAGCCTCCTTTGATAATGATCTTTTTCAACCTGAAGAACCAGTGGCGGGTAAACTCCAGGTTGAACACGATGATGGATTAGCCCCATGGGAATATGGCGGTATCGGGATGATGAACGATGCCGCTATCGACAAGGTAAGTCTGGCCACTACAGAGATGCAGATTTCTGAAAGAGGTCAAATAACTATTCCTGGTTATCCTAATAAAAGAATAGGAAGTGCTTTAAATACTACTGATACTAGCTCTTACGATATGGGTTTTTCCCAGGAGCAATTCCAGTTTCTTCCAGGAGTTAGTTTTGTATTTTTTAAAGTAAATTTAGGAGGGGCTCAACAAGGCGCAGCCTCGATTAGCAATGTTAATGTAAATGTTTCTCCACAAGGGATTCAAACAGAGCTATCTTTAACTACTTTTAGCCCAGTGTTCGGTCGTTTTTCTAAATCAAATGCAGATAGGCTGCGAAGAATTGGAAAACAAGGCTTGTCTATATCGAGAAAAATGAGAGCGAGAGGGGCCTTAAAAAGCGCGCTTGCTACAGGAAATTCCAGAGCTTTTGATCGAGCAAAGGCAATGGGTGGTGGAAGGGCTCCCCAAAGCACCTCTATTTGGTTTTGTGGTAAGTTTTCACAAACAGATTCTACGAAGAAAACAGTAGTGGCCAATGATGCAAATGCACAAGCTTACTATGGAAGTGCTTATAATCACACCGCTATAATGACAATGGACGGTCTCTTAAGACCTGTTTCTAAAGAGGGAGGGGGATCATTACCTCAATATGCATCATATGCTAATCATTGTGGAGGTGATGGGAATTCTTATTCAGTTGCACCGGGTCCTCCCCAATCGGGAATTTCTCCTTCTTCTATTATTATTACTGATTTAGACCCTCTTGCTAATCCATATTCTGTAGATGCTGATAGTATTTCGGTTCGTGATGTAAATGCCAATAAAGTGGGACACGACTGGGAAGGTGTGGCTAGAAGCACTGCGTCTAGCATGGGTTCCCAAACAGGAACTTTAGGTTTTGATGGAGAGGTTGGATACACCTCGGATTATAGATTTTTAGCTTTACGAGGGCCACTGATGTTGCAGTCCTGGGGATATGATCTTCAAGGCTTTCCTATTCCAAATTCAGCTGATTCTTCTCAAATTCCAAAGACTGATTATGAAAATTTAACCAATTCTTTTAATGGCAGTTGGTTGCAAAATTCAAGTATGTGGCCGGTTGCTCCTGTGGATTTAAGGTTTGATAGAAGAAGAGGTGTCTGGACCACCCCTCCTGCTTTTGGGATGTATGTGGTAACAGTAGCGTCGGAAAATATTGGTCCTGGAGATCACGGAAGGGGGTGGATTACTGACGGTAACGGTGACGACCCTCCATACGCTGAGGGAAATCCGGCAGATGCTAGGTCGATTACCAATCTTTATAATAAAGGCACCGGTAATCTTACCGAGGGTGATAAAGTTTTTGCATATTATGATACTAATGCTTGTCAGTATTGGGCTATTCCAACTAATGCTGGCGGGGGTTCTTTATCCCTTCAAGACCGTCCCTATTGTGAATATACGCCAACAGCGGCTACCGGCTCGGGAGGTTTTTGTCACGATACTGATTGTCTCGTTCTTGGTTGGGGTTTACAAGCTGATTATCATGCTACTGGAACGGAAATTTCTGCTCCATTTTATGTTGGTTCACGCTCTGAAGCTAATAGAACAGACTTGATAGGTATTGGGGCTGGTTTGGCGACCGAACAAGGCACAGGAGTTGATGACAGTTGTGACCAAACATTGACCTTAAGTATGGTGTGTCAAAATAATTCTTACTGTGCAGATCCTGATGATTATTATTGCCCCTCCACAGGAGTGAAGGGTTTTCAATGGGGTCCGGGTCTGGAAACACATAGTGGAGTTGGTCCCGGAGGTGTCAATACGGTTAATGTTCGTAAAACACTTACAATTGGAGCTGATAGAAACAGTACAGCTAAAGGAAAATATATAAGTACTATAGGTCTGGGATGTGGTCTCAAGGTTGAACCCGGTAATACTTGTGGTGCCGATCAAGCAAAACAAAGTACAAGTTGCTCAATTGAAGTAGATAATACAGCACCCTATAGTGAAGAAGCCCATGAAATAGAAGTGGTATGTGGTATCAAATGTGATTCCGATGGTATTGAAATTGTGTCAAAATATTTAGTCTTTAGTGATTGTGGATTGTTTATGGGCACTAAACAATCTAATGGTCGTGGACAGTCTATTGGTGCGTTGAATACCACGTTTGCAGGTGTTGATTGTGAAGAGTCATCCTCAAGTAGAACCACAACTAATATTGCTACATTTGCTTCTTAGTATAAGGAAAGGACTATATTATGGCTGTAGACGCAGGTCAATTAATTATTTATGCTTCTTCTGGAATGCCAGAAGATGATAGTGCCGTTACAGGAGGGGATATTAATAGCGGTATTAGATTACAGTTTGATGATTTAGACGCATCTACTACTGTTACAGCCTATAGTAGCTCTAGAATTGACAGAAACACACTTACGGTTTATGGAAGAAATAATGCAGGATCTATTGTTAATGAGGATATTACCGTTAGCGGCACTGGATTGTCATTGGCGGGTAGCACTACTTTTTCTGGTATCTTTAAAGCTAGTCTATCTCACTCAACTGGGGTGGGGGTAGTTACGGTTAGTGGAACTTCTCAAAATATAGTAGCTACAATTCCGATTAATGAAAGTGGTTTTCGTTTACCTTTTTATGCAGCTACGGCAGACGCGGGCTCTTCTAAAACTTTTTATGAAAAGGTATTTGTAAAAAATAGAAGTGGATCTTCAACTCTTAATGCCGCTAATGTTATTCAAGTTTCTGACACTGGAGTGAGTTCAAAAATTACTTTTGGATTAGAAAATGGTAAAGCGTGCCCTGGTCCTTTCTTATTATCTGGCGTTGGACCTACTGGTCTTGTAGCTAATAGACTTACGGTTCCGAGTCATGTGGATAGTTTTGGAAGTGGCACGAGTGGTGTATGGCCTAGTGGTACAGGAAACTTAGAACCTACGGCTTATCAAGGTATATGGTTAAAGCTTTCTTTGGATGCAGGAGAGGGTAAAATTGATAGCTTTTATGAAATAGATGCATCTGGAATGTCATAAAAAAGGATTAATATATATGGGAAGAAATAGAAGATTTGATTACGGGAACCACACAGATGGGTGTTGCGATTGTTGTGGTGGTCCATGTTTTAGCAAAGCTCCAGACGGAGAATGTTGTAATGGCTATTGTTGTACCTGCTATCCGGGTCGTAACGGAAATCCTAGTAGATTAGAAGCTACCATTAGTTTACATGATTGTAGTCCAGCATGTGATGGTGTCTTAGGAACTATTATATTAGAGGGTCCGGGTCATAGAGCATACGGTGGTATGTCAGGCAGTAAAGACGTTCTCTGTCAGAGAATAGGCGAAACAGCGTGGGACCCCGGCGTACAAGGGTGCTTTAAACAGATATGTCTCAACAATGATAAAGACGGTAAGCCAGGAGACGGAATAGATATTCAAGAAATATGGGGGGGTGCAGCTTACTTATGTTGTAAAGACCCTACTACTAATGCTTTCGGTTGTCCTCAAGAAGACTAT
>VTLG01014701.1_pt1 | contig 30694 bp, 48 predicted proteins | sample 4694571 | NCBI WGS metagenome assembly VTLG01 (sample SAMN12604809, study PRJNA352737) | marine metagenome | biome: ENVO:00000447; feature: ENVO:00000209|ENVO:00000569|ENVO:01000036; material: ENVO:00002151; isolation source: viral sequences binned using virsorter ...
GGATATCATTATATAGTCTTCTTGTCAAGCTTGCGGCCTGACGCTTGCAGCTTGCCGCTTGCTGCTTGTAGCTTGGCCCTTGTTCCTGGAGCCAGCGGCTGTGATTTATTAAAACTTTTAAACTTAGATCTCCTGGTTTTCTACTCATCTTCCTCAACTTCAAAATCTACATCACCATGAACCATACTATCGAAGGCCATATCCTTTGCTTCCTCTTCATCTTTGGCTTCAACAATTGTCTCTCTTGTAATTATAACTTTATATTTTTTACTCATAATTTCTCCTTGTTAATTAGAATCATTCTAAAGTGACCAGGAAGCGGCCGTTCTAAGCGGCGCGCTAACTAGTTTTGTCACCTGATCCCAGATCCAATACCGCGAACTCAGAGTACTTCCAGTATTGGATCAGGGATCAGTTGTTGTCCTGTCCAGGCGGACTACTCATTCTAGCTTTGTAGCCATTGCGTCTGTCAATTGCAACCTGTACTATAGTGGGTTAATTCCCACAGTTACAACATCTGATCTAATCCTATATAATACTTGACAATCCCTTTGTCAAGTGTTAATTTCAAATCAATGCAAACAAATAATATAAAGGAGAATAAAATGACGAGGATCAGACTAAACCAAGAGTATCGGAACAAGATCGCAAATCGTATGCGAGTACACTTGGAACAAGAGGACACAATAGAAAAACAAAAGTATGACAATCTAAAAGCAGATCAGATTGAAATAAATGATAATGCCTGGAAGATTGCAAAGGGTATAGTCAGACGACACTATACCGAAGATGATGTTGAAAAAGCATATTATCTTCAAAATAAGTTTGAAAATGTTTCGACTATTGCAAAAGACAGTTGCTTTCATTTTCATTACGAGGGTCTAAAAGAAGAACGAGATTATGACAACAATGTTAAAATCGTTCCAAGTACCATTGAAAAACATTTTGACTTTCGTTTAAATGGCGACATTGATACTGAAAACAATTCTTCATATAGTCGTGATGATAGAGGTTATGGTTATGCTTTATTTCGTGATGAACTAAAAGCACAAGATAATTGCAACCCAGATATTTTGATTGAACAAGAGGGCAAAGAACAAAACCCACATAAAACAAAATATTGTGACAACAACAATAAGTATCTTGGTGATGATGATAGAAGTTATGGTAAAGAGTGGAATGAGAAATATCAACTTGATTTAATTGGTAGAGAATATTGTAGAGATAGATCAATTGCCTGTACTGAAAAAGAGTTTATGATGTTGCAAGATTGGAAAAAAGCTAAAGGACAATTTGTTATTGCACATCAAAAATGGATAAGCAGTATTTTAAATCAAATGAAAGAAATTAAAGTTGGTCTCAAAGGTTATAAATATTTAGATGAAGCTTTAGAACTTTCAACAGAACTTGGTTTAAATATTGATGAAGCAGAAATCATTAGAACTAACTCTACTGGCTTAACTATCTACAATCCTAAAAATCTTGCAGATAGAATTAAAGGAATGAAGAACAAGAAAGAGCAAACAAGAGAGGAGAAAATAGCGATTGCAAAACAACTGCAACAAGAGCAACAAAATAGTTTAAATTAACTATTGACATCTATGGGATAATCCTATAAGATTATCCCATAACAGAAAGAGGATAATATGGAAAACAACAAAACATTTTATATAGTTTACTATTCAAACAAGGATAAGAAACATATAACAAGACGAGGAAAGCACGACGAAAAATCTAGATATGGAACATCTAAAAAAGGTGAGCCTTATTATGTTTATTATGATCTAGACGCACATGGTTATAGAACTGCGTCTAAATCTTGGAAAGTTAGACCATGACAGATAAAGTTGATACTTGGATTTGGATTTGGGATAATGAGTTGCAAAGAAAGAAAAAAATAAGACTGCAAACTTTATTGAATAGAGTTAATCACACATTAAGACATGAAAATCAAACTTACTTTGCTTTAGAAAAACAAAGAGATAAATTTAGAGAGGAGTGTAGATCATGACTTATAACTGGTGTCATGGCCCAAGTTGCCATACCAATCGTACACTATCAAGAGTGCGAGGTAGTAAAGGTAATAAGGTACTAAGAACTATTAAGATTAAACAAGGCAGATACAATGGTTATCAAAATGGTATTTGGGATTATTTCTGTAATCAATCTTGTTTGTTTGATTTTATTAGAGAGCACATAACTAGTATGATTGCTATTGCACCAAGGCGCGAGGCTCTTGAAACACCGATCAAGGATCCGGTAAAAGAAACGTCAACAACTGAGTATGGTTATACCTGGACGAATACAAGAATAACTCCACAATAGAGGTACCAAGTCAAATCTAAAAATCAATTATAAGTTGTAGCCCACCCCCCTTTTTTGCAAAAAGGGGTCCCACTACTCTAGGTTGTATTGCTTGATTTACACAGTTATACCTGGTAAAAACATATTGAACATCTTACAAGGGTGCAAAAATTTTTTAAAAAATTTTTATGGATTTGAATAAAGTAGACATAAGTAAATTACCTGCAGACGTTAGAAAAACTTTTAAAAAACTGCGAGTAATGCATGCAGAAAAAAAGATACAGAATAAAGCTAAAAGTGATTTTTTATCTTTTGTAAAATGTGTATGGCCCGATTTTGTAGAGGGGTCCCATCATAGACACATTGCAGATAAATTTAATAAATTAGCAAACGGTGAAATAAATCGATTGATCATTAATATGCCTCCTAGGCATACAAAATCTGAATTTGCATCTTACTTGCTACCAGCATGGATGGTGGGCCGTGAGCCAAAGTTAAAGATCATTCAAGCAACACACACGGGAGAACTTGCAATAAGATTTGGTCGTAAAGCAAAAAATTTAATTGACTCAGAAGATTATACAAAAATTTTTCATACAAGATTACAAGAAGATAGTAAAGCTGCAGGTCGTTGGGAAACTGCACAGGGCGGCGAATACTTTGCAGCTGGTGTTGGTGGAGCAATTACAGGACGAGGTGCAGATCTATTAATCATAGATGATCCACACTCAGAACAAGATGCAATGTCCAAGACTGCTCTTGAAGGAGCCTACGAGTGGTATACATCAGGTCCTCGTCAGCGTTTACAACCTGGTGGTAAAATAGTTCTAGTTATGACTAGATGGAGTACAAAAGATTTAACAGGAATGTTAGTTAAGAATCAAAGTGAGGCTAAAGCTGATCAATGGCACGTGGTCGAATTTCCAGCGATCATGGACCAAGGATCAAGGGCCAAACCTGTCTGGCCAGAGTATTGGAAGTTAGATGAGTTAGAGAAAGTTAAAGCAACACTACCCGTTGCTAAATGGAACGCACAGTGGATGCAGAATCCAACAGCAGAAGAAGGAGCAATATTAAAACGAGAATGGTGGAGAGTTTATGAAGGTGAAAACATACCACAATTACAACACGTCATACAATCTTACGATACAGCTTTTTTAAAAAAAGAAACAGCGGATTATTCTGCTATTACTACTTGGGGTATTTGGTATCCAAGTGAAGATGAAGGAGCTAATTTAATATTACTCGATGCAATAAAAGGTAGATATGAGTTTCCAGAATTAAGACGTTTGGCTCTTGATCAATATGAGTATTGGAAACCTGAAACAGTAATTGTTGAAGCAAAAGCTTCAGGACTACCTTTAACTTATGAGCTTAGGAAGATGGATATACCTGTAGTAAACTTTACACCATCAAAAGGAAACGACAAGCACGCTCGTGTTAATTCTGTTGCACCTTTGTTTGAATCTGGTATGGTATGGGCTCCTGAGCAAAAATTTGCTGAGGAGGTCATTGAGGAATGTGCAGCGTTCCCTTATGGCGATCATGATGACCTTGTGGACTCTACGACACAAGCGATTATGCGATTCAGGCAGGGCGGTCTGGTCGGTCACCCTGAAGATTACGTAGAGGAAAAGGCAGAGAAACCTAAAAGGAATTATTACTGATGAGAAAAAAATTTGGACTAGGCGGTGGAGTATTAAAAAAAACAGTAAAAAAAATAGCAGAGACCGCAGCTGAAAGAAAAGATCAGTTATTAGAACTTATAAAAAAAAGCAGAGCTAAAAAAGTATTTGGCAGAGGTAGGTTAAAACAAAAAACTATTAGAATAAAAGATCCTGAAACTGGAAAAGCAGGTAAAGCATTTAAAGATGAAAGTAAAATTATGGATATTGACAAATATAACGAAGTTAAAAACATGCCAGATAAAAAAGTTACTAACAGTTTAAAAGCATTTGGTTTTAAGTTTAAGGATAAGTAATGTCGGCAATTTTAAAATTTTTAAATGCAGCACGATCCCTTGCTAACCAAGGTTTATCAAAAGAAGCTATAGAACAATTTGCAAGAAATGAATTTGGTGAAATATCAGAATTATTTCAAAAACAAATAAATAATATTTTTAAACCAGGAAAAGGAATTACAAGTATTAAAAAAGATCCTGATTTTGATGACACTGTAATTAAACTTCCTATAGATGATCAGGGTTTACCTTTTAATCCAAAAGACCCACTAAAAGATTATTCTAAAAAACCAAAAAAAGCAGAAGGTGGACGTATTGGTTTAAAAGCTGGTATGTCTAAGAGAGCATTTTTAAAACTTATGGGTGGAGCAGGCGCAGGTCTTGCTGCACTTAAAACTGGAGCATTAAAACTTTTAGGTAAAGAAGCAGCACCCGTTGCGACTGAAGTTGTAAAATCTGCCGGATCAACAGCACCACCACCTTATTTTTTTAAACTTATGGAAAAAATTAAATTTATGGGTGAGAAAAGAAAAACTCCGAGTTACAAAGAAAGAGTTAATGAATATACCTACACAGGTAAAGACGGTAGTGACTATGAATTAATAGAAGACTTAGATACGGGTAATATTAAAATTACGAAAGATAAATTAGGTGGGGCTAATTATGGAGATGACATAAGTTATGAAACTATTGAAGACAGAACTGAAATGGTGTTTAGAAAAGGTCAGGCTGATGAAACCACAAAAGGCAAAAAACCACCTGATGAGTATGAAGAATACAAAGTAGAGTTTGACCAAGACGGAACAGCTGCAGATGCAGCAGACATAGATGAAATTTCTAAAATGGAAATAGTTGAAGAAGCCGGTGATCCTGATTCTTTAACACTTAAAAAAGCAGGTGGTGGTATCGCTAGAATGTTAGGAGAATAATGCGTCCTGATAGAATGAAACAAATGATGGCACATCTTACTCGACCGGGTATGGCTCGTGGTGGACGGATTGGGTTTAAAGACGGCATGAAAGAGATGGAAGAAAAACTTAGAGCAAATTATAATAAAAAAATTTTAAAAGAACTTGATGCTGGTAAAAAACCAACGCAAATACAATCTTATGAAGATTATAAAAAAACTCAAACAGAAGTAGATATGAATCCAGGTAAAAAGAAATTAGATAAATCTATAGCTGATGCTAAAAAATTAATTAAAAATAAAACTAAAGGAACAACTTTATCTGCAAAAATTCCAGGGATAACAGATTTATTTGAAATAGCTAAAACAATTCCAAATGATGTTAAGAAAGCAAAATATTTAAAAGCTGGTTTTAAAACTTTGGGTATAGCAGCAGCGCCACTTGTTATTTATGATACATACAAAGCATTTGAACAAGGCAGACCTATACTAGAAGCATTAGAAGCAGGTTTAATTGGTACAGATTTAATTGGTGGTACAAAAAGAGTTATGTCACTTACCCCTGAAGAAAGAGAAGCAAGAAGTGTTGTTAAACAAGATGCGTTAAAAGATTTAAACGTTGATATGCCTATGGGTTTTGGTTTTATAGAAGGCCCAACACCAAAAACAAATATAAGCTTAGAAGAAGCAAAACAAAAAATGGATGCAGGAATACAAAGAGTAAGAGAGAAAGAGGCAAAGAAAAATTTATTAAGATCACAAAACAGAGGATTTGGAACACCTGTAATGGCTGATCAACTTTTAGCAGGGGGTGGGGTAGCTAAAATGGCTGGCGTATCATCAGGACCCCCACCAGAATCAGGACCAAACCCACAAGGGTTGCCTTCATTATTAAAACGTGTTAGAAACTTATAGGAGTATAAATGGCAGATATAGATAAAGGACTCCCGAACACTAGAACCAAAGTTGAAGTTCCTTCTGAAGAGGAGCTACAAGAAGTTAATGTTCAGGAAGAGATTGTAGAAAAAGGACCCGTTGAAGTTATCCCTGAAGAAGATGGTGGAGCAACACTAGACTTTGAACCAGGTGCAATAAACATACCAGGCACAGAATCACATTTTGATAATTTAGCAGATATTTTACCAGACGATGTTTTAGAACCATTAGGAAATGAAATGGTGCAAAACTACATGGATTATAAATCTTCTAGAAAAGAATGGGAACAAGCGTATACAACAGGTTTAGATCTTTTAGGATTTAAATATGAAAATAGAACAGAGCCATTTCAAGGAGCAAGTGGTGCAACTCACCCAGTATTAGCAGAAGCAGTTACGCAGTTTCAAGCACAAGCATACAAAGAATTATTACCAGCAGATGGACCAGTAAGAACACAAGTTATTGGTGTTAAAAATCCTGCAACTGAACAACAAGCAACTCGTGTAAAAGATTTTATGAATTATTTAATTATGGATCAAATGAAAGAATATGAAGCAGAATTTGATTCTATGTTATTTCATTTACCATTAGCCGGATCTACTTTTAAAAAAGTTTATTATGATCAAACAATGGCAAGAGCAGTTTCAAAGTTTGTACCAGCAGATGAATTAATTGTCCCGTACACAGCTACCTCATTAGATGATGCGGAGGCAGTTATTCATACTGTAAAAATTTCTGAAAATGAATTAAGAAAACAACAAGTCTCTGGTTTTTATAGAGACATAGAATTAGGTCCTCCAGGAATGGACTCTAACGATGAATTAAATAAAAAAGAAAGAGAATTAGAAGGCACTAAAAAAACTGGAAAACAAGAACCAATTTATAATATTTTAGAGTGTCATGTTAATTTAGACTTAGAAGGTTTCGAAGAAGTCGGAGCAGATGGTCAACCGACTGGAATAAAATTGCCCTACATAATAACTGTAGAAGAAGGCAACCGATCAGTTCTTTCTATCAGAAGGAACTATGCGCCCGATGATCTAAAGAAACGTAAAATCCAATATTTTGTCCACTTCAAATTTCTGCCAGGACTAGGATTTTATGGCTTTGGACTCATTCATATGATTGGCGGATTGAGCCGTACTGCAACGGCGGCTCTCCGTCAATTATTAGATGCAGGAACTTTATCTAATTTACCTGCAGGATTTAAACAAAGAGGCGTTAGAGTTAGAGACGAAGCAGCACCAATACAACCAGGTGAATTTAAAGATGTAGATGCACCGGGTGGATCATTACGTGATGCATTTTTTCCTTTACCATACAAAGAACCTTCTCAAACATTATTACAATTAATGGGTGTTGTAGTAGGTGCGGGTCAAAGATTCGCGGCTATTGCTGATATGCAAGTTGGTGATGGAAACCAAGGTGCAGCTGTTGGAACTACAATTGCATTATTAGAACGTGGATCACGTGTAATGTCTGCAATACATAAAAGATGTTATGCGGCAATGAAGGGAGAGTTTAGAATACTTGCAAAAGTTGTTTCACAATATCTACCAGCAGAATATCCTTATGATGTTGTAGGTGGTCAAAGAAATATTAAACAAGCAGATTTTGATGACAGAATAGATGTTGTACCAGTTGCTGACCCTAATATTTTTTCTATGTCACAAAGAATTACTTTAGCTCAAACACAATTACAGATAGCTACATCAAATCCTGCTCTACATAACATGTATCAAATTTATAGAAATATGTACGAAGCGGTTGGAGTAAAAAATGTTGATGCAGTTTTACCACCACCAGCGCCAATGGCACCGATGGATCCAAGTTTAGAGCATATTAATTCGTTAGCTGGTAAACCTTTTCAAGCGTTTCCTGGTCAAGATCATAGAGCACACATTACAGCTCACTTAAATTTTATGTCAACTAACATTGTAAGAAATAATCCTGCTGTTATGGCTGCAATTCAGAAAAATATTTTAGAACATATTAGTTTAATGGCACAAGAACAGGTACAATTAGAGTTTAGAGAGCAAATGATGCAGTTACAAATGCTTCAACAACAAGCAGCAGTCAATCCACAAGCACAACAACAACTACAAATGCTTACAAATCAGATTGAATCAAGAAAAGCAGTGCTAGTTGCAGAAATGACAGAAGAATTTATGAAGGAAGAGAACAAAATTACATCACAATTTGATGGTGATCCTCTTTTAAAACTAAAATCACGTGAAGTTGACCTTAGAGCAATGGAAAATGAACGTAAAAAACGTTATGACGAGTCAAGAGAAGACTTAGATAGAGCAAAATTGATGCAAGCAAAAGATTTAGCTGAAGATAAGCTAGAACAAAACGAAGATTTAGCTAAATTAAGAGCTGGAGTTAGTCTTGCTAAGTCAGGAGTACAACAAATGGCTGTTATTGACGAAGAATAATGGTATGATATAACAAAAAAGGTAAAAACTATGATGAACTATAAAAAACAAACAAAAGTTGCGATACCACCTCAAAAAGTTGAGTATGATCCTAAAAGTGTGGCGAACGTTAAGAGAGCAAGAAACGTTATTCCTACTGGAGACTCAAATCCTGTTAAAGGAAGTGGTGCTGCAAGAAAACAAAAAGACGTAACTTGGTATTAGTATGTGGTTTTCGGCAATTAAATTAGCCGTTTCTGCTGGAAGTAAAATATACGCTAACAAGCAGAGAGCGAAAGTTGCAATGTCTGATGCACAACTATTGCATGCAGAGCGACAAGCGCGAGGCGAAGAAGCTTACCAGGGAAAACTGTTAGAAGCCCGTCAAAACGACTACAAGGACGAGGTGGTTTTATTGATACTCACGTTGCCCATTTTGGTGCTCGCATATGGGGTCTGGTCGGACGATCCGGCAGCTATGGAAAAGATAAAAATTTTCTTTGAACATTTCCAGGCGTTGCCGACATGGTTTACCTCACTTTGGATACTTGTCTGCGGAAGTATTTTTGGTATAAAGGGAACACAAATATTTAGAAATGGTAAAAAATAATGTCAAGACTTTATAATACAAAAAATAAAAACCCTATTGTAATTAAATCAATAGCTCCAACTCTTGGAACTAAAAAAACAGAAGAGTTTAAAAAAAAATTAAAAAATAAATCTAGAGTTAAAAAAATGGGCGGCGGAATGATGGGCCGTAGAATGGGTTATGCAACAGGTACACAAAAGAAAAATTTTTCTAAATTACCTGAAGATGTACAAAAGCAAATTAATAAAAAATTAGCAGAGGAAGTATAATGGCAAAACTTTGTCCTAGAGGTAAAGCAGCCGCGAAGCGAAAATTTAAAGTGTACCCAAGCGCGTATGCTAATATGTATGCTTCTGCAGTATGTTCAGGCAAAGTTACACCAGGTGGAAAAAAGAGATCTAAAAAAATGGGAGGCGGCACTGTAGATATGACTAGAATGAAATATTTAAAAGGTGGCCGTGTCTAATGAGAACGTATTACTCAAAAGGTGGAGGACTTAGAGAATGGGTCAAACAGAATTGGGTAGATATTGCAAACAAAAAATCAGATGGCTCATACCCGAAGTGTGGAAGAAGTGGTGGAGAAAAAAGAAAAAATTATCCAAAATGCGTGCCTATTGCAAAAGCAAGAGCGATGAGCAAAGGGCAACGTGCGGGTGCCGTAAGAAGAAAACAAGCGAAAGCGAATACAGGCCCTACACCTAGTAGAGCTGCAACATTTGCAAAGAAAACAGCATAATGAGAAGACAAGATAGACAACCACCAAAAACTAAAAAGTATTTCAGATCTACAAAGTCTGGAGCAGGGATGACAAAAGCTGGGGTCGCCCGATATAGAAGAGAAAATCCCGGTTCAAAACTAAAAACAGCGGTCACTGGCAAGGTCAAACCAGGATCAAAAGCTGCTAATCGACGTAAGTCGTATTGCGCAAGAAGCGCAGGCCAAATGAAAAAGTTTCCAAAAGCTGCAGCCGATCCTAATTCAAGACTAAGACAGGCTCGTAGAAGATGGAAATGTTAAATGGCAGACCCTAAAAAAGGCACAGGCAAAAAACCTAAAGGATCTGGTAGAAGACTCTACACAGATGAGAACCCTAGAGATACGGTTAAAATAAAATTTGCAACTCCTGCAGACGCAAGAGCAACTGTTGCAAAAGTAAAACGTGTAAGTAAACCCTTTGCACGCAAAATACAAATACTAACAGTAATGGAACAACGGGCTAAAGTTATGGGTAAAAGCCAAGTTGCTTCAATTGCTAAGAAAGGTAAAGATGCAATTAGAAACAGTAATAAGAAAAATAATTAAGTTTGTAAATACAAGACTACAAGCTTTATCTATATCTATAACTTCTGGAAGTATTGACAATATGGAAAAATATAGATATATAATAGGACAAATAACTGCTTTAGAAGCAGTAAGACAGGAACTCTCTAACCTGCTAGATGAAGATAAGGAGCAAAATGGAAAAGGAACAGTCATCGATATTAACTCGAAAACCAAAAATTGAGTTACCTGACAAATCATTAGTCGGGGTTAAAAAAATAGAAAAAGAAATAGGAAAAATTCCTCAACCAACTGGTTGGAGAATAATGGTTTTACCTTTTAAGATGAAAGAGAAAACTAAAGGTGGAATAGTATTAGCTGAAACTACATTAGAGAGACAACAAGTTGCTTCTCAATGTGGTTTAATTTTAGCTATGGGTCCTCAATGTTATGCGGATAAAGAGAGGTATCCAGAAGGACCGTGGTGCAAGGTCAATGATTGGATAATGTTTGCACGTTATGCCGGATCAAGGATCAAGATCGAAGGTGGGGAGATTCGTCTGCTAAACGACGATGAAGTGTTAGCAACAATTGATAGTCCAGAGGACATCTTGCATGAGTTTTAATCATAGGAAGGAGTAACTATGCCAGAAGAAGAAAAGAAAACAGTAGATATAGATACGTCAGGACCTGACGCTACAATCGATATCGAAGAAGCAAAAGACGAGTCGGTTGTAGAAACCGAAGCGCCGAAACAAGAAACAGTAGAAACGAAACAAGAAGAAGAAGTAAAAGAAGAAACAGTAACAGAGAAAAAAGAAGACGATTCTAAATTAGAAGAATACAGTAGAGGTGTTCAATCTCGTATTGCGAAATTAACTCGTAAGATGAGAGAAGCAGAAAGAAGGGAAAAAGCTGCTTTAGAATATGCCAAAGGTGTAGAGGAATCTAAAAAAGAATTAGAATCTAGATTTAAAAAAACAGATTCTGATTATATTAAAAAATTTGAGACCACTATTTCATCAGGTTTAGAAGCAGCACAAAAAGAATTAGCTGCAGCTATTGAATCTGGTAATGCACAGGCTCAAGTAGAAGCTAACAAAAGAATTGCAACACTCGCATTTGAGAATGCAAAACTAGAGGCAGCTAAAGAAGGTAGAGAAGCACAACCAACACAGGCCGAGAAACCTGTAACTAACCTATCTCAAGGTGGAAATGTAAATATTCCTCAATCAGATGATCCTATTAATATGGATCCAAAAGCTGAGTCATGGGCTTCAAAGAATCCATGGTTTGGAAGTGATAGAGCAATGACATACACTGCTTTTGAGATACATAAGGATCTTACTGAAAAAGAAGGGTTTGATCCTAGCTCTGACGAGTATTATGCAGAAGTTGATAAAAGAATAAAAGTTGACTTTCCGCATAAATTTGGTAATACTGATAATAAGCAAACGACCGCTCCCGTTCAGACGGTGGCTTCAGCTAATAGAAGCGTAAAGCCTGGTCGCAAAACTGTGAGACTCACTTCTTCACAGGTAGCAATAGCTAAAAAATTAGGAGTGCCACTTGAAGAGTACGCAAAACAACTAAAAAACACGAAGGAGGCGTAAAATGGAAAAAGATAAAAAAACTTCTCGTGCGAACCAAACACGGTCAAAGTCTGAAAGACCTAAAGTGTGGGTTCCACCATCATCTCTAGATGCACCCCCTGCACCTGATGGATTCAGGTATAGATGGATAAGAGCAGAGAGCGTTGGTTTCCAAGACACCAAAAACATATCTGGACGAATTAGAGAAGGATATGAATTAGTACGTGCTGAGGAAGTCGAAAATGCATCTGATTATCCAGTCCTCGATGAGGGCAGATACAAGGGAGTGATTGGGGTTGGAGGCCTTTTACTTGCAAAGGTGCCTATCGAGATCGCGAAGCAAAGACAAGCTTATATGACTTCACGTCATCAAGAGCGAAGTGATGCAGTAGAAAACGATCTTATGAAGGAGCAGGATGAGAGAATGCCGATCAATGTTGAAAGGCAATCTCGTGTAACCTTCGGTGGTACGAAAAAGTAATTTTTTAAATCACTGAATTTATATAAACCGTACTGGAAGCCCTTCGGGGCAGGTACATTGCAAAGGAAACAACTATGGCAAATAGAAACACACAAGGTTTTGGATTGACTGCTGCAGGAACGCTTGGATCAACTCCAGCGACTTCTGGACAGGGTAAGTACAAAATCGATGCGGGTTCTACGACAACTATATACAATAGTGCTGCCGTTGCTTCTAACGCTGGTTATATTATCGATGGTCAAACAACTGATGCACCTGTTTTAGGTGTATTAAATGGAATATTCTATAACGCGGCTACAACTTTAAAGCCGACGTTTGCGAATCATTACGCACAACCGATAACACCAGCGAACTCAGAAGACATCGACGCTTTTGTATTCGATAACCCACAACAACAATATGTAGTAGCGACTGACGACTCTGTTGCTCAATCTGGATATTTAGAAACGTATGATATGAATACGTCTGCTGGAGACGACACAACTGGTCGTTCTACAGCTACTCTAGATATTGGAGATACGAGCGCGGATGCAGCATCTTGGAGATTATTAAGATCTGCTGAGGATCCTGAAAACGACGAAAACGGATCTTTCAGATCAGTTGTAGTAGTTGCAAACTTAATTGAGCTACAAAACTAATAGCTAGAATAGGAGATAAAACATGGCAATATCACGATCACAACTAGTTAAAGAACTAGAGCCAGGTCTGAATGCACTATTCGGCTTGGAATATAAAAGGTATGAAAATCAGCATGCTGAGATTTATACTACAGAGTCATCTGACAGAGCTTTCGAAGAGGAAGTTATGTTATCTGGCTTTGCAAACGCACAAGTAAAAGGTGAAGGTGCAGGCGTATCTTTTGACGAAGCACAAGAAACTTTTACAGCTCGTTACACTCACGAGACCATCGCTTTAGCGTTCGCGATTACTGAAGAAGCAATCGAGGACAACTTGTATGACAGAATTTCTTCTCGTTATACAAAAGCTTTAGCAAGATCCATGAGCAATGCTAAACAAGTAAAAGCAGTACAACCTTTAATAAATGGTTTGCCTTCAACAGCAACATTTAAATCAGGTGATGCAAAAGCATTGTTTACAACAAACCACCCTACAGTAGCAGGTACTTTTTCAAATACCTTAACTACTCAGGCGGATCTTAACGAAACATCATTAGAGCAGTCTTTAATAGACATCGCTAAAATGACGGACGAGAGAGGTCTTAGAGTTGCAGCAAGAGGAGTTAAAATGATAGTTCCTTCGGAAAATCAGTTCAACGCTGAAAGACTTATGAAGTCTCAAGGTAGAACTGGAACAGCTGACAATGATATAAACGCAATCGCGTCTATGGGTATGATTCCTCAAGGATACAGAGTGAACAACTACCTAACTGACACTGATTCGTTCTACATCATGACAGATGTGCCGAATGGAATGAAGATGTTCAACAGAGCTCCATTGACAACTGCAATGGAAGGTGATTTCGATACTGGTAACGTTAGATACAAAGCTAGAGAAAGATACTCATTTGGAGTATCAGACCCTAGAGGTATCTATGGCGTTGAAGGTGCGTAATTAAACCAATTTGTGTGGCGGAACACAGTTCCGCCACATTCTAAACATAAAAAGAAAGAAAAATTAAAAAAGAAAGTAGTATATAAAATACTTATCTGGTATAATAAACAAATGCAAAAATTCTCAGTAAAAATATGGGCTTATTCACACTATGCTTCTTTTGAAGTAGAAGCTGAAGACAGTCCTAAATCCATTGAAAATTCTATCCTTGACAAAATTGGAGAAAAAAGTATAAACTGGGAATATCTTGGAAATGCTTATAGCACCAAGACTAATAGGATAACCTATGAGGAGGTTATTGATGGTATACGACCTGTACAAACAGAAAAGGTCCTTGGAGTTGAGGTGGCAACTGGAGTATGAGCAAGAAGGTAGATATACTCTGGATATGGTCAGAATTGATGACAAAATTAGAGAAGTCATTACTGACATTAAACTTGAAGAAGCCAAAATTGCAAATAGAGAAAATGCAATTGAAAATGCTGCTGCCCAAGTTTCTGTGGCTACTTAGATAAACGCCACACCGCTAAAATCGTACTTTTACTGTAGGATCTCTTGCACTCTATTAAAATCTATTATATAAATATCTTACTATACAATTAATTAGAATACTGACGCGTATAGTCGACGGCCTAGAGACAGTATTCGGAAAAACTAGGAGGATACAATTATGGCAAAAACTACGTTTTCAGGACCGGTCATTTCTAAAAATGGCTTTGTAAACACAGGCCCTGACATGAGTGTTAGTTTAACAGCTGACACTACTTTAACAGTCGCTTCACACGCAGGTAAAATCTTACTTTGCAATGATGCTGATGGTAAATTTACTTTACCAAGTATTAATGTAAATAGTAACGGTGCTACTGCAGGTGATACTGACTTCAACAACTTAAACAACATTGGTGCATCATTTCACTTTTATGTAGAAACTGCTGCAACTGATATGGACATCAAAACAGATGGAACTGATAAGTTTAAAGGTTCTATTTTAATTTCTGTAGATGATGGAACTATAAAAGGTTTTGTACCAGGCGCATCTAATGATGTTATTACTATGAATGGTTCTACAAAAGGTGGAATCGTTGGTAGTGTCGTATCTTTCACAGCGATTGATACAATTACATATTTGGTTCACAATTCTTTATTGATTGGATCAGGTACGATAGTAACACCTTACGCAGACGCGTAATAATTAAACTCGGAGCGCCTGGTAATGCAGGCGCTCTTTAAAAGGAGGACAAAAAAATGGCAGACACAGTATTAAATACAACTGTATTTGACGGAGCAAAAAAACTTATTACTCACTACAATGTGGTTTCAGATTCTACTGGAGGCACAACTAAAATAGTTGACGTTTCTGCATTAACATCAAATAATGGTAAAACTTGCAAAACAGTAAGATTAAATAAAATTAGTTTTAGTGTTTCAGTAACAGCACCAGTTGATGCAATAAGAATGTTATGGGACGCTGACACAGATGTAGTATTTCAAACATTGAATGGTGAAATGGAATATGACTATTCATCTTTTGGTGGTTTAAAAAACACTGAAGCTACAAATTTTACTGGAGATGTAAATGTTACATTACCAGCTTGCTCTAACGGAGATTCAGCTACAATTGTTTGTGAGTGGATTAAAGTCTACGAATCGTAGGAGTTTAAATGGCTAATACTACTTCGGGAACAGCAACGTTCGACAAAACTTTTGCTATTGATGAAATAATAGAAGAATCTTTTGAACGTATCGGTTTACAAAATGTTGCAGGATATCAATTAAAATCTGCAAGACGATCTCTTAATATTCTTTTTCAAGAGTGGGGAAATAGAGGTATTCACTATTGGGAAATAGCTTCAACAAATATTGACCTTATTGAAGGACAAGCAGAATATAAATTTTACAGATCAAGTGATGATGGTACAAGTGCTACATCTACTCCTTCTGGTATTTATGGAATGTCCGATGTTCTTGAAGCACAATTAAGATCTAATAGAACTCAAACCACACAATCTGATAGTCCCATGACAAAAGTTGATAGATCAACTTATGGAGGTTTTTCAAATAAACTTTCAAAAGGAACGCCTAATCAATATTGGGTTCAAAGATTTATAGATCATGTTAGTATTAGTGTTTATCCAACACCTGATTCTACTAATGCATCAAAAGACATGCATATATATTACATAAAAAGAATTCAAGATGCAGGTGATTATACTAATGCAACTGATGTACCTTTTAGATTTGTTCCTTGTATGGTCGGTGGTTTAGCTTTTTATCTTGCACAAAAATATCAACCACAATTGGTGCAACAAATGAAATTATATTATGAAGATGAATTAGCTAGAGCATTAGCAGAAGATGGATCAGCTTCTAGTACATATATTACACCTAAAGCTTATTACCCAGGAGCATAATGCCAAAGTACGCATCAGGTAAACATGCAAAAGCAATATCAGATAGATCTGGTATGGAGTTTCCATATAAAGAAATGGTTAGAGAATGGAATGGTGCGTTTGTGCATGTATCTGAATTTGAACCAAAGCAGCCACAACTAGAGCCAAAACCAATGTCAGCTGATGCTGTATCTTTAAGACGTGTGAGACCTGGAAGAGAAGAGCCAGAAGTGACTGTAAGAATAATTGATAATGGATTTGAAACTTATGAAGCTGGTTCTAGAATTATAAACGTTAGTGCACCAGGACATGGTTTAACAAGTGGAACAACATATGTATTTAGAGGCCCTCCAACAGTTTCTCCGGGGACAGGAACTGCTTATGATCCAGTAACAGGAGTTAATGGTACTTCTGTTTTTGCATATTCTAATCCAGAAAGTTTTGATGGCATCACGGGAACAAATATTGCAAAAGCAGCAGGCTACGCTATTACAACAGGATTATATGTAAATGGCGCTGCAAATACTAGTGATTATTCTGTTCAAAATTTTTTTCATTTTACAGTTGATACAGATACTGCTACAAAAGGAGAAATAAAAGGAGGAGGTTATGGTTGTTCAGTAGGACCCGTAACGATAGAAGCATGATTAAAAATTTTTTAAATTGGATAAAAAATTTATTTTCTCCTAAAAAAGAAGAAGAAGTTGTTGAGTTAACAAATAAACAACAAAAAATATTAAAAAAATATAAAGGAGATTTAAAATAATGGCTGGATTAAGTGCATCAGGATTAATAACACAAATAAGAAACTATACTGAAACAGATTCAAATGTTTTAACAGATTCGGTTGTAGAAAATATTATTTTAAATGCACAATATAGAATTTTTAGAGATGTACCTATTGATGCAGAGAGAAAACAACAATTAGGTAATCTAGTTGCAGGACAAGAATCAATTAACGCTCCTGCTGGCTGTTTATTTGTTAGAGGTATACAAGTTTATGATACAGCAGGTTCAGAAACTACAGGGGCTAATAGATGGTTAGAGAAAAAAGATTATACATATTTACAAGAGTATCAAGATGTAACTGGAACCTCCGCAGCTCAAGGCCAACCAAAGTATTACGCTATGTTTGGGGGAGGTACAGGAGAGTCTAGCACAACATCAGGACGTATAGCTTTTTCTCCAGTCCCTAACACAACTTATAGATTTAGAGTCCATTTTAATGCAATGCCTGCACTATTAGAAGGCAATGATACTAATTACATTAGTATGAACTTTCCAAATGGTCTGTTATATTGTTGTTTATCAGAGGCATATGGATATTTAAAAGGTCCGATAGACATGTTGACTTTATACGAAAATAAATATAAACAGGAAGTACAAGCGTTTGCTAATGAGCAAGTTGGTAGAAGACGAAGAGATGACTATACAGATGGCACTGTTCGTATACCAATCAATTCTGCAAACCCTTAATAGGAGATAAAATATGGCAATAACATCGGCAATATGTTCAAGTTTTAAACAAGAACTCTTACAAGGAAAACACAATTTTAGTTCGTCTAGTGGAGATACTTTTAAAATAGCTTTGTTTACTAGTTCTGCATCTTTAGGTGCTTCAACAACTGATTATTCTACTTCAAATGAAATTACAAATACATCTGGTACAGCTTACACAGCGGGTGGTGCATCACTAACAAATTCTGGTGTGTCTTTATCTTCAACAACAGCGTTTACAGATTTTTCTGATGTTAGTTATAGCTCTGCTACTTTTACTGCAAACGGTGCATTAATATACAATACAACAACTGGAACAAGTACAGGTACGACTGATGCGGTTGCTGTTATAGCGTTCGGTGCAGATAAAACTGTAACAAGTGGAACTTTTACAATTCAATTTCCAACAGCAGACGCAACAAACGCGATCATAAGATTAGCATAAGGAGGCCTTCCTTATGGCATCAACCTGGGGTACAAATACTTGGGGGTCCAATGAATGGCAAGACGACGAAGTTACAGTTGTTTTAAGTTCACCTGGAACAATATCCGCTTTAGGCACACCACAATCATTTAACGTTGAAGGTTGGGGAAGACAACAATGGGATAACTCTGGATGGGGAGTTGAGTATTCTGTTGAACCATCTGGTCAATCAATAACTTCAGAAATAGGAACAGCAACAGGGGATCCTGTTACAATAGCCTCTCTTGAAGGTATTGGAATTAATGTTTACTCAACATTTCCAACTGTAGATAATACTACACCTGTTTCTGTAACAGGGTTTGGAATTACATCTTCTTTAGGAACAGCAAACGCTGAAAACGTAGCAGGTTGGGGAAGACAAGCTTGGGGAAATTCTGGTTGGGGTGTTCAATATTCTATAGAACCTTCTGGTGTATCAGCAACTTTTTCTATTGGTACAGTTACAGCCACACCTATTGAAACAGTAGAATTAACAGGTCAATCTTTAACTTCTTCTGTTGGAGAAATAATACCTGCTGATGTTATAGGAGTTTCTTCTGCAGGGGTTATAACTTCTGCATTAGGTAGTTTATCTAGTGTTGGAACATTAGTCGGTTGGGGAAGAAATGGTTGGGGAGAAGAATCATGGGGATCTTCAATTAATAGTGTTATTGAATTAACTGGCGTAAGTTCTTCTTTTAATATTGGATCAGTAACAGTTGCAGATCAAGCAATAGGACTAACTGGAATAAGTTCATCTTTCTCTGTGGGATCAATATCTCCCGCGGATGTAATGGGACTAACTGGTCAAGATATTTCATTAAGTGTTGGTAGTTTAACAGCTGCAGATGTAATGGGATTAACAGGTCAATCAATAACTTCTTCTATAGGATCCATAACTCTTGATAATCAAACAATGGGATTAACAGGACAATCTATAACGTCCACTCTTGGTTCTGCAGAAATTACTACAAATCCTATTGTAACACCTACCGGCCTTTCTACAACAGCTTCTGTTGGTAGCTTAACAGCTGCAGATGTTATGGGATTAACTGGTCAATCAATAACTTCTTCTGTAGGATCATTAACTGCTGCAGATGTTGTAGGTTTAACGGGTCAATCATTAACTTCTTTATTAGGAACAGTTACAACAATTCCAATTTATGGACCTGTTGACACCGGCTCAAATACATCTTATAGTGATGTATCAACAGGATCGAATAATAGCTATTCTGATGTAAGTTCTGGGTCAAATACATCTTATAGTGACGTATCAACAGGATCAAATAGTTCTTATTCAGATGTTGCAACTGGATCAAATACAAGTTATAGTGACGTCGCATAGGAGATAAAAAAATATGGCTTCAACATATACACCTCTCGGAGTAGAGAAACAAGCAACTGGTGAAAACGCAGGAACTTGGGGTACTAAGACTAATACAAATTTAGAAATTATTGAACAAATAGCTGGTGGTTATACAGCTCAAGCTGTCTCTGATTCTGGAGACACAACTTTATCTGTTTCTGATGGATCAACTGGTGCAACTCTTGCACATAGAGTGATAGAATTTACAGGAACTCTTACAGCTTCAAGAAATGTAACTATACCTTTAGATGTTCAACAACTTTATATTCTTAAAAATGGAACTTCTGGATCTCAAAATGTAGTTTTAAAATATGTAACTGGAACAGGAACTTCTGCAACTATTTCAAATGGTAGCACTGTAATTGCATACGCAAAAGCAGATGATGGAACTAATCCAAATATTACTTCTGTTGGAGTAGGTGGAATATCAGAAGTTGTAGACGATACTTCTCCTCAACTAGGTGGTAATTTAGATACTAATTCACATAATATTTTAATTGATGACGCTCATTTTCTTGGAGATGAAAATGGTAATGAACAAATTATTTTTCAAACAACTGGATCTGCAGTAAATCAATTTGATGTTACAAATGCAGCAACAGGTAATTCACCTTCAATATCAGCTACAGGAGGAGATACTAATATTGATATGGTCCTTGTTCCAAAAGGAAGTGGTGAAACTGTAATTGGTACAGGGTCAGGAAATGCTACTTTAACGTCTAGTGGTGCTCATGATCTTATTTTAGACACTAATTCTGGTACAAATTCAGGTACAGTAACAATAACAGATGCAGCAAATGGTAATATAACAGTTGCTCCAAATGGCACTGGAAGTGCACAAGTTACTAATAATGCTGCTACTGGAAGCACACAAACAATAACAACAGACGGAAAAGGTATTGTCTTTTCCATGATTTTCGGATAAAAAGAATAGGAGATAAAAAATGGCAACACCAAATTTAATAAACGTCGCAACAATTACACCTAAAAATGCAATGGGTTCTTTAGGTGATACTAACAGAACAACTATGATAGACGTTGCTGCAGAATCTGCAGTAAGAATAGACACAATTTTAATATCAAATGATGATGGAACTAACGCAGCTGATGTAACAATTGAAATTAGCAATGACAATGGTTCTACATATTACAAAATAGCAAGCACAATTTCTGTGCCTGCGGATTCAACTTTAAGCATGATTGATACACCAATTTATTTAGATGAAACAGATTTAATCGCAGTTACAGCAGGAGCTGCTAACGATTTAGATTATCATGTTTCCTATGTCGAATTGATAGATTAATTTAAATAGGAGGAAAGATAAAATATGCCAAAGATTATTAAACCAGCTGGAGGAACTTTTACAACTGCAGATATTACAGTTGATTCTTCTGGTAGAATAATTGCTGCTTCAACTGGAACAGCAGGTGGCAATAATATGAAACCAGTTCTTTGGTCAGTTGGTCCAAACTCAGGTACTTTTACTTCTAACGCTAGTAAAGTTTTAATATACGCTGCTTCTGCCGGAGGAGGCGGAGGTGGAAGAGGACCTGGATCTAATTCTGGTAGAGGAGGAGGACCAGGGTTTATAGGTATTTTTTCAGATTCTATAACTGCTCCCTTTACTGCTCCTTACGCTATTGGTTCTGTAGGAACTTCTGCTACAGGAAATGGTACTGGAAACGCAGGAGGTAATACTGCATTTGGAAACATATTAACGATAAGTGGTGGTAACGGAGGTCAACACGGTCAGCCAGGTCAAAACCCTGGAAATAATGGAACGGTTACTTCTGGAACTGCAGACGTAACAGGTGTAACAAGTAATAACTCTTATCAAAAAATGTTTATGTTTGGTCAAGCAGGTAACCAGATAACTGGCACACCATCTTTTCGAGGTGTATCAGTGGGTGGAAAAGGACAAAGTAATGATTCTACAGGACAACCTGGTATAGATGGTCAGGCAGGAGCACTATTAGTGTACACTGATTCTTTATAGGAGATATATGAAATATTTAATTTTTAGAAATAATAACTTATTACATCATAGTTTTTTTAGACTAGCACCTAATGAAGACATTAGAGATAAATGGTTAGCAACTGATGCTCCTGGACTTACTGCTATAGAAGTAAATGATGCAGATTATAGAAAAAAATCTCATGGAAAAAGTGAACCTTCTTTAGTTGATGGTTCTGTTATTTGGACAGATTATAACAATCCAGCAATTTCAGATGCTACAGAAGCAAAAAAAGAATATAAAGAAAAAGTAGATTATTTAATTAATACTTTTGAAACTATTCCAGGTGACAAATTTGATAGTGATGCTGATGCAAAAAGTATGGTTGATTTTTTAGAAAATATAGATACGGACTCGGTTAGTTCTTGGGATGAAAATTATAGTATTATAGAACATATTTATGATTTACCAGGCTGCCCACAAATTTTTTGGGCTGAATTAGTTTACTAATTCGTACATATTTTCGAAAGCAGAATGAATATTGAAAGTTATATTAAAATATATGATGATACTATTCCATTAGAGAATATATCTACTATTATTAAATGGTCTAAAAATCAAATTTATGGTGATGGATCTATTGGAGAAGATAATACTGTAGATAAAGATTTTAGAAGAGTAAAAGTTTTACCTTTATTTGATTGGAGATGTAAACAAAAAACAAAGATACATTGGGCTAATTATTTAACAGCTCTTTTTAGAGAAAGTATTCAAAAATATTGTAATGAAATATCCCCTAATCAAGATATAAAACCTCACGAAATAACAGATATAAGCATTTTAAAATATGAAAAAGGAGGTTTTTATAAAAAACATATTGATCATTTTAGGAGCGCACCAAGAACTTTATCTTGTATTTTATTATTAAATAATGACTACGAGGGAGGAGAAGTAACTTTTTTTGAATTGGCTAATGAACACATTATAAAAACAGTAGACGTAAGACCTGGAAGGTTAATTATTTGGCCAAGTAATTTTTTATACCCTCATCAAATACAACCTATAAAGAAAGGAACAAGGTATTCTATAGTTTCATGGGCACTTTAAAAAAAGATTTTAAATATAAATTAGTTAAAAATTTTCTTACAAAGAAAGAATTAGAAATTGGTAGTTATTATTTACATTTAAAACATAAAAGAAATGAAACAGAATTTGATTTTGCTCAAAGTAATAATGCAGATTCTAGTTTTTATGGAGATTGTTTTATAGATACACTAATGATGAAAAAATTAAATTTAATGGAAAAAGAAACAGGTTTGGAGTTATTTCCAACTTACTCTTTTTCAAGAGTATATACTTACAATGCAGAATTAAAAAAACATAAAGACAGACCTTCTTGTGAAGTTTCTGTTACAGTTATGTGGGATAGTGATGGCACAGACTGGCCAATATTTATTGAAAATAATTCTTTTAATATGCAACCAGGTGATGGTGTTATATATCTTGGGTGTGAGGTAGAACATTGGAGAGAACATTTTACAGGGGACTATCACATACAATCTTTTATGCATTATGTAGATAAAAACGGTCCTTATAAAGATTACAAATATGATAAGAGAACTTCAAGACAGGATCCAACAGTAATATGAATAAACAATTTCAAATAGAAAATAGCATTGGAGTTTTTGATGGTTATATTAACCCCTCTCATTGTGATGAGTTAATAAAAATATTTGAAATTCAAAGAAACGATCTTGCTTATTCAAGATATGAAAATGAAAAAGCAACTAAAAATATAAAAAATGATTTAGCTATTGATTATGAAAGAGATAATTATCCAGATGCCTTAAAAGAAATTATGAAAGGATTTAGAGAAACTTTTTCTTTATATGATAAAGAAACTAATTTTACATCTTATACTAACATAAAAGAATTACATTACGTTCCAATAAAATGTCAAAAAACAAAACCTGGAGAAGGATATCATTTGTGGCATGTTGAAAGAGAGTATAATTTTAATTGTAGAAGAGCTTTGGTTTATACTGTTTATTTAAACACTATAGAAGAAGGAGGAGAAACAGAATTTTTATTACAGAAGGTAAGATATAATCCAGTTAAAGGACGTGTCTGTATATTTCCATCAGGCTATCCTTATGTTCATCGTGGAAATCCTCCTTTACAAGAAGATAAATATATCTTAACCTCATGGTTGGTAACTTAAATGAGATTTATATTTAAACCAAAACACTTAGAAATAAAATTTTCTTTTAAAGAAATACTATTTATACTACTAAGAGGTTGCTTTAGACTAGAAAGAAAATCTGTTTATTTACTATCCACTGCTTTAATGAAAATAATTCATGACATGACTGAGCATTATGGAGACAGCAAAGAACACGGTGTTGTTGATAGTAATACCGGAGAAATCATTGAAAATAAAAAACCCAAGGATAGTTGATAAAAATACTTATTGATTTAAGTCGTTTTTCCATATATTTTTGCTCATTACAAAAGTCAAAGAGATATGTTACAAAAAATAGGATTTCAACCAGGTATTAACAAACAAATTACTCCTACAGGAGCTGAAGGCCAATGGGTAAATTGTGACAACGTTAGATTTCGTTATGGCACACCTGAAAAAATAGGAGGCTGGAGCCAGTTAGGTGGATCAGGGTCCAATGAACTTACTGGTGCAGGAAGAGGTCTTCATCACTTTATTAATAGCGGAGCTAGAAAATATTCTATTATTGGAACAAATAGAATTTTATATGCATATTCAGGAGGTGTATTTTATGACATACACCCAATTAAAACTACAACCACGCTTACAAGTGCTTTTACTACAACTAATGGATCACCAACTGTTACAATAACTTTTAGTACTTCTCATGGGATAAATCCTCAAGATATTATTTTACTAGATAACTTTACTACAATTACCGGATCTAATTTTGGATCAAGTGATTTTGATGACAAAAAATTTATGGTAACAACAGTTCCTACTTCTACAACTTTAACAATTACAATGCCATCAAACGAGTCTGGAAGTGGAGCTACTACTTCTGGTGGTATAAGAGTTCAACATTATTATCCTGTAGGACCAGCTGTACAAGCAAAAGGTTTTGGTTGGGGTCTTGGATCTTGGGGTGGAGAAGATACTTCAGCATTAACAACTACTTTAAATGGTGCATTATTGGATGATACTGCAGGGACAGGTGGATCAGGAACTTCTATAACTTTAACAGACGCTTCACAGTTTCCAAGTTCAGGTACAAACTTTATATTAATAGGAACAGAAGAAATATCTTACACAGGTGTTTCTGGAAATAATTTAACAGGTATTACAAGAGCTGTTAGAGGATCTACAAGAGCTGCTCATAGTGATGGTGCAACCGTTACAAACTCTTCAGACTATGTTGCGTGGGGAGAAGCAGCTTCAGGGGACTTAGTATTGGAACCAGGTATGTGGTCACTAGATAATTTTGGTGATAAAGCAATTTGTTTAATTCACGATGGTGCATGTTTTGAATGGGACTCTTCTTTGTCAAATGCAACAGAAACTAGATCAACTATTATATCAGGTGCACCAACAGCATCGCGTCACATGTTAGTATCTACACCGGATCGTCACTTAGTATTTTTTGGAACAGAAACAACTATCGGAACAACATCAACACAAGACGATATGTTTATTAGATTCTCGGACCAAGAGGACATAAACACTTATACACCTACAGCAACCAATACAGCCGGCACACAAAGACTGGCTGACGGATCACAGATTAGAGGAGCAATAAGAGGTCGTGATGCAATTTATGTTTGGACTGATACAGCTTTATTTACACAACGTTTTGTTGGTCAGCCATTTACTTTTGCATTTGCACAAGTTGGAACTAACTGTGGATTAACAGGACAGAATGCGTGTATTGAAGTTGATGGTGCTGCATACTGGATGTCAGAAAATGGTTTCTTTAGATACGCAGGTAAATTAGAATCATTACCTTGTTTAGTAGAAGATTATGTTTACGATGATATAAACTTAGATTCTGGTAACCAAATGGTATCTGCTGGATTAAATAATTTATTTGGTGAAGTTATGTGGTTTTATCCATCCTCTACTTCTTCTGTGGTCAATAGAATGGTTGCCTATAATTATTTTGATTCATCACCACAAAGACCTGTTTGGACTATTGGAACTTTAGCTAGAACAATGTGGAGAGATTCTGCTGTATTTGGTTTACCTCATGCATTACAATATGATGCAGATACAGATACTTCGTTTGATGTTGTTGGTAATACTGAAGGTAGAACAAGTTACTATGAACACGAAACAGGAACTGATCAAAACAGAAATGGAACTATAACTGCTATAACAGCTAGTATTGAATCTGGAGATTTTGATATTACTCAACAAAGATCAGCTCAAGGACAACAAACTGGTGTAGCAACATTTAGAGGTGATGGAGAATTTATAATGAAGATTAGAAGATTTATACCTGACTTTATATCTCAAACAGGTAATACACAAATTACTTTACAATTAAGAAATTATCCTAATGATACACAAGCCAGTTCTTCATTAGGACCTTTTACTATTACTTCCTCTACAAAAAAAGTAGATACACGTGCAAGAGCTAGAGCTATTGCATTAAAAATAGCAAATACTTCAAGTTCTCAAAATTGGAAGTTAGGAACTTTTAGATTAGATACTCAACCGGATGGACGTAGATAATGGCAAAGATATCACAAGTTTTAACAAGAGCATCTGAAGTATATGATTTTACTGTAGCTGAATCTCAAGTTAGAGATTTAGATGCAATTGTAGAAAAATTAAATACTACATTTCAAGAAGAATTAAAGGATGAAGTAGAAGCGTTTAACTTCTTTATACAATAATGGCTAATAGTTTTATAAATAAAAAAGTAGATTTAACTACAACGGATTTAACGACACTATACACGGTGCCTAATTTTAAAACAGCTGTAGTAAGATCATTATTAGTATCTGAAGATGCTGGATCAGGGACTACAATAACTGTGACATTAGTTAATTCTAGTGGAACTATTTTTAATTTATTTAAAACTAAATCTATTGGATCAAATGCTACAACAGAACTTTTAACTAACCCTCTAGTTATGGAGGAAAGTGAAGTATTAAAAGTACAAGCTGCTGACGCGAATGAGCTGCACGTCATAGCTTCAATATTAGAAATACAGCCGAGAGAGGTAACAACATAATGGGTGATTTACCAACAATTACACCAGAAAAAATAATAACTACTATATCAAACCTTAAAACAGGAGAGATATATAAAACAGAGGAAGAGTGGAAAACTAAAGGTATAGCTGAATCTGACATCAGAAGAGATGTAAAAGTAATCATGCCAAGACTTGATATTCTTCCAAAAACCACGTAAAATAGATAGATGGCCATAACAAGATCACAAATAGCAAAACAATTATTATCGAACGGTGGACGTATAGGTTTTGACGAAGGTTCAGATGATAGAAAAGCTGCAGCTCAACAAAGAAGTTATTCTGGTGCAGCAAAATCTAGTGGCGAAACAAAAGAAGGTCGAGATGTTCCTACGGGTAGAGAGTTAGCAATAAGTAGACAGTTCACACCTGAAAATCTTGAAATAACTCTTGGCAAAGGTCCAGATAGAAGAACTTACGCAGATAGAAGAGATGAACTAGCTTTAAAACAATTAGAGTTAATGGGAGTTCCTCGATCTAATCTTCCTGGATTAATGGGTATAGGTTTAAATGTTGCTTCACCATTAAGAAATATAATTTTTAAAAAAAACATAGATCGTTATAAAGCAACCACTACAGGTCCATATACTTTATCAGGATACAAACAATATATGCAAGACTTTAGAGATAGATTTACACCCGAAGGCAATTCACAAGAACAACCAATTATTCCAATCTTTCCAGAAACGATGATGGCCCAAGACCCAAGCATCATGGACCAAGAAGCAGAAGGGATTACTGGTATAGAAGGAATTCCTGGTGCAGAGGATGAAGGTCTTCGACTTAGATTTATGGCTGAAGGTGGAATGTTAGATGAAGATACTGGTAGACAAATGTATGGTCTAGGTAAACTTGTTAAGAAAGCATTTAAAACTGTTAAGAAGGTTGCAAAATCACCAATAGGTAAAGCTGCTATATTATATACAGTAACAGGTGGTTTAGGAAACTTAGCTGCAGGAACTGGTTTAAGAGGAGCGCTTAGTGGATTTACAAGTCCAACATCATTTTTAGCACCCTCTAAATTAGGTGGTATATTTACGGGAGAAGGTTTAAAAAATATTGCTTTTGGAAGACCAGGTTTTTATGACAAAATAGGTGGTGTTGTTAAACCAGGTAGTGGTACTTTTACAAAAGCAACATCAGGTATATTTGGATCAGGTGGTGAATTTAATCCTTTTACAACATTTTCATTAGTATCAATGTTACCATTTTTAGGTCTTGGTACAGGTGAAGAATCAGAAGAAGAGGCAGAAGATTTAATTAGAGGAGCAGGTTTAGATATAAATGAAATTAGATCTAATCCTAATAAATATTTAGCAAGAAGATTTAGAGCTGAAGGTGGAATAATGAAAGAACCAGTAGCAAAGAAAACTATGCCACTATTAAACATGGGTGGAAAAGAGATGGATTTAAGAGCTGAAGGTGGCTTTGTGCCAATAGGTAGAATGGAAAAAGCAGATGATGTACCTGCTAGACTATCTAAGAATGAGTTTGTATTTACAGCAGATGCAGTAAGGAATGCAGGTGATGGAAATGTGGACAAAGGCGCAGAAGTTATGTATAACATGATGAAGAACCTCGAATCCGGAGGTGACGTATCTAAAGAATCGCAAGGATTAGAAGGCGCACGTAAAATGTTTCAAACATCACAAAGACTAGAGGAAGTATTATAATGGCTGTACAAACTACAAGAACTTTACCCGCACAATTTGTTGAAGATCTAGGAAAAGATTTAGCAACACAAGTAGTAGCACAATCAGGTGTACCAGTAGTATCTACTGGACTTGCCGGTATATCACAACAAGCTGGTGAATCTGCTGCTGACTTTCAAGCAAGACAACAAGCAGCACAACAATTTACAACAAGACAACAAAGTTTAGCAGGACTTGCACCACAAGTAGCACAGCAAGATGCATTACAACAAAGAGCACAAACAATAGCTGAAGCACAAGCAGGTACAACTGGACTTGCAGCATTTCAACCATTCTTAACTCAAGCACAACAACAAGCACAACTTGCTGGTGGATTAGGAACTACGGCTCTTGGACAATTAGCAGGAGTACAAACAGGAGCACCAACAACACAACAAGTAACAGATTTTATGTCTCCGTATCAAGCACAAGTAATTGATGCATCACTCGCAGAATTTGATCGTAACAAGCAAATACAAGAACAGCAAATACGAGATCAACAAGCAGCTTTGGGTGTGCTCGGCGCTGGTCGAGCGGGAGTGCAACTCGCTGAGTTTGGCACAGGGGCAGCAAGAGAACGTGCATTATTACAAGCAGGACTCTTGCAAGAAGGTTTTGGACAAGCAATGCAGGCTAGACAACAAGACATTGCAAATAGATTTGGTCTAGCACAGGCAACACAAGGTTTAGGCGCATTTCAATCTGGATTAGCTGGACAACAAGCAGCTCTTGGAACACAAGCAGCAGGTATAGCAGGAACAAATATTTCACGTTTAGGTTCATTGGGCGCATTGAATCAGGCGCAATCACAAGCTGTACTTGATGCACAAAGAGAAGCAGCAAGACAAGCAACATTCTTACCACAAGAACAACTAGATAGATTTGCTGGACAAGTAACAGGAATTATGGGTGGATACCCTGCACAATTCCAATCTACTAATGTTCCTAACCCTACACCATTACAAACAGCGTTAGGTATAGGAACAACACTTGCTGGTATCTATGGTGGACTGAAAAGTGGAAATGTTAATTTTAACGTACCGAGTTAATAAAAATTATGAATAGAATATTACGAAGACCGATGTTTAGAATGGGAGGTTCATCAGGAACTGGTATTACATCAGGACTTGATCAACCAAAAGCTAAACGTGCAGACTTTACAATAGACGATGCTATGAGCGAGGAAAACAGAAAACTGAGAGAAGCTATGGCAGCTTATCAACGTTATAAAATGTCTGGTGGAACTATGTCTTTTGAACAATTTATAAGAATGACAGGAACAGGAAGTTTTAATACTGGAGGCCGTGTAGGTTATCAACAAGGATCAATGCCCACGTTTCAAGCAGCAGGTTTTCCAGGTTTCTTAACTAGTCTTGGTTTAAATATATTAGCAACACCACCACAAGGTAATATATTTGCTACAACTGCAACAGCTGCAAGAGATCCATTTGCACAATTACAAGCAGATCAAATGGCAGCAAGAAGATTACAAGGTGAAAAAGATTTTTTAAGAAGTGAAAGATTAGCAGGTGAAAAGTTTGAAGAAAGTCAATTAGAAAAAAAATTAGAAGCACAAGAAAAAATAGCTGGAATGGATACAACAGATACAACTAAAAGAGTACAAGAAATTGCAGATACTAAATATGAAGGTAATATAATAAAAGCACAAAGAGAAGTAGATTTTGCAACAGGAACATATTCTAATTTAGTAAATCAATATGGAGAAGAAACAGTTTCTACAGATATTATTGATTCCTCAATACTACAAAAACCAAGAGATATTCAAAGATTTATAAAATCAAATCCAAAATTAGCTCGTCAAGTTGTATATGATGTTGCAACTGGTAGAGCTGTAAGATTTGGTTTAGTTGATGGTAAATATGCTATTCAGCCAGCAGATCCAACACAAATTGATGATGTTGGTGAAGATATGCCAGATCCTGATAAACCAACAGCAGGATTGTTTGGTCAAAAAACAAAACCAGATGTAGTTACTCCAAAGATAAAAGAACTTGGCGAAGAATTTAGTGAGGAAATGTATCAAACACCATAGGAG
>VTLG01015735.1_pt1 | contig 30693 bp, 47 predicted proteins | sample 4694571 | NCBI WGS metagenome assembly VTLG01 (sample SAMN12604809, study PRJNA352737) | marine metagenome | biome: ENVO:00000447; feature: ENVO:00000209|ENVO:00000569|ENVO:01000036; material: ENVO:00002151; isolation source: viral sequences binned using virsorter ...
TGACTATGCTCCTGCACTTAATGGTAACAACGCATTGACTGGTGTAGATGATACATCTTCAACTCTAGTTGGTACTCTTAATGGTCGTGTTAAGGTTTATGTTGACCCTTATTCTGCTAACGTAAGCGATAAGCATTACTACGTTGCTGGATACAAAGGTACTTCACCTTACGATGCTGGATTATTCTATTGCCCATATGTGCCTCTACAGCAGGTCAGAGCAATCAACCCAGACACCTTCCAACCAAAAATCGGATTCAAGACTCGTTACGGCATGGTTTCAAACCCATTCTCTCAGGGACTTACTCAAGGATCTGGTGCTCTTACAGCAAATACCAACAAGTACTACAGACGAGTACAAGTTGCAAACCTCATGTAATTCAGAATTACACATTTCAAAAGAGACCTTCGGGTCTCTTTTTTTTGTACAAAAATAGGTATTTATTTTTGTGTATTTCAAGATAAACTCTTATAAATAATATCAGTCAGGGAAACCTACACAACGAGGAAACAAGATGCACTGAAACTTCTCTACATCATGTGTTAAGTTAAAAAGGAGAACAAGTATTCATAACATCGTTTCGCAAAATAGTTTAGCAGAATGGAATCACCATATGTCTGAACACGACAAAGTACTGGATGATTATTACGAATGCCTAATAGAATGCGAGACCGATCAGTCGAGTTGTAAAAGTATCTGTAAAGAGATACTAATGTAAATTACTAGAAAAATTTTAAAGGACTCTTCGGAGTCCTTTTTTTATCCTAAATATTACTGTGGGAAGACATCTTATACATGGCAAATTGGTACGCAGAACAACTAACTAACAAAAACTTTCTTTCTCCTATTGGATTCATATTCACTTTGGAAAAAGCAAAGAAGGTTTCATTTCTATGTCAACGTGTAGAGATTCCAACTATGACTCTAGGGGATTTGGATATTCCAACCAGAGGTATGGTACCAATTCCAACAGAGGGAAATATTCAATACGGTGAATTGTCAGTTGAGTTTATTGTAGATGAAGATCTACTCAACTATATGGAATTGCATAATTGGATGATAGGGTTAGGTGCTCCATCTGGTGTGTCAGATAGATCAACTTTTAAAACGGCAAATAAAAAAGTAAGAACAAAAAAGGATGAATATAGATATTCAGATGGAACTATATTAGTCTTGAATAATAATAACCTATCAAACTTTGATGTAGTATTTAAAGGGTTGTGGCCTACAACTTTATCCACTATTGGATTTGATGTTACTGGTACTGATAATGATTTCCTTACTGCAACAGCAACATTTAAATACACACTCTACGAAATAAGGAATACAAACAGCACTACTCGTAGGTAGATATATAATTATATGAGAATAGAAACTAGAGAAGCAATGGAGATGTTGTTCTCCGCTAAATGGAATTTGCCACAAGCAGCAAAACATTGCAACTTAACTCACAAGGAAATGAAGATTACCTTTAGTGAGTATTGTGCTTTGCACGAAACAACATACAACAAATTTGATACTGCAATTCAATTGACTTTAAATTATGAATTTGGAACAACTACAGACCAAATGGTCTGAAGATAGTAAGATTGATCCCGATAAGTATGGTGAAGAATCTATAAGGATCCCTCAACTTCATATGAGATATATGGAGTTTTATAATACTTTTGCCCTAATGAAGAAAGATAGGGAATCTGAAATGAGAGGGTTGTGGAAAGAGAAATGGATATTCTATAAAGGAAAAGCACCAGCAAAGATATACAAAGATACACCGTTTGACTTTAAGTTAACAACTAAAGAAGAGATTAATATGTTCATTGATGCTGATGAAGATATTAGAAAACTTCAATATAAGATTGACTACATAGAGCAAATAATTTTCTTTCTCGATGGTGTTCTTAAACAGATAACTAGCCGCAATTATCAGATTAAGAATGCTATTGAGTGGGAACGTTTTCAATCTGGTATGTAAATGAATTACGGTCTTTTCTATAAAGTAGTTTCATTAAATCAATTTTCAGTACGTACTGTACATAGTGCAATTGCAAATACTAATCTTGAATGGAATGAAGGAAAATTATATAATCAAACAACTGCTGTAAGAAGACAGACTGATGTTGCATGGATAAATGATAGAAATTTTTTAGCCATGCTTTTGCGTATGGTAAAACAGATTAATAGATCTGCTCGTTGGAATTTAAATATTACTGGTGTAGAACCTGTCCAGTTTGGATCATATGGGGAAGGTGGTTTTTATGATTGGCATATAGATCAACACCCAAAAATTATTAAAGGAACTGTAAGAAAGATTAGTATGACTCTTTTTCTTAATGATGACTTTGAAGGAGGGGAGTTTGATTTAGAGATATATAAACCAGGAGAGCAACAAAGGTATGTAACTATTCATCCTAAAGTTAACTCCGCAGTTTTCTTTTTAGCAGATCAATGGCATAGGGTAAGACCTGTCACTGCTGGTCATAGAAAATCTCTTGTAGCATGGTTTTACGGTCCACCTTATGCCTGATTTGATTATACAGAAAAAGAATGAAGTCTACTTAAAGGTAGAAGCAGAGCCTCATCTTCATAAAGAGGCTGCTGAATTTTTCTCCTTTGAAGTAGAGTCTGCAAAATATATGCAGAGGAAGAACAGATATAGAGGATGGGATGGTAAGGTGCATCTATACTCACCTGCTACTGGAGAGATCTATTGCGGTTTAGTAGATTATTTAACTGACTGGGCAGAGGAAAGAGGATATCATTATCAGTATTCGGAATCTCAATCGTTTGGACATCCCAAGGATCAGAATGATCTGATAACTCCAGAGGGTGTTGTAGGATTTGTAAAGGCTCTGAAGTTACCTGTTCAGGTTCGGGATTACCAATACCGAGCAATATACGAATGCCTGAAATACAACAGGCGACTCCTGCTATCCCCAACAGCAAGCGGTAAGTCATTAATGATTTATTCATTGGTTCGTTTCCATGTAAATGTCAAAAGGAAGATTCTAATTGTAGTCCCTACTACGTCTTTGGTTGAGCAAATGTATAAAGACTTTACAGAATATGGTTGGATGGCATCCAAACACTGCCACAAAATATACTCTGGGGAGGAAAAAAATTCTGAAGCTGATTGCGTAATTACCACTTGGCAATCTGTTTATAAGCAACCTCGTAAGTGGTTTTCTAGGTTTGACGTAGTGATCGGTGACGAGGCTCACCTTTTCAAAGCCAAATCTTTGACTACGATTATGCATAAGTTGCATGATTGTAAATATCGTTATGGATTTACTGGCACATTAGATGGTGCAAATGTTAATCAACTAGTATTAGAAGGTGTATTTGGTAGATGCTCAAAGGTTACTAAGACACATGAGTTAATGAAACAAGGACATGTTGCTAAGTTGAATGTTAAAATCATTGTTCTTAAACATGAGGAAAATATATTTGAAGGGTATCAAGATGAGATGACTTATCTTGTTGAGCATGAACCTAGAAATAAATTTATCCGCAATCTAGCATGTGATCTTAAAGGGAATACACTAATCCTCTTTAACTATGTAGAAAAGCACGGACTACCTTTATACGAGATGATAAATAGTTACACCGACAGACCAGTGCATCTTGTTTATGGTGGAGTGGATGTCGATGATCGAGAACACATTAGAAATTTAGTTGAAAATGAAACCAACGCTATTATTGTTGCCTCTTATGGCACTTTCAGCACTGGGGTTAACATTAAGCGGTTGCACAACCTCGTCTTCGCCTCCCCAAGCAAGTCCAGAGTCAGAAATCTCCAATCAATTGGGAGGGTACTTCGACAGTCTAGGGGGAAAGTAAAAGCAACTTTATATGATATTGCTGATGATATTTCCACAGATAAGGGTAATAACTACACTCTTAATCATCTGATGGAAAGACTCAAAATCTATAATGAAGAACAATTTAATTATGAAATCATAGAAGTAAAAGTAAAATCACATGACACTTAACTACGCAAAACATGATGAAGAATTCTATGGACTCTTCAAGCTAGTTAGTGGAGAGGAGCTCATTGCTAAGGCAATAATTTCTAAACAAGAAGATCTTGAGCCAGTTGAAGAATTGATCTTTTTAAGTAATCCTGTGACAGTTGAATTTTTTACTAAAGAGTTAGACGGAGGTAAAATTGCTAAAGGAATGGGGTTATCAAATTGGATGCAAATGAGCGACGAGGATTTTTTTATTATTAAAGAGAAAGATCTTATATCACTAGCATCATTGTCCAAGCAATATATTCTAATGTATGAGGCATATTTGACAGGCACGCCACCAGAACAATTGTCACAAAAACAAAGAAAGGATCTTGAAAAAAATATGGGATATCTAGGATCTATTAATGAAGCTAGAATGTTATTTGAAAAAATATATAATAACCCTTCCCAACCCTGACAGTGTTGAGTCTACATCGAATGTCCATTGTTGTCAAGTCCCATTATATGTGTTATAATATTCACATGCAGGTAAACCAATAGTTATGAGAAAAAATGCTAAAACAAAAAAGCAACATTATGTGAACAATGCAGACTTTCTTGCTGCTCTTATTAAGCATAGAGAAGATGTAGAAATTGCAGAGAAGCAAGGTAAACCTAAACCTATAGTTAATAATTATATTGGGAGTTGTTTTTTAAAGATAGCAACACACTTATCTTACCGACCAAACTTTATCAATTACATGTATAAAGATGATATGGTTTGTGATGGTATAGAGAACTGTATACAGTATATTGATAATTTTGATCCTGCTAAAAGTAAAAACCCATTTGCATATTTTACTCAGATAGTGTATTATGCATTCCTACGTCGTATTGCTAAGGAGAAACGACAGATGGATATTAAGGAAAAGATTCTTGAGAAGTCAGGATACGATGAAGTGTTCTCAGTTGACGGAGAAGGAGGAGCAGAGTATAATCAGATTAAAGCACGTATTGCAATCAATACTAAAAGATGATTCCAACAATCATATATGATGATTTCTTTGAGGATCCTGATAAGATAGTAGAGTATGCAAATACTTTAGACTATCCAGTTAATGCTGGTAATTATCCAGGTAAAAGATCACTTCCTTTACATGAAATTAATCCAGATCTTTATTCTTATATTACTAATAAAATTGTAAGAATATTTTATCCAGATTCAGAATCATGTCAGTATGAATCTTTGATGGGGTTTCAAAAAATCTCAGCTCAACATGACGATATGTATCATATAAAAAATAGAGGTTGGATTCATAGAGATGATGGATATGAATTTGGTGGTGTTATATATTTAAATAAATATCCAGAAAAAGATACTGGCACTTCAATATATGAACCTAAGAAATTAGAAAATCTTTTTTATAATAGTTATTCAGATGAAATTAGAAATAAATTTTATGGTGGAGTAGAAGTAACAGATGATGAATATGAAATAGGGTTTACTTCAACTGAAGATAACTGGAAAGAAACTGTTAAAGTTGAAAATGTTTATAATAGATTATTTGCTTTTAATAGGAGATTTTGGCATGGTGTAAAAACTTTTGGTAGTAATGAGAGATTGACTCTTATATTCTTTTTTAGGAGTCTTGTCGATAATGATAAAGATGCACCCCTTGATAGATTATGAAAGTTCTTTTAATTACTGACCAACACTTTGGTGTTAGGAATGACAATCAACATTTCATTAATCACTATAGAAAATACTATAGTAAGGTTGTTATACCTTTTATTAAAGCATATGGTATCACAGAAATAATAGATCTTGGTGATACATTTGACAAACGTAAATCAGTTAACTTCATGTCTTTAGAGGCAGCGAAGGAAATGTGGTTTGATCCTATTAAAGATATAGGATGTAAGATGACTGCTTTGGTTGGTAATCATGATATCTATTATAAGAATACATTGAGAATCAATGCACCAAATGAACTACTAGGAGATTATGATATAGATGTCATTGATGAACCTACTACCCGTAACTATGACGGTACTGACATATTATTTCTGCCTTGGATATGTGATGAGAACAGAGATGATACCTTCAGAAGCATCACGAAAAGTACTGCTCCTGTCTGTATGGGCCATCTCGAGCTTAACGGTTTTGAAGCTCATCCAGGTCATGTCATGAACATGGGTATGGATATTAATCCTTTTGATAAATTCCAAAGAGTCTTTAGTGGACACTATCATATGAAATCTACTAAAGGTAATATCTCATATCTAGGAAATCCATATCAACTATATTGGAATGACTATGGATGTAAACGTGGATTCCATGTGTTTGATACAGAAACTTTAAAGACTACTTTTTATAGAAATCCATATGATATGTTCTATAAACTGTATTATGATAATGGTGTTAGAAATGAAATTCATCCTTCTGACTTAGAAGGTACTTTTGTAAAATTAATTGTAGAAGATAAGGGTGATCAAACAAAATTTGATTATGCTGTAAGACAATTACAAAGTTGGGGTCTTGCAGATTTAAAAATTATTGAGGATCTTTCTGTTGAGATGGAAGACTCACTTGTGCTGGAAACCGAAGATACCATCACGCTTTTAGATAAATATATAGATGAGATCGATCTCCCAGTTGACTCTGAAAATGTTAAGAGTATAATGAGATCACTCTATGTCGAGGCATGTGAACTATAATGTATATTCTCACAGATAAAGACAATGGTGGCGTGTATGCCGTGTATAATAAGGATAAGATAAAAACTGTACAGATTTTTGAAGTCGCAGAAGATGCTGAAAGATACACAATGCTATTAGAAGCTCAAGGATCTAAAAAGTTGGATGTCTTAAAAGTTAATCTAGATGATGTAGCTTTGAATTGTGGAAGTTTTGGATATTTTTATAATGTAATTACTAGTGATGATTTTGTCGTACCTCCTACATGATTTTATTTGATAGTATTCGTTGGAAGAACTTTCTTTCAGCAGGTGACCAGTGGATTGAAATTAAATTAGATGAGAGTATGTCAACTCTTATTATAGGATCGAATGGTGCTGGTAAGTCTACCATTCTCGATGCTTTATGTTTTGCATTATTTAATAGACCATTTCGTAGAGTTAAAAAATCTCAACTTATTAATAGTATTAATGAGAAAGGAACAAAAGTTGAGGTGTGTTTTTCTATAGGAAGCGATGACTATAGAGTGTTTCGATCAATGAAACCAAACACATTTGAAGTGTATAAAAATAATAAAATGGTTGACCAAGATGCTGCTGTAAAAGATACGCAGAAATACTTGGAGCAATCAGTATTGAAACTCAATTTCAAAAGTTTTACTCAAGTAGTTATATTAGGTAGTAGTACATTTGTGCCTTTTATGCAATTGGCTGCACCTCATCGTAGAGAAGTTATTGAAGATCTTTTAGACATTGGTATATTCTCTTCTATGAATACCTTACTTAAGGATAAGGTTAGATCAGCAATAGGTCAAAGTAAAGATTGCGATCACATGCTTAGGTTATCTGAAGAAAAGGTAAGTGCTCAGAAAACATTAATACAGTCTCTAGAGGCAGTAAATGAAACACGTAGAGAAGAGAAGATTGTAAAGATTGCTCAGAATGAAGAAAGGATATTTAATCTTACTGGTGGTCTTGCTGAGATGAAGACACAGGTTGAATTATTGGAGTCTGAATATACTGGATCTGATGCTCCTAAAAGGATCTTACAGGATTTACGTCAACAGCAAGCAGATAATAAATCTGCAATAAAAATTACTGCTGCTGAAATAAAGTTCTTTAGTGAAAATAATGTATGTCCTACGTGTCATCAATCTATTGATGAAGAATTTAAAACTAATAAGATCACCGAATCACATAAAGAAGGTAAAAAATATGAGAGGAAGGTGAAGAAACTTGAGAAGACTGTTAAAGAAACTATTGATATCATTGATAAGTTGGATGATATATCTTCTAAGTTATATGAGTCTCGTAGTGAAGTATCTCAAATGGAAAAGGAAATCATTCGTGTAGAGAAAGATAATATACAGTTAACAAAAGAGATGAGTGATATTGTAGATCATCAATCTATTACACATATAGAGGATGAATTGGTTGAGTTGGAAAATGAATATAAGAAAGTTGAAACTGATTGTTCTTCTATTAATAAAACATTAGATGAGTATAAAGTTGTTTCTACTTTATTAAAGGATGGTGGAATCAAGAGTCAAATTATTAAGAAGTATGTACCTGTTATTAATAAGTTAATTAATAAGTATCTACAGAGTATGGATTTCTATATTAACTTCACACTTGATGAGGAGTTTAATGAAATAATTAAGAGTAGATTTAGAGATGAGTTTTCTTATGCATCATTCTCTGAAGGTGAGAAGCAGAAGATAGACTTAGCACTTCTCTTTACATGGAGAGAGATTGCACGTATGAAAAATTCTGTTGCAACAAATCTTCTTATACTTGATGAGGTATTTGATAGTTCCTTGGATGATCAAGCAACTGGTGAGTTATTAAAAATTCTTAGAAGTCTTGGTGTCGGAACAAATGTATTTGTAATATCACATAAAGGTGATATACTGATAGACAAATTCCTCAAGACTATTAAGTTTGAAAAACAAAATGATTTTTCTAAGATGTCTGAAGAGACATAAATAAGTTTGTTAAATTCCAGCTGGCAGATGAGTAACGCTGTATTATATTCTAACGATAGTCAAGAATGTGAACGTATGAGTTCGCTATTAAGTACAATAGATAGTAATTATCAAAAGTATGTTTTAGGAAGAGATTTCAGTGATAAGCAATTCCATAATGAATTTGGGAGTGATGCAACTTATCCTCAGATTACTTTAGATGGTAAACATATTGGTAACATCAAGGAAACTTTAAGACATATGAACAAAGTCGGATTAATTAAATGAAAAAAACTATAGCATTGCTTACTGCCTTGATGCTAGTGCCTTCTGTGACACTAGCATCTTCTACTAGACCAGGAGCATTTAATCATAAGACACTTAATGCAAAGAAGAGTTTTAATAATCCAACTTGTTTAGTTGAAGAGAAGTGGGAAAAATGTGAGGTCATAGTAGATGAGACTGGAGTTAAAGGACCAGTAGGACACATTACTAATGTAGTTCAATGGACAACAGAGGATAAAGATTTTAGTGTAGGTGGAGCAATCGTTGGTGGGGCTGCTGGTGGCACTGCAGGATTTGCTGCTGGATTAGGTAGTTGTATGGTTATAGGACCATTATGTTTAATTACAGCACCCACTCTAATGGGTGCTGGTATGGGTGGTGGTGCTGAGCTTGGTGGTAAAGGTACTGGAAAGTTCTTCACTGTTGTTGGTGATGATGCTGAAGGTAATAGATTGATTCAAGAATTTAATCTTAAATCTGGGAGAGCAACTAAGAAAATGTTAAAGAAATTGCTTTTGACAACCAAGTTGGCAGAAGGAGAATTGCGTGATTAAAGTATGGAGGATATGGAAGTATGCATTGGGTAGCTTCTCTGACGAAAAAACTAGACCCTACGACAACTACGTTGTTTTGGTACGTTCTATTATTTTCATATCTTATCTCGTCACTAACAGTTTTATTGTGGCAGGGGTCATAAGGCATTGGGACAGTAACAAAACTGTCCACCAAGTTGCACATGTATCTTCAGACCTGTTATACTAGGTGTATCAAAGACGAGGATTATGATCAATCAGGAAGTTAAAGGCACGCTTGCTAAACTGCTTGCTACTGAAAATCTAAGAGTCGAGCATCGTAATGTAACCACTGCATGTTTTGATGTTGATAAGAGGGTGTTGATACTACCTGTGTGGGAGGATGCGTCTAATACTGTATATGATTTGTTGGTAGGACATGAGGTTGGACATGCTCTCTATACTCCTAATGAAACATTCGATGCACCAAAGGATTTTGTGAATGTTATAGAGGATGCTCGTATTGAGAGGATGATGAAGAAGACTTATCCTGGTTTAAGGAAGTCATTCTATGATGGGTATAGTGAGTTGTGGGATAGAGATTTCTTTGGAGTTAGGGGTGAGGATCTTAGTTTAATTCCTTTCATTGATCGTATCAACCTATACTATAAGGGTAATAGGTCTATAGAATTTACAGATGAGGAAAGAGTGTATGTAGATCGTGCTGCTTATACAAAAACTTTTGCAGATGTTTTAGAACTTGCTACAGAGATCTATGAGTATGCACAAGCAAAGCAAGATGAGAAGGATCAGCAGCAAGCACAAGTAGATGCTGATGGAGGTTCTGAAGGGGATATAGAAGAGATTGAGATTGAGAATGAGAAGAGCGTTGATGATATGACAGATGAGGAATTACTTGAGGAATTAAATAAACCACTTAATCCTTCAACACAATCACAACCTGATCCTGATCTAGATACTCCTAGTTTTGATGCTGGTAATACTCGTGTAGGTGGAGCAACACATGATGAAACTAAATCAATAACAGAAGAAGCACTTCGTGAGTCACTAGAAACATTAGTTTCTGATGATGCTAAGGATTGGGTTTATCTTGATCTACCTAATGTTAATTTAAATGATTTTCGTATTGGTCATAAGAAAATATTTGAAGATATGGAAGAACATTTTTCTACCATAGAAGCAGTGAGAGTAGAAGATAATCTTAGTGAGTATAAACAGTATAAAAAATCTGCTCAAAAATCTGTTAACTATCTTGTAAAACAGTTTGAGATGAAGAAGTCTGCAGATCAGTATGCAAGAAATTCAGTATCTAAAACTGGTGTTATCGATACTAACAAACTTCACACTTACAGATATAATGAAGATATCTTTAAGAAAATAAATGTTGTGCCCGATGGCAAGAACCATGGCTTGGTTATGTTACTAGATTGGTCTGGATCCATGAGTCAAGTCTTAATGGATACTCTAAAGCAAACTTATAATCTAGTTTGGTTCTGTAAAAAAGTAAACATACCTTTCCGAGTTTACGCATTCCAGAATAGTTTTGGATCCTATACCGACATGGAAAAGGATCATGTAAAGGATAATAATTTGTATGTTGGTGATGGCTTCAAACTATTAGAATTCTTTTCTTCTAGGATGAATAACAAGAAGTTAGATAGGCAGTTACAGAACATATGGCTTCATTCTAAAGCAATGACTCATTATGGATATTATTCTTACCATAAAAATTATGGATTAGGTGGCACTCCTTTAGGTGAAGCTATCATGTGTATGCGTCAGGTTGTAAATGAAATGAAGTCTGTCGAGAAAGTGCAAAAAGTTAATGTAGTTTCTTTAACTGATGGTGAAGCAAATCCTCTACAGTATGTTACAACTAATGAGAGATACTATGATGGTCGTTTTGGAATTGATGATAAGTTGATTGTAAGACAAATGTGTCATTCAAGTGGGAAGGTATTTGTTTTAAGAGATCCTCTTACTGGGTATACTCGTAAATTTGATCACAATCCTTTTAAGACTACACAACAAATTGTATCTTTCTATAAAGAGATTACTGATTATAATTGGATTGGTATTCGTCTTTGCAGTAAAAATGAAATGGTTAGGACTGTTAGAGAGCACATTGGTTGGGGTAAGGAAGATGTACTTGAGAAGATATCAAATACATGGAGTAAAGAAAAACATGCTACAGTAACTGGTCTAACTGGATTTACAAAACATTTCTTTATGCCTAATAAATCTATTGGTGATGGCACTGAGGATTTGGAAGTGAAGCAAAAGGGTGAAGTTGCAACTAGAGCAGAATTGAATCGTGCATTTAAAAAGCATATGGGTTCAAAGATGACTAATAAAACTATCCTAAATGCCTTTGTTGAGCAAATAGCATGAGCAGAAGTATAGTAGAAGATGTATCAGATCTCATTCGTCAGGTAGTCCAAGAACTACCTGGCTTTGAGAAGATGGATAATGAGTATCCTGAGATAGATCATGAACAAGTACACATTGTTAATGAGATGTGGAAGTCCACTGGTCTTAGGAAAATACATTTAGAGACTGGTAAAGCACAAGGTATGGATGTGCTTCATTGTGTTTTATTTCCAGATCCCAGATATAATATTCCTATCTTTGGATGTGATATTGTTGCTACTCCAACAACAGTCACTGCTGCAATTGTGGATGTGTCACCTGTATATGGAGCAGAGAGAGTGTATCCTGATATAGCAAGAGTAGCTAATAACTTTACCTTTAAACATAAGAGACCTTTACCATTATGGAGTGAAGAAATATTCTCTCCCCATTGTAAGTTCATGCGTCTTAAAAGTGAGATTGATAAAGCAAATTATTATTGTGTAGTATCATTGTACCTAAGAATATTTTGTGATGTTGTACGTGATGCTAAACATGATCATTTTTGGCCTAATGTAATGAGAAGAATTGATGATCAGATTTGGTATTGTAAGTCACAAAAGAAAAACGATAAGACTCTAGCAGTATTATCTAAATGGTTTGATAAAGAATTTGCAGAGAAATATATAGATACTATACTGTTTGATGAACCAGATGCAAAATACTAAATGGTCAGCATACATATTATTACAATCAAACAGACTTACTAAAGTAGAGTTTGTTTGTGAATCTAATTTGAGAGAAGATGCTATACAAAGATGCAAGGCATTATATGGTGTGAGTGATGTAAGGCAACTGACTAGGGTGTGGACACATTAGAAAGTGACCACTGATGGTTGATTCGTGGCTTGAGCGTGTTATAATTAATCTATAAACAAAAGAGATCTATGACCTTTCAAGCAAAATTTACAGACGATGCCCTAATCTCCTTCTTTGATACTGGAGATATTACTAGTGACCAAGTAACAAGTTTTGCTGAGAGTGTTGGTGTCAAGACTCAAAGCGTTACAAAGAGAATGAATAAGTTACCACAGTTTTCTAAGGTTGGTCGTGGCAAGTGGAATCTTAGTATTGTAGAAGCTAAAGAAGTTCAAGAGCAAGTCACTAGACAAGTGAGGAAAGCAATTGAAAATCTTGCACCAGCAAAGGATCCTAATTATGTTCCTTTTGGTAACTTCTCTGATGTTAAGAAAGTTATTCAGTCAAAGTTATTCTATCCCACATTCATTACTGGACTCTCTGGTAATGGTAAGACTCTATCAGTAGAGCAAGCATGTGCTCAGTTGGGTAGAGAACTTATTCGTGTAAACATTACAATCGAAACAGATGAAGACGATCTTATTGGCGGTTTCCGTCTTGTTGATGGTAACACCGCATGGCACAATGGCCCAGTCATCGAAGCACTCAGACGAGGTGCTATCTTGCTCCTTGACGAGATCGACCTTGCCTCTAATAAAATTCTCTGTCTCCAATCCATTCTTGAAGGAAAAGGAGTCTTCCTTAAAAAAATCGGAGAATACGTCCAACCAAAAGACGGATTCAACATCATCGCAACTGCTAACACTAAAGGTAAAGGATCCGAAGACGGACGATTTATTGGAACTAATGTGCTCAACGAAGCCTTCTTAGAAAGATTCCCTGTAACCTTTGAGCAGAATTATCCTACTCCAGTTGTTGAGACTAAGATCTTACTTAATGCTGGATGTGAGCAAGAGTTTGCTGATAACCTAATCAAGTGGGCAGGTGTTATTCGTAAGACATTCTATGATGGTGGTGTTGATGAAGTTATAACCACTCGTAGATTAGTTCATATCGTGCAAGCTAAAGAGATCTTTGGTGATCGTCTTAAAGCAATTACTAATTGTATTGCTAGGTTTGATGATGACACTAAGGAATCTTTCCTAGACCTTTATACAAAGGTTGACGCAGGAGAAGAAACAGAGTATACTGAGGAGGACAAACAAGATAATAATGAAGTATAGTGAAAATGAAATCCTGAAGGAGGTATCTGATTATATCAGTTCCACCTATCAGGGTCACTACAGTGCTGGTAGGGTGCAAACATTAGATCTCATTGATTCTGTTGGAGATGCTGAAGCATTCTGTAGGAGTAATATCCTTAAGTATGCTTCTCGGTATGATCGAAAGGGTACAGCAAGAAGGGATATCATTAAGATTATTCACTATGCAGTCCTCCTATGCCACTTCAACGATAAACGTGCTAAATCACAAGATCTAGCAGCAAACAACACCACATCATTCGCAGTTGATTACGACAAATGACAGTAATTTCTAAAGAGACCATTGATCTATTACAAAACTTTTCGACTATTAATAAGTCAATTGTTATTAAACCTGGTAATCAGATTGAAACACTTAGTTTAAATAAGAACATTCTTGCCAAAGCAAAGGTGCAAGAAACTTTTGATCGTGATATGGCGATCTATGATTTACCATCTTTGATCTCACTCTTTAATCTATTTGATGGCAGTCCACAAATTGATACTGATACAAGCAGTCATTTGTTAATCAGCAATCAGAATAGTAGATCTAGGGTGAAATTCTTCTATTCAGATCCAGACATTATTGTTCAACCACCTGATAAAGAAGTTGATCTTCCTTCTGAAGATGTATCCTTTAGGTTAGAAGCACCAGTGCTTCAGCAGATTCGTAAGGCATGGTCTATTTGTGGTGTGCCTGACTTATGCTTAACTGGTAATGGTAGTGAGATGGAGTTGTGCTTAACTGATAAGAAGAATGATACATCCAATACATACTCAGTTGTGGTTGGTGAAACTAATGATGAGTTTTGTTACTGTTTTAAGATGGAAAACCTAAAACTCTATCCTCAAGGTTATGATGTAACTATAAGTAAGGCTAACGTTGCTCGTTTTGAAGCAGACAATGTTAAGTATCTTATTGCTCTCGAACCTAATTCATGAACATCTTCGTAACTGATCCAGATCCTGTTGCCTCAGCACAATGCTTACCAGATAAGCATGTGGTTAAGATGCCCCTAGAGACATGTCAAATGTTATCTATTGTAGCATCAGAAAAGTGGGGTCGTGGATATGGTAAATTACCTAAGAAAGATGGCACACCATATGCAACTGACAAGGGTGCTTTTCGTAATCATCCTTGCACTATCTGGGCAAACGAGACATTAGCAAATGCACGATGGTTAATTAAACATGGTTTAGCATTGTGTGAAGAGTATTCTAATAGATATGCAAAAATACATTCTTGTTTACATACTCTTGCATATGCAGATAAACTCTTTCCCCTTGATGCAATTCATACATCAAAGTTGACACCATTTACTAGAGCAATGCCTGATGAGTATAAACATGACACAAGCATTGACACTTTTACTGCTTACAAAAATTACATTAGCAGCAAACCTTGGGTTGCAGATAATTATCTACGTGACCCATCCAGACAACCAGATTGGCTATGAATGATTTTTTATGGGTTGAAAAATACAGACCCAAAACAATTGAAGATTGTATTCTCCCTACAGATATAAAGGAGACTTTTAAAAGTTTCATAGAGCAAGGTGAGATACCAAACCTTTTACTTTCTGGCACAGCAGGTGTTGGTAAAACTACTATTGCTAAAGCGTTATGTAATGAATTGGGAGCAGATTTTTATGTCATTAACGGATCCGATGAAGGTAGGTTTCTCGATACTGTCAGGAATCAAGCGAAAAACTTCGCAGCCACTGTATCCCTTACTGCAACATCTAGACACAAAGTCCTTATCATTGATGAGGCAGACAACACCACCCCCGATGTACAGCTCTTACTTAGAGCCTCTATTGAGGAATTCCAAAGAAACTGCAGGTTTATATTTACGTGCAACTTTAAAAACAAAATCATAGAGCCACTACATAGTAGAACTACTGTTATTGATTTCAATGTCCGTGGAAAAATTAAGCAAACTCTTGCAGGTCAGTTCTTTGAAAGGTGTAGAGACATCCTTACCAGAGAGAAAGTACGGTTCAATGACAAAGTGGTTGCCACAGTTATACAAAAGTACTTCCCAGATTTCAGAAGAACACTCAATGAGCTCCAAAGATATAGTTCAACAGGCTCTATTGATACTGGAATCCTCGCAGCTTTAGGTGATGCTAAGATAGATTCTCTTACAGATTATCTAAAGCATAAGAAGTTTAATGATGTTAAGAAATGGGTAACACAAAATCTAGATAGTGATCCCACTTCTATAATGAGGAAGTTGTATGATACTCTTTCTTCTATGATGGAAGGACCAAGTGTTGCAGCAGCAGTTTTAATTATTGCTGAATACCAATATAAGTCTGCGTTTGTAGTAGATCAAGAGATAAATCTATTAGCATGTCTTACGCAAATAATGTTGGAGTGTGAATTTAAATGAGAACACAAAATAAAGAAAACTATTATTATATGTTTTGGGTGGTTGCAATGGTAGCATTCATTGTGCCTCAAGTATTCACTGCAATAGCATATAATAAACTATCTAATATTCTTGATAAACCTTTAGAGGTTGAGGTTAAGGATATGCCACCATATAGAGTGGAGTATTATAAATGAGATTTAAAGCACTAGTCTTTGTCAGATTGAGAGGATCAGTATCTGATGCTGCTGGTAATGCAGTTATGAAAAATACACATATGGTTGCTCCTAATCTCAGACCACATTTGTTGAGGATTGGTAAAGCAATAGACTTTTGGTTTGATGCAGATACTGAAGAGATAGCAAGAGAAGAAATGGATCTCCTATCTGATAGGATGCTTTCTAATACTGTAATTGAAGATTGGGAATATACATTAGAAGAAACTGAAGAGACTGGAATAGGTGATATATCAAATGATAATGCTGGTACATCAAAACATCATTTATTTGACGCATGACTAAGAAGCATAATTACAAAAACCCTTCTAAGGCACAAGATCTCTCACACTTAGAGGCACAAGTCACTAAGGGTAAAAAGTATTATGATAAGGATGGGTGGGAAATCTCTCCACCCATAAGTGATAGAGAATGTATCTACCGTTGCTTAGAGAACTGTAAAAACCTTGCAGGTCTTGATAGGTTACAAGTTAGTAGATTGATGGATGATTTTAAGACTAAAAAAACAGAGTTTGTAAGGAATGAGGAGTATCCAGTATTATGATTACTAAATTAAAAAATCCTTTAACACCAACCTATCTTGATTTCAAAGAGTTCATTAAGAGAGATGGATTTGCATGGGGTCATGCAGAGTCAAATTATGGTGAGGGAGCACATCCTGGATTCTTTACTCATCCATTTATTTTAAGACCTTTTGCAAATGACGTTGCCAAATATCCTAAGCAAGTATGTGAGCATACAATGTATGCTCATCAAGTTGTAGAGGAAATTTTAGATTTTAATGGTATAACTTTGAATTGTATTTACAGGATGAATCTTAATAAGACTTATCCTCAAGATAGTTTAAATCAACAAACTCCTATTCATGTAGATCATGAATTTCCTCATAGCAATCTTTTAATTTATTTTACTTCTCATCAAGAGGGTGAAGGTGGACAAATTATTATCAATGATGAACATTATTTTCCAGAAGAAGATGACGTTATAACTTTTCCTGGTACTCCACATAGTACCATGTTACCTAAGAAAGGATTTAGAACCTCATTAGTAACTACATATCTTGGTGGTTACACAAGAGGTGATCATGTAGACAGAGGTGAAGTTATTATTGATATGAGTATAGATGTATGAGAATACTAGGAGTTTTATGCCATCATGATTCCTCTTTGTGTCTTATAGAAGATGGTGAAATTATTAGATATTGGAAAGAGGAAAGACTTACAAGAGTAAAGAGGGAATCTCCTCCCATCAAATCTTTAATTGAAATCTATAATGAGTTTGGTGATACTATAGATTTTATAATTGGGGAGCCACATGATTTAATTGAAGGACTTGTAGCTACATTATTTCCTTCAGTAAAAGAGATTTTTAAAATAGATCATCATTTACAACATGCTAGTTTAGCGTTTTATAATAGTGGATTTAAAGAAGCTTTAACTGTAGTTGTGGATCGGAATGGATCCAAACGTGTAGGTGTTTTAGAAAGTGAAAGTGTTTATCAATGTTCATATCCAAATGATTTTGTTCCTTTGTATAAGTCTTATGCTAAACCTTGGTATGGTAGATATTTTAATAGTGAAAGTGTTAAACCTAATTTAAATAATATTATTCTCCAATTGACTGAAAAGTATCCAGGTTGTCATTTTTCAGTTGATTCATATTATAATATTTGTTCTGTATATGAATCAGCAATTGCATTAATAAATCAACATCCAATGGAAGCTGGTAAGGTTATGGGATTGGCATCCTATGGTAAGTCTTTTCCAACTTCACGTTTAATGTATGATAGTGTTCCTATTGATTCTAATTTTCATACTAGACAAGCACATGGTATTCTCTGGGGATCTACTCCAGGTAAACATCCAATGACTATTAATAGAGAATTGGATTCAAAGCAAACCAATAATCTAACTACCGATAATTATCAATTGTATGCAGATTATGCACATCAGGTTCAATGTGAAACACAACAAGCTCTTGGTGATTTAATTGAAAAGTATTCTGACCTTTCATCTAATATTTGTATCAGTGGTGGATATGGATTAAATGTAGTTGCCAATCAATATTTGGCAGAAAGATTTCCTTGGAAGAATTTTTATTTTGAGCCTATTGCTGATGATAGTGGTAATTCTGTAGGTTCTGCTTTATATTGTCATCATAGAATGACTGGATCTACAGAACCAAATGATTTTAAAGATACTATGTTTCATGGTAAGGAATATCCTATACCTAAAGAATATAAAACATGTGAATTAGATTTTATTGTAGATAGTTTATGCAATGATAAATCAGTTGCAGTGTTTCATAAACAGGCAGAAGCAGGACCAAGAGCATTGGGTAATAGATCTATTTTGTTCAATCCTTACAATCCTGATGCTAAGGAGATTGTTAATAAGATTAAGAAGAGAGAATGGTATAGACCTTTTGCAGCAATAGTTTTAGATTATGAAGCACCATACTTATTTAATATGGGTATGCATGAAATTAATGAGAAAAATTATAAGTATATGACAAGAAGTGTTACGGTAAGAGATCCATTTCTTTATGGTGTAACTCATGTTGACCAAACGTGTCGGATTCAAACTATAGATTATAAGCATCATTTATATCGTTTGCTTCGTAGTATAAGTAGTCATACAGGTTATGGAGTTTTATTAAACACTAGTTTTAATTTAGCTGGTGAACCGTTAGTTGAAACACTTGCGGATGCAGAGAAAACATTCTATAATAGTGACCTAGATATTCTCTGGTTTCCAGAGACCAACCAATTTATTTCTAAAGATTAAAATGACTGTAAAAAACATACGTTTCACTAGCGGTGAAAATGTTATCTGTGAGTTGAATGAGGAGAAGGAAGATACTATTGTAATTGCAGATGCAATCATTGCTATGCCAGCAGGTGAAGATGGCACTCAAATTGGGTTTGCTCCTTGGGCTCCATTACAAGATCCTGATATTCATGAACTTGAAATCAACAAAAGAAATGTAATGTATATTACAGAAGCTGTCCCAAGTTTAGTAACACAGTATAATACAATGTTTAATAAACCATCCATTGTTACTCCAAATACAGGTAAGTTAATTCTATGAGAATAGGTGTTATGTGCTCTGGTAAGGGCACCAACTTCGAGAACATTCTACGCACTTGTAATAAGCATGAGGTTGTGTTGATGATACACAACAAAAAAGATTGTGGTGCTATAAAGGTGGCAGAAAAGTTTGGTGTCCCACATTGTCACATACCACATAAAGATGAAGAGAGGATGATTGATCTCTTAAAAGTATGGCGTGTGCAACTTGTTGTGCTTGCAGGATACATGAGGATCTTATCACCCAATTTTATTAACTCATTCCCAGAAAGAATTATTAATGTGCATCCATCTTTACTTCCCAAGTATAAAGGCATTGATGCTGTAGAGCAAGCATTGGAAAGTGGAGATGATGTTACAGGATGCACTGTCCATATAGTGACAGAAGAGTTAGATTCTGGTAGAATACTGCTGCAGGGAAAAGTCCCTATTGAAAAAGATGATACGGTAAAAACTTTAACCAAACGTATACAACGTTCTGAGTATGGTATTTTACCAACGGCAATCAACAACTTTACATTATGAAATCTTTGAAAACACCTCTTCGATATCCTGGAGGTAAGTCACGTGCTATTACAAAGATGGCACAGTTCTTACCAGACATGGGTAAGTATAAAGAGTATCGTGAACCTTTTCTTGGAGGTGGATCTGTTGCTTTGTACATGACAAAGACCTTTCCTCATTTAGAAATATGGGTTAATGATCTTTATGAACCGCTAGTTAACTTCTGGCAACAATTACAGGATGATGGAGATGAAATTGCGAAAGACTTACGTGCCCTCAAAGAGAGACATGATTCCACAGATAGAGCCAGATACCTTTTTCTGGAATGCAAAGAAAATCTTGACAAGGAGGCTACGCCCAGAGATCGTGCTGTCTATTTTTATGTTATCAACAAGTGCAGCTTTAGTGGTCTTACTGAGTCCTCGTCATTCAGTGCCCAAGCATCACAGTCCAACTTTTCAATTAGAGGAATCGATAAGTTACCTGGCTATCAAGAGTTAATAGAGGATTGGACTATAACCAATTTGACTTATGAAAGGATGTTGAGTGATGAGAAGGATTCATTTATATACCTAGATCCACCTTATGAGATAGGAACAAATTTATATGGTAAGAAGGGTGAGATGCATAAGTATTTTGATCATGATGCATTCTCTAAAGAATGTGATGGATTTACTAGTCATCAAATGATATCTTATAATGCTTCTCAGTTAGTCAAGAGTCGTTTTAAGGAATGGAATGCACATGAGTATGATCACACATATACTATGAGATCTGTAGGTGATTATATGAAGGATCAGCAAGGAAGAAAGGAATTGGTATTAACCAACTATGGCATATGATGATCGATATCCTCTTAAGGATTATTTGAATAGTCTCAACTATAGTAAGGAATATCTCATGGGAGATGATCCTGGTTGGGAAAAGAATTACTCCCCTTATGTAATTAATAAATGTATGTCTCACCATATGGATACTATCATGTATGCCAATGAGATGAATCAGTATTCAGCATTAGATAAGCAACTTCAGTATGATTTTTATATACATATAGTGAGGTCTCGTAAAAGGTTTTCACCTTGGGGCAAGAAACAGAAGATGAATGACTTGGAAGTTGTCAAACAATACTATGGTTATAGTAATGAAAAGGCTAGACAAGCTCTTAGCATTCTGACTCCTGATCAAATTACTTTTATTACAAACAAACTGAATAGGGGAGGAAAGAAATGAGCGAAGAACTTAGTTGGTCTAAGGAAGATATGGTGCAGGTGACTTTAAAGGAACCTGATGATTTTCTAAAAGTCCGTGAGACATTAACTCGAATTGGAGTTGCTTCTAAAAAAGAAAGGAAGTTATTTCAATCTTGTCATATACTTCATAAGAAAGGATCGTATTACATAGTACATTTTAAAGAACTGTTTGCTCTAGATGGTAAGAGAGCAAATCTTTCTTTAAATGATGTGCAACGTAGGAATAGAATCATACAACTACTGAGTGATTGGGGTTTAGTTGAGATATCTGATGTTGATAGAATCTCTGATGCTGCACCTTTAAGTCAGATAAAAGTTATTTCGTATAAGGATAAGGGTGACTGGACTCTTGAGTCTAAGTACAATATTGGTAAGAAGAAGCAACCTGTAAGTGAAGGTTAAGGATTATATATAGAACAGTTACAATAGATATATGGCTGAAGAAGAAGTAACGGAAGTGAAAGAAGAAGAGGAGAAGAAGAAAGGTCCGTTAGGTAAACTAAAGGATGCTATTCTACCAGATGCCGAGGAACAAGCCGCCATCATCTCCACAGCTGTCAGAATTACGGTCCTTGCCTGGAGCGGTGGAATTTTGACTTTGAACTACGTTTCTATACCAGGTATACCACAACAGAAAATTGATCCAACATTCATAGCTTCGGTGTTCACTGGGGTTTTAGCTAGCTTCGGAATCCAGACAGCTTCTAAGAAGGGTGATGGTACTATGAAGATGAATGGTAACGGTAATGGTAACGGTAATGGTGGAGCTCCCCCTGTTACTGCTAAAGATATTGAGGCGATCATAGCGAAAGCTGGACCTACTCAGACAATCAGAATTGAGCAAGCACCTCTTAAAATAATTGGTGTATCCGATACTGATGAAAAACCTTACAAACTATAGAGTCATGAAATTTAAGTTTAACGATATTGCTAATGCAATCAGTGTAGTATCAGGAGTAACACTCGCTGGTATCATAGGTGTAGGAACATACGTCTTTGTAAACAAGGATGCAATCATTGATGACATCAAAGATGCAGCAGTTGAGTCTGTCATGGGTGGTATGGGTGGATCTCTAGGTGGAGGTGCTTTACCTATAGGTGCTCCTGATCTTGCAGCTCCTGCTGATCAAGCATCTACACCTCCTGCTGCTGGATTGGGTCTTCCTATTCCTGGCGGTTTCTAATGGATTTGCAAAAGATTGCTTCTACTGGCACGGCAGTGACCGTGCTAGGTACTGGTGCGTTTGTCGGTGGCAATCATGTCGTTGACCAACAAACTGGTGGTCCAGAGCGAAGACAGTCTGAGCAAATAGAACAAATAAGACAGGTGGTTGCTGAAGAGTTGTATCTTCAACTCAAGGATGCATTCCCACCCAAGACTGGTGGAGTATCTGGTAAGAAGGATGCACCACCTTTAAATTATAGACAAGTAACACCACAACGATGAAAGGTTACACCAAAGAAGATATTAAAAGAATCTTAGGATCTTCATGGCCTACTATGCCTGAAGGTCATGAGACTGGTAATCAGTTAAGAAGAAGAAAGGGTAGGGAGATGAGAGAAGGGAAAAGACCTTATCCCACATACCCTGCAAAGAAAGTTGGTCCTCAATTTGATGAGAATGGTAAATACATATACCCAGAAGGATCGGGATTTAATTATATGGATAAAGTAGATCCTAATTCTGAATGGAATTGCACAGGAGGTAAAGTATCATGATAGACAACACACAATTATCTTCTTACTATGAGAAGCAAGCAGCACAAGATAGCCGTATGGCAATCTTAGAAACTAAGGTTGATGATCTTCAAAAAGGTTTAGAAGATTTTAATAACAAAGATAAAGAAGAACTCAACCAACGATTAAGATCTATTGAGAAACAAGTCTGGGGTGCTGGTGCTGTCCTTGCTGCTATCTTAGCCATCGTTGGCATCATAACTCAGATGGATATGGAAGATGATGAGTGGGATGATGAAGCGAAAATTGAGCAAGTGGTAAATTATGAATCCTATACCTAATATTGGAATAAATGCTTCGGGGATACCTCTAATACCAATGCAAGGTATTGGTATACCTGCTGTAGGTACTCGAGCTGTTTTTGTATCTGATATTAGGAATGTTAATGTTCATGAGACACGTAATTGGTTGATGAATCCACCACAAGCAATACCAATAGATGTCCCAGTTACTGTGCTTGCTGGTACACCTATAGTTAATGTGCCTGGTTGTGTAACAGTACATAAAGAGAATGCTAAAAAGGATCCATCTACTAATAAAAATCTAGTTAACGATGATCCTAAAGGACAGACCACACTATGTGATGCTGGTATGCCCTACTACCAACCACCTGACTATGATTATAGAGAATTATTTTGGCAGACAATTAATACAGAACCTGATGAGGTTGATGAGGGTGTAGAGGCAACAGAAGCAGATCCTATAGATGCACCAGCACCACCTACACCACCTCCTACAGACGGTGAGACTGCTGGTGAAGTAGAATGTCCTCCTCTTAATGCTAGACGCATTGGAGACCTGAATACTGCAGGTACAGAGAAAATTAAAGAATATAAATTGACAGTTGATGGATTAAGATGTGAAACCATCTGGGAACCTGTCCCAACGATAGAGCAATATTTACCTAGTATTCCTATAATAGCAACTACAGCAACAATTGCTACTGTTGCAACCACGAGTGCCCTACTTGCAAAACCCCTAGCGGATTTGATTTTGAAGGTTGTGAAACCAGTGATAAAGAAGACGATTGCGAAGGTGAAGAAGATGCTTGGTCAGAAGGAGAAGGTTCTATCGAAGAGGGAGCGACTTCTTGCTCAGAAAGAGAAGAATCAAGCTGTGAAGGCTGCTCGGACTTTGAAGGGTCAGTAAATTCTGGTGTAGGGAAGTCATGAGTGTGTGGTTTGATAGTACCACCTGGATTTGTTACTACAACGTCAGCACATATAGATGCATAAGGTGAGTCTGGGTGGAACATGATACCAGCCTTGAGGAGCTCACCACAATTTTTAAGTCTTGCGATCTCGAAGTCTAATCTTTTGTTAGCAGTAGATTGATTGACTGCTGCTACTTGTGCTTCTGCTGCTAATCTACATCTCTTTTGCATACCTCTATTGAGTGGTATTGATAGAGTAGCAGAGAGTCCTAAGTTGAAACTCTGATTAGCTTTCATATCAGTCCTTACTGGTTTATACCAACTAGGTGTCATATCTCCACCACCATCAATTAGATCTGGAACACCATTAGCACCATCTACATCTTGAATGATAGAGATGTCTGATCCATCTGGGAACCATCTTACTTCATCACCATTTTCATCTGTATATGTTCTATCGTCATACCACTCTTCCCAAGGATAGTTCTTGACATTAACATAAGTAGGAGTCATCTTACCACTTACGTCAGTAGTATTATATTGTGGTTCATTATAAAAATCTTCCCAAGGATCCTTTCTGCTGTCAGCAAATTGGATATATGGTGTCATATTAAGAGTCGTACCCTGACATGATACCCCACCACCGTAGGTATTAGTCACGTATGGACCTTGTAAAACTTGTATTGCCTGGTTCGTCACTGAGCCAGAACTATTAGCGATAGGGTTCGCTGTAGCACTTACACCACCAACACCTTGTGCCAAGGCTTTCATTGGTAGTAAAGAATTAAGACCGAGAAGTGCTGCAACTACTGCGTAAACACGCTTGTTGTGTCGGTGACTGATTGAATTTCTGTTACTCTTTGTATGAGAGTTTGATTTGTAAGCCCTGGGCCTTGATAACTCTGGGTGAATTGAAACGCTCCCCCTGGAGTTGTCATTGTGTAGGTGCCTTGATTGGAGAGATTCAATGTATCGAAGGAAGATGTTACGCTTCCTGTGATCGCTCCCTCTCCTGTCCCTACGCTTGGCTCTATTGTCACTGTTGAGGTGTTGACGTTGGGATTCAAAGCCGCTCCATCGTTGGAGATCCCTACACCTGTCACTGAGTATTCCCATCCTGTTCTATAATCAACTGAATTTATGGTTTCTGTTACCGTACTCTCAGTCTCGGTATGACTAGTCATACTTCCCTGCTGGAAATTTGGTACCACAGGGACTGCAAGAGTTTTAGACGGTAACAGTAATAAAAATAATAGGATAAACTTATTCATCCTTCAACACCTATTTGATAGTAAGCTCTGTTACGAATTGAGAAGTAGCTGAGGTGTTAGCTCCACCAGCCGCTACACCACTAAATCCATGACTACTTGTTACTGAACCAGCTAAGTTTCCAACGGTTCCACCAGCAGTGGAAGACATATCACCAAAGTTGTTAACAGCACCAACAGTCGGAGCACTACCAGCAATAGCATCACCCTGAGTATAGCTTTGAGCGAAGCTGAAACTCGAACCTGCTGTTTTCTGTTCTGCTACAACTACACCAGGCGTATAAACACCTGAAGTTATAGCACCAGTTGATACTGCATCAGTAACAGCACTACCTCCAGTAGGTGTAATTGATGTATCTACACCACTGCCAGAGATAGCGAATGATGATCCGATTCTCTCTGTAGAAGTATGAGCACCCCCAACACTTAGTTGTACACTAGAAGCGAATCTAGATGTGATGTCTGCCTTAGCTTCACCTACAGCGACACCACCCATCAATAACATAATTATAGGTAAAAATTTCTTCATGTGTTTTGACACTGTACCTCTACTATATAGGTAGAAATAACACAACTTATATGTGCGGTAGGTCACACTTCCGAAAACCTTAAGATTATGGTTAAATAATAGTGTCGCCATAAAGGGACACACACTACACCTAGCTTATTAAAGGAGGCTCTCATGACATTGAATACTCATTCAGCATTGCAAAGGTATGCTGCATCGGACATTCCAGCATTAATGGAAAAGATCACAAAGAATAGTATCGGACTTGATAATTACTTTGATGATTTTTTTAAAATCCAAACACCATCTAACTACCCACCATATAATTTGATACAATTAAATAATCATGAATCGAAACTGGAAATCGCCTTGGCAGGGTTTAAGAAAGATGAAGTCAAAGTCTATACGGAGTTTGGAAAACTACATGTCGAAGGCATCAAAGAAGAAAAGGAAGCAGATGGAGAGTATCAGCACAGGGGCTTGGCACAACGTTCATTCAAACGCACTTGGACACTCAGCGAAGATTGCGAAGTTCGACAGGTCGTATTTGAAGATGGACTCCTCACCGTGGAGTTAGGAAAAGTTGTTCCTGAGAAACATGCTCGTACGGATTATCTCTCATGAAACCAGGTGAGATAATGATGCACCCCTTGTGGGCAACTCCTGTTATGTTATTGTTTACGACTTCTTTGATTCAAGGTATGCATACTGCTACTCATTGGCGTATGCAAATAGATGCAGATTCTTATTGTAAGAATAATGCTGAGTGGATAGAATCAAATACAGGATACAGTGACGATGATTATTGACCTATATAATACACAACAGAAGAGACCCGATGGGTCTCTTTTTATTTGGAGACATCTATGAATCTTTACTTGAATTTAAAACCAAATAATTATGGCGGTGAAGCAGACCTCTTGACAGTTGAGATACCTTCAGCTTATACTGAGGACTTGATGAAACACGTAAGACCTATTGCAGAGCAAAAAGACGTTCCTGAAAGTAGAATCTTAAAGGACATTATTAAACAATCTATTACTGAAATTGAACGTAGATCCTATGAGCATAAGAATCGTAAGAACAAGAAACGGAGATGATGTTATCTGTCAGATCCAAGAGATCACTCAAGAGGGTGATAAGAAAATCTTAGGATATCAATTAGAGCATCCATACTTCGTACATCTAGACGAAGAACTTACTATTGATGGTGGAGATAGTATTAATAAGATCTCTAATCCTACACTTGTTATGCACCCATATGTGCCACTAGCAAAAGAACCAAAGGTCATTGTGCGTTTTGATGAAATCATCAGTGCATATGAACCAATTGATACGGTTCTAGAAAAATACACGCAACTTACAGAGGCAGCAATCAATGCTCAAAATACTACTACTGCAGAACAGACAGGACTACCTGATGGGGAAGGTGACGGAGCTGGATGAGGAACCCTCTATTCTGGTTGAAGGTTGTATGAAAATCGTAGATGGGAAGTTGGAAGAGTTTCCTAAGTATTCAAAGCAACGAGATTTGTTCTTGACATCTGACTCGGTTTTGACTATAGTGGATCCATCAACTGAAATTCTGGGAGAGTATCAAAAGGAGAATGAGTAGTTTCTATACGAACATTCAACTAGCAGGTAATACTATCCTTTATCGTGGGTATGAGAATGGACAACAAGTCCAGACTCGTGCCCATTTTTCACCTACGCTGTTTGTTCCTTCAAACAAGGATGAGAAATATAAAACTTTAGATGGTGTTAATGTTAAATCCGTAAAGTTTGAAGGTGCTAGGGAAGCACGAGAATTCATCAAGCAGTATGAGGATGTCCACGGATTTAAAGTCTATGGATATGAAAGATTTGTATATCAATATATCGCCAAGGAATATCCTGGTGATGTTGATTATGATATGAAGCAGATGAAGATTTTCGCAATGGACATTGAGGTTCAATGTGAGAATGGATTCCCTGATGTAGAAGCAGCAGCAGAAGAAATGCTTTCTATCACCATTAAAGATATGGTGACTAAGAAATATTATTGTTGGGCAACACGAGAGTTTGATCCACCAGAAGGTCTTGAGACAAATTTCTTTTGGAATGAAAAGGAAATGCTCAGTCATTTTGTTCAATGGTGGGCACAGAATACACCAGATATTCTTACAGGATGGAATGTAAACCTGTATGACGTACCTTATATTTGTAGAAGAGTTAGTCGTGTTCTTGGTGACAAGTGGATGAATTCATTGTCACCTTGGAATCGTGCTAATGAGCGTGAGGTGATCATACAAGGACGTAAGAATTATGCTTATGATATTTCTGGTGTCAATATTTTAGATTACCTTGACTTGTATAGAAAGTTTACCTATACTAATCAGGAATCTTATAGGTTGGATCATATTGCTAACGTTGAATTGGGTCAACGTAAGATTGATCACAGCGAGTATGAAAATTTCAAAGACTTCTATACAAATGATTGGCAGAAGTTTATGGAGTATAACATCCAAGACGTTGAGTTGATCGACAGACTGGAAGACAAGATGAAACTTGTTGAGTTGGCAGTTACTATGGCAAATGATGCCAAGGTTAATTTAGAAGATGTATATTCTCAAGTCCGAATGTGGGACACGATGATATATAATTATCTAAAGGATCGCAACATTGTTGTTCCCCCTCGAAAGGGATCTAAGAAAGACGAAAAATACGCAGGTGCTTATGTCAAGGAACCGATTCCAGGACAGTATGATTGGGTGGTCAGTTTTGATCTCAATAGTCTGTACCCTCACCTTATTATGCAGTATAATATCAGTCCAGAGACCCTCTGGGAGACTCGACATCCCAGTTCGAGCGTTGAGAGGATCTTAAATCAAGAGATTGAGTTCTCAGGAGAGTTTGCAGTGTGTGCTAACGGTGCTCAATACCGTAAGGACATCCAAGGTTTCCTACCAGAAATGATGCAGAAGATTTATGAAGAGCGTACGATTTATAAAAAGAAAATGCTCAAGGCGAAGGGGGATAATGAAATTTCGCCAAGTGCCAAACTACAAAGAGATATTAGTAAATTCAATAACATCCAAATGGCTCGAAAGATCCAGCTCAATTCGGCTTATGGTGCCATTGGAAACCAGTACTTTAGATACTACAACTTATCTAATGCTGAGGCGATTACTCTCAGTGGGCAGGTTAGCATCCGTTGGATTGAAACAAAAATGAACAAGTATCTTAATACGATACTTAAAACTGAGGAGAAAGATTATGTTGTTGCTAGTGATACCGATAGCATTTATTTGCATCTCGGTCCTATGGTTGAAGCTGTATACAAGGGGAGAGAGAAAACTGCTCAAAGCATTGTCACGTTCCTTGATAAGGTGTGTAAGACTAAACTTGAGCCTTATATTGAAAGTGCTTACCAAGAATTGGCCGACTACGTTTCAGCGTACGACCAAAAAATGTTCATGAAGAGGGAGACCATTGCCGAGAAAGGTATATGGACTGCCAAGAAGAGATACATTTTAAATGCATGGGACATTGAGGGTGTTAGGTTTGAGAAACCTAAGTTAAAGATGATGGGTATCGAAGCAGTTAAGTCTTCTACACCAGGTGCTTGTCGTCAGAAGATTAAAGATACTCTAGAAGTTATCATGAATAAATCTGAAGAAGAGACACAGAAATTCATAGCAGATTTTAGAGATCACTTTAATGAATTGCCTGTTGAAGACATTGCATTTCCTAGAGGTTGTAACAATCTAAATAAGTGGGCACATCCAGCCACTGTATATACAAAAGGCACGCCAATACATGTGCGTGGATCTCTTTTGTACAATTTTTATATTAAAAAGAATAAGTTGAATCATAAGTATCCCTTGATTCAAGATGGAGAGAAGATAAAATTTGTTTATCTTAAGACACCTAATAAAATTAATGAGAATGTTGTTTCATTCTTTCAGACCTTTCCTTCAGAGTTAGGACTTGACAAATACATCGACTATGACCTACAATTCCAGAAGAGTTTCTTGGAGCCTATTAAGGTCATCATGGATACTATTGGATGGAAGCCAGAAAAAATCGCTAGTTTGGAGTTCCTATTCGGATGACCACATACATCGTTGAGTATCAGAAAGCTTTCAGTGCTGGAGAAAATCCAGCAGAAAAAGAATTCTTTGATGAAGATGAAGCAACATGGTTTCAAAGAGCCATGAAGCGATCCAATTACATTACTAAATTATATAAGAAGACACCATGAGTTTCTTACAAAACATCGTTAAGGAGATTGACAATGAATATGCTTCACTGGTCAGTGATGGAGTGGCAGCTGGTGATACAAGCAACTTTATCAACACTGGCAGCTATATTTTTAATGCTCTTGTTTCTGGGTCAGTCTATGGAGGCATCCCAGGAAACAAAATCACTGCTCTCGCTGGAGAGTCAAGTACTGGTAAGACTTATTTTTGTCTTGGCATCGTGCAGTATTTCCTTGAGTCTGATCCCGATGCTGGTGTCATATATTTCGAGTCAGAATCTGCAATAGGTAAGCAGATGATTGAGGATAGGGGCATCGATTCATCTCGTATGATGATTGTTCCTGTTACCACGGTGCAAGAGTTTAGAACTCAATCTATCAGAATATTAGACAAATATTTAGAGCAACCTGCTGACCAGAGAAAACCCTTAATGTTTGTTTTAGATTCTCTTGGTATGTTATCTACAACTAAGGAAGTTGAGGATGCTGAAGCAGG
>VTLG01000082.1_pt1 | contig 30691 bp, 27 predicted proteins | sample 4694571 | NCBI WGS metagenome assembly VTLG01 (sample SAMN12604809, study PRJNA352737) | marine metagenome | biome: ENVO:00000447; feature: ENVO:00000209|ENVO:00000569|ENVO:01000036; material: ENVO:00002151; isolation source: viral sequences binned using virsorter ...
CAATCCTAGTGGAGGTACAGATGATCCTTCATATGCTAAGGTTGTTAGTGTTGGTTCATCTGATGCTACTATAGAAGCAGTCACTACAGTTGCTTCAATAAATGATGGTGCATTACCCGCTGCTTTATTAACTGCTAATGATTTTAGTATATTAACCACAGAATTATCAGATTCGTCGGACAATACTCTTTATACTAAACTACCAAAAAATCATATTTCTAATGTAGATTTAACAAACGCGTCGTTAACTATTAGAAAATCCTATACAGTCAATATTGCTTCTAATCAACTTTCTTCTACTGTGAGTGCTGGTACTAATGAAACATTTTTACCATTTGATGCAGAAAGATATTCTCTATTAAGAAGTGATGGAAGTACAGAGGTTTTAACTGCCGATAAGATTTCTTTAACTAGTGGATCCACTTTACTTCAAATTTATAATCTCGGAGCGGATGATACAGGAGCTACTCTTCTTACCACTCTTACAAAGACGAGTCCAACCTCTAAAACTAAGATTAAAAATAGAGTTAATACTGTTCTTGTTGACAAGTCTTCTCTAGAGGGTTCCGGTATTGGAGCAACTACTAGAAATGATGGATTATCATATGGTAGTTATCCTTATGGAACCAGAGTACAAGACGAGGATATATCTTTAAATGTTCCCGATATTATTGAAATATTGGCCATTTATGAGTCTTCAAATACCAGTGATCCATCGGCTCCAACTGCAGTTCTGTCTTCTATTACTGGACCAACCGGTAGAACATCTGATTTAGTTATTGGAGAGAAATTCAAAGGAGCAACAAGTGGAGCATGTGGTTGTGTTGCTGAAAGAGTAACGGATTCGCAGATTGCTTATATTCCTAAAAATGGGATTAATTTTGTAGAAGGTGAAGTTGTATCGTTTGGAGAATCAAATATCCAAGCAACGGTTACAACTTTAGATTCCCCTAGTTATAATGTATCATTTAACTATACTTTTGGAACTGGGCAAAACGAATCCTTCTATGATTTTGGAATAATTCATAGAAAAACAGATATCAAAGCACCTCTTAGAAAACTCAAAGTATATTTCTCTAATGGATATTATGAATCTTCTGATGATGGTGATATTACCACTGTAGATTCTTATAGTACTTTTGATTATACTACAGAGATTCAAACTGTTAATGGAATTAGAGATACCGATATTATTGATATTAGGCCTAGAGTTTCTAATTATACAGTTGCAGAAGATACTAGATCTCCGTTAGAATTCTATGGAAGAGAATTTAATGCATCTGGAAATTCTGCTGCTAATATTCTAGCATCTAATGAAGGAATTGTCACGGATTTCTCCTTCTATCTACCTAGAATTGATAGAATTTATTTAACCAAAAATGGCAAATTCCAAGTTAAATATGGAACACCTTCCGAAAGACCGGAGAAACCTATAGGGGTAGATGATGCATTAGAAGTAGCATCGGTTTATCTACCTGCTTATCTCTATAGTGTTCAAAATGCATCTAAGAGTTTCTTAGAGCATAAGAGATATAGAATGGTTGATATCAAACAACTAGAGAATAGAATAAGAACTCTTGAATATTATACTACTTTATCTTTATTAGAAACCAATACCGCTAATCTTTTTATTCCAGATTCTCAAGGATTAAATCGATTTAAGTCTGGATTCTTCGTTGATAATTTCTCATCCTTCCTTGCTCAAGAGAATGGTATTCTATTTAAGAATAGTATTGATTTAAATCATAAAGAATTAAGGCCTTCCCATCATACAGATTCCATAGATCTTATTCAAGGACCTGTAGAAGGGGTAGGAACGCAAGATTTATCCATTGCTTCACCTCAAGGGGTTAATATTAGAAAAACTGGAGATGTTATAACTCTTGATTATAGTGAAGAAGTATGGTTAGAACAACCATTTGGAACTAGGACTGAAAATGTAAATCCTTTCATGATTTCATTCTGGGTGGGTAGTATAGAACTCACTCCTGCTTCAGATAATTGGGTTGATACTGTAAGATTAGAAGCTAATGTCTCTCAAGTTGAGGGGAATTTCGCTGAAACCTTAGAAAGAGCTACTACAACTTTAAATGTCGATCCTCAGACAGGATTTGCACCTACTATTTGGGGTGCGTGGAATAGTAATTGGATTGGGCAAGAAGTTGTTGAAAGTACTGTAGAGAGAGTTGAAACTACTAATGATGGTGGACAATGGATAAGTGGTGGAGGAGGAAGTCAGCATTTAGTAGCAACTAATACTACTTCGGTTATTCAAGATTTAGTTGAAGAAACTATTGAAACCGGTGTTGAAACTAGAACAGGAAATAGAACCATTGTAACAGAACAATGGGATAATGTGTCTCAAGGTGAGAGAGTTGTCAGTAGAAATCTCATTACATTTATGAGATCTCGAAATATTGAATTCGTTGGAAATAAATTCAAACCCAATACTCAAGTATATGCATTCTTTGATGGTGTTAATGTAACTGATTTCTGTGTTCCTAAACTTTTAGAAATCTCTATGATTTCAGGAACTTTCCAAGTTGGTGAAACAGTTTCTGGAGGAACTAGATCTACTGGAAATACACCTTTCCAATCCGAGGCAATTACTCCCAATATTAGTTTCCGAGTAGCATCTTCTAATCATAGAACAGGTGCTTATAATTCTCCAAGTAAAACATACCCCACAAGTCCTTATGATGGACAGACTATTCCATCTTCCTATTCTTCTACTTCTACTATTCTGAATGTAGACACTTTCTCGCTTGCTAATCAGGTAGAAGGTGATTATTATGGATGGGTTAAAACCGATATGATTTTGGTAGGAGAGACTAGTGGTGCTCAAGCAACCATTTCTAATGTTAGATTGATTAGTGATATTAGTGCAACTATAGCAGGTTCTTTCTTTATTCCTGATCCTACTGCACCAACCAATCCTAAATTTAATACGGGAGATAATGTATTCATATTAACTAATAGTAATATCAATAATAATGGAGATGTTACTACTATTGGACTTGAAGGATTTAGTTCAAGTGGAATAGTGGAGACTGTGCAAGAAGATGTTGTTTCAGTGAGAAATGCAATAATTGAAACACAGGAAATAACTGAACAACAAGATGTTACGAAGACTGTTGGAACTCAAGTATTGAATAGTGAAACAGTATCTACTACAACGTCAACGACTACATTAGAATCGAGATGGCCTAATCCAGATCCCCTGGCACAATCTTTTGTAATCGATGATTCAGAAGCAGGTATCTTTGTAACTAAGTGTGATGTTTTCTTTGAGCAAGTAGATAACAGCGACATTCCTGTTACGTTCCAATTGAGAACGATGCAGAACGGATATCCCACTCAAAAGGTTATTCCTTTCTCTGAGGTGATAATAACTCCTTCTGAGATTACTACTTCGACTGATGGATCAGTAGCTCATACAGTAACCTTTAAATCCCCCGTTTACCTGGAAGGTGGGATTGAGTATTGTATGGTTCTAATGTCTATATCGGCAAAATATAGAGTCTTTATTTCCAGAGTAGGAGAAGAAGATTTAATTACACAAACATTTATTTCTAATCAGCCTTATCTTGGTTCTCTCTTTAAGTCACAAAATGCTTCTACCTGGGAACCTAGTCAATGGGAAGATTTAAAATTCACTCTTTATAGAGCAGAGTTTGTTGGAGCAGGAAATGTAGAATTTTATAATCCAGAACTCTCCAGAGGAAATGGTGAGATTCCTACTTTAATGCCCAATTCTTTAGAACTTACATCCAGAACCTTGAGAGTGGGGATTGGTTCTACTCTGCAAGATGCGGATTTAGTATTGGGACAAACTATGTCTCAACTTGGAAGTAATGCAACCGGTAAGTATGCTGGTAATGCGGGTATTGCTACTGGTACTTTGAATATTACTACTATTGGGGTTGGATATACTCCATCTAGTGGAACATTGCAGTATAATGGAGTACCTCTTACTAATGTTACTGGTACCGGATTTAATGCTTTAGCGGATATTACTATCAGTAATGGTGTAGCAGTTGCAGCAACTATTTCATCCTTTAATGCTGCTTCTGGCGGCACGGGATATCAAGTAGGTGATGTTTTAGGAATTGGAACTATTGGTGCTCAAAATTTGGGTACGGGTGCAAGGTTATCTCTGGTATCTATTGCTAATACCAATCAAATTATTTTGGATAATGTACAAGGAGATTTTGTTACGGGTGCTGGTAATACACTTCAATTTGCTAATAATGCCGGACTTACAACTGATTTAAATGCTGCCTCAGGCGGTAATGTTCTTCCCACTTCTCTCGATGCCACAACTGAAGGAATGAATATTCTGGTGAATCATAAGAATCATGGAATGTATTTCTCTCGTAATTATGTAACTCTTTCGAAGGCACAATCTGATATTAATCCTATATTGCTTACATCTTCTTATGATTCCACTTCTACTGCACCACTTACGGTTGATAGTGTTTCTGATTTTGGAACGTTTGAAAATGTTGGTGTAGGAACAACTAATGTTGGATATCTTTTGATTGATGATGAAATTATTTCCTATACTGCTACAGATACTAATTCGATTGAAGGTACGATTACGCGAAATGTGGATTCCACGACAGGTAAAAATTATCCTGCTGGTACCAAGGTATATAAGTATGAACTTGGTGGAGTATCTTTAAGGAGAATTAATAAGACTCATAATTTAGAAAATGTAACTGCCTCCGATCCCTATACTTTTGATTCTTATAAGATAAAACTGGATATGGGATCTAGTGGAGTAGGAAGATCCACGGGAGAAAGTTTCCCCATTTTGTATATGGGTGAAACTAAATCAGCAGGCGGTTATAATACGCGGGCTACTCAAAATATGCCTTTTGAACTTGTTACTCCATTGGTTCAGAATCTTACGGTGCAGGGAACTACTCTGAGTGGTGAATTAAGAACTGTGAGTGCTGCAAGTATTAGCGGATCAGAAGTTGCGTGGTTGGATCAAGGATTTGAACCTGTTGCTTTAAATAAGACGAATTATTTGACTACTCCGCGTACAGTTGCATCTACTATTAATGCAACTAATTACTTAAGTACATTACCTGGCAACAAATCTCTTAACCTTAAGGTTAATTTAGATACTATTGACAGTAAAGTATCTCCGGTAATTGATACTACGCGATTAAGTGCTATTCTTACTTCCAATAGAGTTAATGATGTTGTAACAAACTTTGCTACGGATAGTAGAGTCAATAATATTCATGAAGATCCAACTGCTTTCCAATACCTCTCTAAAGCAATTAGATTGGAAAATGGAGCCACTGGATTGAAGATTGTTCTTGATGCTTATACGAATTTGGATTCCAATATCAGAGCATTTTATGCTACTGGTGATTCTGAGGACTTTACCCCAATTTATGTACCATTCCCTGGATACAATAACTTGAATGACAGAGGACAAGTAATTGATCCATCCGATAGTGATGGACTTTCCGATAAGTATGTTTCACCGTCTTCAACTGCTGGGTTCTTATCCAATGAGATTAGTTTTAATCAACATGAATTTACAATTGATGAACTTTCTTCCTTTAGAGCATATCGAATTAAGATTGTAATGACTTCTACCAATCAGGCATATGTGCCTCGTATTAGAGATTTGAGGGTTATCGCACTTGCTTAAAGTAAAAGGATACAACAATCTCTATAGAGATCCAAATACAAATTCAATTGTTAATAAGGATGTTTTTGAATATGAACAATACCTTTCCACTCGTCAGATGAAAAACACAGAATCTGCAAAAGTAGTAACCATGGAAGAAGATCTTGCTAATTTAAAAAGTGAAATTAGTGAAATCAAATCTCTACTTAAGGAGTTAGTTACCAATGGCTAATCAAACTATTACATTTGATCCTGAGTCTGGGGTTGCTTATGGTGCTAATTTAACCATTAATGGGGGAGCCAATTTTAAGAGTACTTTTGAAGTAAAGCGTCCTAATGGAACTGCTTTTAATTTTACTGGTTATAGTGGATCATCTCAAATGGTGAAAAGTGCTGCTGTGGGTTCGACAGTATTCCCTGAAGCAACTTTTACAGTGGGATTTACTAGTGCGGTAGATGGATTGTTTTATCTATCTTTGGGCACTACAGACACTTCAGCCTTATCCGGAGGAAGATATGTTTATAATATTTTATTTAATTCTGAATCTATATCCAATACTACAGGAGTTTTAGAAACTGCTATTTCGGTTGGAAATACAGCAGGTGTTGGTGCTACAGTATTTACTGTTTTAAGTACTAGTAATGTAGCAGTGGGAGATTCTGTATCTATCGGATCTACAGGAGAATTAGTGAATATACCTGTACTTACTATTCCTTCAAGTACCTCTGTAGAGGTAGGGACAGCATTTACATCCGGTTCGAGTATTCTTCCAGGTACTGCAGTTACCTTTAGTAGAGTGAGTACATCATCTACCATTTATGCTATTGCGGATGGTAATATTGAAGTTAAACCAGGAATATCTTCTGCACCCTAAATAATTTCACAGGAATAAGATTAAATAAATGGCTAAGCCTTCCTCTAGACCCGAATTTAAGGAGTACTGTTTAAGGAAATTAGGTGCTCCTGTATTGGAAATTAACCTAGCCTCCGAACAATGTGAAGATATCATTGATGATGCTCTTCAATTGTTTTATGAGCGTCATTTTGATGGTGTCATGCAAACCTTTATGAAGTATAAGGTTACGCAAGATGATATTGATAGAGGAAAAGGTCCCGGACAAGCGGGTGTAACGGGGATAACAACACAAACTGCATCTTCAGATATTGATGGTGTAACTAAGACTTTTTCATTTGAAGAAAATAGTAATTATCTAGAAATTCCTCCATCAGTTATAGGAGTAAATAAACTTTTTAGATTTAATGGAACTCAAACTGTTACTAACAATATGTTTAGTATTAAGTATCAGTTATTCTTGAATGATATTTATTATTGGGGTTCTACTGAACTTTTGTCATATGCAATGACAAGAACCTATATGTCTGATTTAGATTTTCTTTTAACGACACATAAATCTATAAGATTCAATCAAAGACAGGATAGACTTTATATTGATATTGATTGGAGTGAATGTAGTGTTGGGGATTGGTTGATTATTGATTGCTATAGAACTGTTGATGCTACAGATTATACTAGAGTTTGGAATGATTCATTTTTAAAACCCTATGCTACTGCTCTTATGAAGAAGCAATGGGGACAGAATTTAATGAAATTCCAAGGAGTTAAATTACCAGGTGGGGTTGAACTGAATGGACGACAAATTTTTGATGATGCTGAAAGAGAACTAGATATTATTCGAGAAAGAATGTCTAGTACATATGAATTACCACCACTCGACATGATAGCATGATATGGCATTAAATCCGTATTTTCTACAGGGTTCTACTGGAGAACAAAGTCTTGTTCAAGATCTAATCAATGAACAACTGCAGATGTATGGTGTCGAGGTATATTATATACCTCGTCGTTATATGACAACTAATACAGTTATAAGAGAAGTAGTAGAATCAGAATTTACAAATTCTTATCCTATTGAAGCATATGTAGAAAACTTTGAAGGGTATGGAGATAATCCAGTTTTTTTATCTAAATTTGGAGTTCAAGCAACAAACGAATTAACAGTTACTTTATCTAGAGAGAGATTTGAAAATTATATTAGTCCATTGATGAAGAATGTGCCTAATGTAGAGTTATCTACGAGGCCCAAAGAAGGGGATTTAGTCTACTTTCCGTTGGGAGATAGGTTATTTGAAATTAAATTTGTTGAGCACGAAAAACCATTTTATCAATTAAAGAAGAATTATGTTTATACTTTAAGATGTGAACTCTTCCGTCCAGAGGATGAAGTTATTGATACTGGTATTGAAGCAATAGATGATACCACCGAAGTAGATTTCAACTTGATGACTCTGACTGTTGTGACAGCAGGAACTCAAGCAACAGCATATACGGAAATAGTCGATGGTGCTATAGGAATTGTTACTGTAAGCACCAGAGGTGAAGGATATGTGAATGCGCCTACTGTAGCGATTTCTTCTGCTCCCACTGCTGGTGTAGGAGCGGTAGGTATTGCCACCTTATTAGGGGGATTAGTTGATTGTGATGGTTTGGCGATTGGAGAGAAAGTACAAGGAATTGAGTTAGTTAATCCTGGTGCAGGATATACTGTAGCTCCAGGAATTGTTCTTATTGATCCAGCAGAGAAGGGAGTAGGTGCGGCAGCAACTACATTACTGGCGGATGGTGCAGTTGGAATCGTTACTATTAGCGATGGTGGTACTGGATATACCACGGCTCCAGCAGTGACGTTCACAGGAGCTCCTGGCATCGGCACTACTGCAGTAGGTAAGGCTTATCTAAACTCTATAGGGGTTGTTACTTCTATTACACTGACTAATGCAGGTGCTGGATATACGGTTGTTCCTACTATAACTATTGAAGCACCTTATGGGGGTGGTTCCGGTAATTTCATCGTCAATGAATATCTTACCGGTTCTATAGGACTTACAAGTGCAAGAGTAATGGCATGGGATTATACTACTGGTGAGATTAATATAGCAAATTGGAGTGGTGCATTTACTGTAGGAGAACTCCTTACCGGAGCGGACAGTGGTGCAGTTTATCAATTAAAAGCAATTGAGAAGGATAATACAGTTAGTGGATACCCTGATAATGATGAAATAGAATTAGAAGCTGATAGCATATTGGACTTTAGTGAAGGTAACCCCTTCGGAAATCCGTAATATAAATATAATTATCGCAGACTGGTTTAATAATGTTTGAATATTTCTATCACGAAATATTAAGAAGGACTATCATTTCGTTTGGTACACTTTTTAATGGAATTGAAATCAAGCATGAGGATTCGAATGATAAGACAGTAAGTGTTATTCAAGTTCCTTTGGCGTATGGTCCTACTCAGAAATTCTTAGCACGATTACAACAATCACCTAATTTAAATAAACCTACTCAGATTACATTGCCCAGAATGTCATTTGAATTTATTGGTTTACAATATGATGGTTCTAGAAAAGTAACTACCACTCAAACCTTTACAAGTAGTACTGTAGGAATATCGACTCAAGTTAGAAAGGCATATATGCCTGTTCCATATAACATGGCTTTTGAATTATCGGTATTTACGAAATTGAATGATGATATGTTGCAAATTGTAGAGCAAATTCTTCCCTATTTTCAACCTGCTTATACTTTATCTGTTGATTTAGTTGAAACTCTTGGAGAAAAAAGAGATATTCCGGTTATAATAGAAAGTGTAAATATGCAAGATGATTATGAAGGAGATTATACAACTCGAAGATCTCTCCTTTATACTTTTAGATTTACTGCTAAGACATATCTGTTTGGCCCAATTCCATCTGCAGCTGAGTCGCAGAAGGATCTTATCAAAAAAGTTTCTATTGGTTATGTTGCCGATGCGAAAGCCAAGACACGAGATCTTACATATACCGTTCTTCCTAGGGCAACGAAGAATTATGATGGGGATGTTGCTACCAATCTTACTAATGATATTAGTCTTGCCAATACAGAAGTTACAGTAAATGATGCTTCCACTATTGCAGATAATACTTATATCATTATTGATAATGAATCCCTATATGTAGATAGTCAGTCGGGTAATGTACTCACTGTTCGCAGAGGACAAGATGGTACGACGGCTGCTGCTCACGTTGCTGGTGCTGGAATTGGATTGGTAACTGCTGCTGATAATGCATTAATTGAAATAGGCGATGACTTTGGATTTGATGGTTCGTTCTCATGAAGATGACAAAAAAATTTGACAGATTGGATGATACTTTTAATATTGCTCCTACTGAAATTGTAGTAGAAGAAACGGTGGTTGAAGAATCTCCTGTCGGGATACAAAAACCCGATAGACTTAAAAAAGATGATATAGAGAAAGACTATGAATATACGAGGGGTAATTTATATTCTATAATTGAAAAAGGACAAGAAGCGATTAATGGTATTCTTGAGTTAGCTCAAGAAAGCGAAATGCCAAGAGCATATGAAGTTGCTGGACAGTTAATTAAAAGTGTTTCAGATGCCACGGATAAATTGATGGATTTGCAGAAGAAGTTGAAAGATGTAGAGGAAGAAACGCAGAAAGGACCGTCTACTGTTAATAATGCGTTATTTGTTGGATCCACTGCCGAATTACAAAAACTCCTTAAACAGCAGAGTAAGACTGAGACTAAATAACATTGGGAGAGAAATCCCAAAGTATCAAATTACTCATAACTGTTAACATGTCGGAAGACAATATTGAAAATTTACCATCAATAAATGACTTTCAGGATAATTCTGATGAATTACCCTCAGTTGAAGAATATTTGGAAGAAGAGGTTATAAACGAATTACCATCTATAGACGATTATATAGAAAAAGAAGAAGAAGAACTTGTTGAAGAAACCGAAGAAGAATTCGCTGAAGAATTAGTGGATTTGACTGAAGTTATTCGTTTGGTCAATGATGTAAGAAAAGATATTCCAAAGATACCGGAAATAAAATCTTATGATGAAGAATTAAAAAAACTTGCGGAAAGTCTGGAAGAGATTAAGGAAAGTATTCCAGAAGTTCCAGAAATAAAATATTATGATGCCGAAGTAGATGCTATTTGTGGCCAAATTGATTTGGTTAGGGAAGAGATTTCGGGATTGCCTGAGGTAAAATATTATGATGAACAGGTAGATTTATTGGAAGATAAGGTTACGCTGATTAAGCAAGAACTTATTAATCTTCCAGAGATAAAGGATTATGATGAAGATTTACAATCTATAAGAGAAGAAATACAGGAAGTTAGAAAGGAAATTGTTCCTGATTTTGGGTGGATTGGAAATACTTTTAATGTAATAGATGAAAATGTTACTACCTTAAATGATGGATTGGCAACTCTGAAAACTAAATTTGATGAAGATATTAGGGTTTTAAGTGAAGATATTGATAGTAAAGATTTTGAAAAAAGAGTTGAAATTAAAGAAGTCAATGAAAGATTAGATACGGTTAAAGAAAAATTATGGCAACAATTTAAAGAGACTGCTTTAAATATTTGGGATCATCATAAAGAATTTAAAGATGATGATAAAAAGTTAAAGAAGCAAATACTTGGACAATATAATCTTTTCAAACAGAATATTGAGAAGCAAATAGAAGAATATTCTCAATCTCAGAATATTGTTACAGAGTCTTTGAGGGAATATTTTGAGACATTAAAAAAGGATATTTCTAATCTTCCTGAACCCAAATATTATGATAATTCCATCAAGGAGTTGGAGGAGGATGTATCTCGATTAAAAGAGAAGAGAGAAGAGCAAGGATTTAATATTGCAGAACTTTATAAATTAGTTAATGAATTAAGAGGAAATCTAGAGGAAGGACTTTTAAATTCTCCTTATGAAAAATCATCAGATCCTCTTACTCCTACTGATAAGGAATTTAAAACTCTATCCGAATTTCAAAGAAATTATAGATTATTTGTCAATAGAGTTCAGGAGCAATTAGCAACGTTTGGTGGTGGTGGAGCGGTAAACCTACAGTATCTGGATGATATTACGGGTATTGGTACAAATATTAATGCTTATGATGGAATGTTCCTTGGGATTGATACGTCTCAAGGTAATGGGAAGAAATTTAAATTCTCCACTGTTGGAGCTACGGGAGGAACATGGACAGATGATGGGGTTGGTTTAAGTACTACAAAGAATGTTGGTATAGGAACTACATTAGCCCTTTCAAATTATGCATTATTTGTTGAGGGTGATCAACAAGTTACTGGTAACTTAACTGTTGCTGGAATTGTTACTTATAAGCATGTAGAGGATATTTACTCTGTTGGTATTATTACCGGTATGAGTGATTTGGATATTAGGGGTAATGCTCATATTGTTGGTATTTTAACGGCAGGTTCAGCCTCTATTACTATTGATGGTGATAATGATATTATTAGTATTGGTAATACAGTAACCCTTACTGATTCCTATATTAATATTGGCGCAGGGGTATCTATTAGTGCATTTGCCTCAGGTATTAACTCTGCTCCTAATGTATTGTATGTGGCTAAAGATGGTCTAGACACTAATAACGGTACTTCCATTGATAATGCATTTTTGACTATCGGCGGAGCAGTTGGTGCCGCTACCTCCGGTTATACTATTAAGGTTTTATCTGGTAATTATCAAGAATCTAACCCTATCGAAGTTCCTGCTTTTGTTTCTATTGTTGGTGATGATCAAAGAAGCGTAAATGTGAGTGGAACTATTACTCATAAAGATATATTCTCTGTGAGAAAGGGTGTCAAGTTGGCAAATATGACATTCCAGAATCATGTAGCACCTGCGGCGGCAGTGGGATTTCCCACTGGAGAGATTGCAGAAAACGTAGGTGGTGGAAGATGGAAAGGACCTTACGTTCAAAATTGTACCAGTAGTACTACAACTGGAACGGGCATTAGAATCGATGGGAATCAAGCAAGACTATTAAAAGCAATGAATGTAGATGCCTTCACTCAATATAATGAGGGGGGTGTAGGTGTTGCTGTTACTAATGGGGGATTTGCCCAATTAGTATCTCTCTTCACTATTTGTTGCAATGAAGCGGTTACTTGTGATAAAGGAGGACAAGCAGATATTGCTAACAGTAACTGTAGTTTTGGTACTTATGGATTAGTTGCTAGAGGAGTTAATGATTTACAATATTCAGGTATCGTCACTTCTTCTGCAGCTGCTGCTCAAGATAATATTGTCCTTAATATAACCAACACCAATCCTAGTTACAATATCAGTGGTGTCGATTATACACATCAAACTGGAGTAGCAACGGTTACTACATCTGCTGCCCATAATTTCCAAGTAGGCATGGGAGTTACTCTTGCTGATATTGTTTTTAGTTGTAGTTATGGTAGTAAGACGTATCCTTATAGAAGGCCTTATGTATTTGAAGTAGATTCAATTCCTGCTACTACTAAATTTGTAACTAATTTAGGTATCTCTACTGTAGCGCATACTTATTCATCGGGAGGAACTGCTAGAATTGAAACTGATAGGCCTTATGATGGACAAGTATGTTATTTTGATACCCTTTATAATTCTGTTGAAACTATTGCTGTGGGTTCAGGAGGAACTGGATATACATCTACTCCAACTGTAACTGTTGCAGCTCCTGGAGGGCCTAATGGAGAAACGGCTACTGCATATGCTACAGTAGAAAATGAAACTATTGCTTCTATTACAATTATTAGTAACGGTAGTCAATATGAATCTACTCCTGCAGTGACTATTGGTGGCCCTGATGTTGGTATTAATACTGCCACTGCAACAGCGAGTATGACTCCTATCTATTATACAATAAATAGTTCAACTCCAGTTACGGCTGGAATAACTACATTAACTCTTGATGAAAATCTCATCAACACAGTTGGGGTTGGATCTACTGCATACTTCTTTGAAGTTAGTAAGATTATTGCTAGTTCACATACATTTGAATATGTTGGAGCTGGTGATTTAATTGCTAATGCTACACCAAAACGTGGAGGTGTGACAGTTCAAGCAAATGAAGTTCTTACTGAGTCTGGGGGTAAGGTTCTTTACACCAGTACGGATCAATCAGGCAACTTCAGAATTGGTGATGATTTACAAATCAATCAGAATACTGGTACAATTAGTGGTAAATCTTTCAGTAAGAGTTTGTTCTCCGAAATAACACCCTTCATCCTAGCACTTAGTTAAATGGCGCAGTTAGCACTTAATAAATTTCAAACAGTAACTTTAGATATCACCACAGGTGATTCTACTCCTTATACTGCACCCACCGGATACACTGGTATTGTCTTATATGCTCATATAACCAATGTTACCACTAGTGCAGCAACTTTTACAATGTCTCATGTAAGAAGTTCAACTACTACTGAAATAATTAAATCTGCTTCGGTTCCCCCTGCAGATGCTTATATTCCGTTGGACGGTAAATTGGTTTTAGAAACAAGTGATTCTATTAAAATTTCTGCCAGTGCAAATAGTAGTTTGAAACTGATTTTAAGTATTTTAGAAACGGCAAATTGATGGCTAAATTAATCAGTCAAGTTAACTTTTCTAATATTAATGTTTCTAGTTTAACTACAACTAGTGTCAGTCAAGTTCCCTTGGATGTTTTTTCTACACAAACTTTTAGGTCTGCAAAGTATCAATTACAAGTAACTGAAGGAAGTAGTTATCATACTGCTGACTTTTTAGTAGTTCATAATGGATCTACCACGTATAATACAGAGTATGCTGTTATTAAAACTGGTTCTAGTTTAGCAACTTTTGATAGTGATATTTCTGGTGGTAATGTAAGATTACTTGTTACACCAGCAAGTACTAGTTCAACTACTTTTAGATGTATTAGAACTTCTATTAATACTTGATATGGATAAGAGATTAGCAAAAATTGTTAAACTCTTAAAAGAGGCAGCTCCTACTAATAGTGTGGGTAGTAATCCTGCAGGATATAGTAGTAATGCCGCTGCAGCGGGCCCTTGTGCCGGATTTGATCCCTATCTTTTTCCCGCAGCTGATGATACTCTAAGTCAAGATTTTCAGACTCCAGCAGAAACTGGGGAAGATATGTATGCTACATATTCTGGCATATATCCTGTAATGAAGGTTTCACTTTCTAGTAATTTAGGAGATGGACCATCTATTGATCAGATGGTACAAGCATCAAATGAATATGTAAATATGATGGCAAACCGTAGCGAGGAAGTACGCATGAAAAACTTTTCCAGTTTCATGGAAGAAGCGAATACCCAAAAGTGTCCGCAGGGACAGTATTGGTGTTATACTCATAAGAAATGTCGACCCATCCCCACGGGTTATCATATAGGAGTTAGGGGAAGATTAGAACAAGATGAGGATGGTAAGAAAAATGGAAATGGCAACGGTAATGGGTCCCATAACGGGAATGGAAATGGTAATGGCAATGGTGGCGGTAATGGCGGTGGCAACGGCAACGGTGGTGGTGGCAATGGTGGTGGAGAATGACTAAATATAACTTTATAATGTAAAAAATGCCACAACAAACTATTAAATTTACAATTCGCCAAGATGGTACTGTAACCGAAGAGGTTATGGGTATTGTTGGTAATGACTGTGAGAATCTCACCAAAAGAATTGAAGAAAGATTGGGAGTAGTAGAAAGAGTCGAACATAAACCAGAATATTATCAGGCAGTAAATATAGAAGACACTATTCAAGAATTGACGCACGATTCAGAGGGTTGCTAATGTCACACTTCACATGTATTAAGACTAAAATTAAAGAACGTCCTTATTTGGTTGAAGCCCTTGAAATAATGGGACATGATGTGGAGGAGAATAAGGCATTGGTTATTAATAATCCATCTCATGCAGAAGAGCACCCAGCATTTCTTGCAGATGTGGCTATAAGGAATGATATTGGTTTTAGGTGGAATAAGAATACCGAAACCTACGAGTTAGTTGCTGAATTAGATACTTGGGATTTGGATGTCCCTGTAAATAGGTTTATTGAGAAAGTAACTCAACAGTATGCCCGTATGACTTTGTATGGAACTGTTAAAGAAGAAGGATATGAAGTCCAAGAGGAATGGGAAATGGATGATAATTCCTTAGAGTTGACTGTTACTCGTTGGGTTTAATAAATATTAAGAGGAAATCTGTATTTAACAATGAAAACCTTTAAACAATTCATTGAAAATGTAGAAATTAAAGATGCACAGGGCAATCTGTATGCAACTATAGTTGATATTGTTAAACCAGATCCAATAAAAGTTCCCCAATGTAATGTTAATTGGGAGGAACTTATAAAAGAAACCACTCTTCCTAGACAGAGAGGAAATATTGTTTATATTAGGTTCCTCTGGAGAAATAGATGGATGTATATAAGTATGTTCTTCCCTCAAGTAAGAACTAGAAAACCCACCAGATCAGAAGTAGATAGTCAGTTACAAAAAGTCTATCCTGGATCTAAATTATCTTATTATGAAGTTTCTAACTATGAACCGGGTCAACCTTTAATTAAAGTGTCTGACGATTAAAGTAATTTAAGTTATTATGGTTAATTCTGCTGAAGTTTATCTGGGTAATCCGCTTTTAAAAAAAGCGAATGTCCGGCAAGAATTTACACAGGAACAAATCCTGGAGTTTATGGCATGTAAACATGATCCTGTTTATTTTGCTAAGCAACACGTAAAGATTGTTTCTTTGGATGAAGGATTGGTATCGTTTAAACCTTATGATTTTCAAGAAGGGTTAATAAGAAACTTTCATGAACATAGATTTAATATTTGTAAGATGCCGCGACAGACTGGTAAGTCTACTACGTCGGTAGCATATCTCTTACATTATGCAGTATTTAATGATAATGTTAACATAGGTATCTTAGCAAACAAGGCTGCCACTGCGAGAGATTTACTTGGTAGATTGCAGACTGCATATGAGAACTTACCTAAATGGATGCAACAGGGTATAATATCCTGGAACAAAGGTAGTTTGGAGTTAGAGAATGGGAGTAAGATACTGGCAGCTTCTACATCTGCGTCTGCTGTCCGAGGTATGTCGTTTAACATCCTCTTTCTCGACGAGTTCGCGTTTGTCCCAAATCACATTGCTGAGTCGTTCTTTGCCTCTGTTTATCCTACTATCACTTCTGGTCAAAGCACGAAAGTCATAATGGTTTCTACCCCTCACGGGATGAATCATTTTTATAGGTATTGGCATGATGCAGAAAGAGGGAAGAATGAATATGTACCGACTGATGTTCATTGGTCTGAAGTTCCGGGTAGAGATTCTGTATGGAAAGATCAAACAATTGCCAATACTTCTGAACAACAATTTAAAGTTGAGTTTGAATGTGAATTTTTAGGTTCTGTTGATACTCTTATTGCTCCTTCAAAATTAAGGACTCTTGTTTATGATGCTCCTATGACGCGGAGTGCAGGTTTAGATGTATATGAACAACCCAAAGAAAAGCATGATTATATGATGGCTGTTGATGTTGCGAGAGGAGTGGGAAATGATTATTCAGCATTTACGGTTGTAGATATAACTGAGTTTCCGCATCGGTTAGTAGCAAAGTATAGGAATAATGAAATTAAACCTATGCTTTTTCCTAGTATTATACAAGAAGTTGGAAAGCAATATAATGAAGCATTTGTGTTATGTGAAGTAAATGATGTTGGAGATCAAGTAGCTTCTATTCTTCAATTTGATTTGGAGTATCAAAATCTTCTTATGTGTTCTATGAGAGGACGAGCGGGACAAGTCGTTGGACAAGGATTTTCTGGTAAAAAGACTCAATTAGGAGTCAAGATGTCTAAGACGGTTAAAAAGGTTGGATGTTTTAACCTTAAGACTATGATTGAAGAAGATAAGTTATATTTAAATGATTATGAAACTATTGCAGAGTTAACTACATTTATTCAAAAGAGTAATTCTTTTGAAGCAGAAGAGGGATGTAATGATGATTTAGCAATGTGCTTGGTAATTTATGCATGGTTAGTTGCTCAAGATTATTTTAAAGAACTCACTGATCAAGATGTAAGAAAGAGATTATATCAAGAACAAAAAAATCAAATAGAGCAAGATATGGCTCCATTTGGATTTATTTCTGATGGGATGGATGAGAATACTTTTGTTGATGATGATGGCGATAGATGGTTTATTGATGAAGAAGGTAACAAAAGTCTTTCCCGATTGGAGGGTGGTCCGAATACTTGGAATACTGATGAGTATGGAGACCGTTCTTACATGTGGGAGTATATGTAAACTCAGTTTTTAATAAATATTTTCAGAGAAACTGAGACTCGGAGACAAAAAACATGGCGACTCCTCAATTATCTCCCGGTATAATTACCAGAGAGGTTGATTTAACTGTTGGGAGAGCAGATAATATACTGGATAACATTGGAGCAATTGCTGGACCCTTTTCAATCGGACCTGTTGAAGAAGCAATTACTGTTACCACAGAACAGGATCTAATTAATGCTTTTGGTAAGCCACTTTCTACTGATAGTCAGTATGAATATTGGATGACAGCATCTTCTTTCTTATCTTATGGTGGAATTTTAAAAGTCGCTAGATGTGATGGTAGTTACTTAAACAATGCTAATGCTGGTGTTGGATATGCTGCCACGACAGTATCTAAAATTAAGAATTTTGATGACTATAATACCAATTGGTCGTCAGATTCAGTAAACTTTGTTTATGCTGCCAAGAGCCCTGGTACTTGGGCAAATAGTTTAAAGGTTTGTACTATTGATGATATAGCAGACCAAACTATTGGTATTGGTTCAACTAATCCACTGAATTTAGGTATTCAGGTAGGATATGCTGTTACCACCGACATTAACACTTCAAGTGTTGCTGGGGTTGGTACAGTTACTAGTTTCTCAGGACATCTCAAAGGAATTATTACGGGTGTTACTACAGATGCTACGAATGGCAATAGTAGTTTTACCGTTAAGATAACTGATAGAGTTTCGGCTGCTGGTACAGAAACGGATATCAGTTATATTGAGTATGATGAAATGAATGCATTCCAAGCGGATGATGTACTTTATTTTGTCAATAACTCTGGTATTAATACAGGTACTACTGGAACCGCAACTTCCGTAACGGATTGGTATAATGCTCAAACATTAGGACTCTCCAATAGTACCGTTTATTGGAAGCAAATTGCTCCCAAACCAACCACTAACCAGTATGTGTCGGATAGAAGTGGTAAAAATGATGCAATGCATGTTGTTGTAGTTGATGATTCTGGCAATGTTACTGGTATTCAAGGAAATATTCTTGAAAAACATATTAGTCTTTCTAAGGCTGGTGATACAGTTTCTGCGGTAAATTCTCCTCAAAAGATTTACTATAAAGATTTCCTTGCTAACAATTCAGCAGAAGTCTATGCAGGTAATAATGTATCTTCTGCTGCGGATGCTTATTGGAATACCACTCCTCGCGCTACTGGATTCTCTACAGCATGTACTCCTGAAACGACTGCTGAAGGTCTATGGGGACAAGATGCTCAGGGTATTACTTTTGCAGGAATTGGTAATGTAACTTATACACTGACAAGTGGTAAAGATTACACTACTGAAGGTAGTGGAATGACTGCTACTCTAGGTGCTTTAAGTACTGCTTATGATTTATTTGGTAATAAAGATGAGATAGAGGTTGATTTCTTAATTAATGGCCCTGGACTTACAAATTCAGCAGAATCGCAAGCAAAAGCGAATAAGTTGATTTCTATTGCTGAAGATAGAAAGGATTGTGTAGCATGTGTTTCTCCTCATCGAACCAACGTTGTTGATATAACCAATACAACAACTCAAACTAATAATGTTATTGAATTCTTTAGTCCATTAAGCAGTTCATCTTATGCCGTATTTGATAGCGGTTATAAGTATACCTACGACAGATTTAATAATAAGTTCCGTTATATTCCATGCAACGGTGATATTGCTGGATTGATGGTACGAACTGATATTGAACAGTTCCCTTGGTATTCACCTGCGGGACAACAAAGAGGTATTCTTAACAATGCCATTAAACTTTCATATAATCCCAATAAGACTCAAAGAGATCTTCTTTATGAGTCTCGCATAAACTCTGTTATCAATCAACCTGGTACAGGAGTAATGCTTTATGGCGATAAGACAGGATTAAATTATGCATCTGCATTTGATAGGATTAACGTTCGTCGTTTATTCCTTACGATTGAGCAAGCACTTGAGAATGTTGCTCAGGCTCAACTCTTTGAATTCAATGATTCAATTACAAGGTCGAACTTTGTGAACGTAGTTGAACCATACCTGAGAGATGTTCAGGCTAAGAGAGGAATTCATGACTTCAGAGTAATTTGTGATAGTACAAATAACACTCCTGATGTTATTGATAATAATGAATTCCGTGCTGACATCTTCATCAAGCCTAACAAGGCAATTAATTATGTCACCCTCACTTTCGTTGCTACCAGAACTGGAGTCAGTTTTGAAGAAGTAACGGGAAGCGTTTAACCTTTATAATTAATTAAGTAAGGAGTATTAACAAATGGCAAACCTTAAGACTATTACCGGTTTTAAATCTAGACTTTCTGGAGGAGGCGCAAGGCCTAATCTATTTGAGGTAAATATTAATGATTTTAAATTTGCTAACCCAGCATGGGACAATGAAACGTTTCAGTTTCTTTGTAAAGCATCTTCCCTCCCTGCTTCTACTATCACCCCTATTGAAATTCCCTTTAGAGGAAGAACTCTAAAGGTTGCTGGTGATAGGACATTTGATATCTGGTCTGTTTCCGTCATTAACGATGAAGACTTTAAGTTAAGAAGTTCTTTTGAGCAATGGATGAATGGAATTAGCAAGCTAAGTGATGCAAGTGGTGCTACGAGCCCCAATTCTTATATGGGTAATGCGGTTGTCAATCAACTCGGAAGGGGTTATAATGTAGGCCGTAATGCTACCGCTAATAGCGGTGCTGGTGATGGGAGTGGTGGTACTTCTGGTGTAGAACCATTAAGAACCTATTATATGGACGGTATTTTCCCAACTAGTGTGGGTGCTATAGATCTTTCCTATGATAGTGGCGATGCTATTGAAGAGTATTCAGTAGAATTCCAAGTTCAGTACTGGATTGCTGGTTCAGAGTCTTCCGCTGGTTCACCTGCTGACGCAACTAACATTGTTGTTAGCTGATAAATAATCAGATACAGGTAAATTAAAAATAAATTATGGCTAAGTTATTTGGATTCTCTATTGAGGATACAGAACCAGTTTCACCTGGTGTAGTATCGCCTGTTCCTCCCAATAATGAGGATGGGAACGATCATTATCTTAGTAGTGGATTTTTTGGTTCTTATGTTGATATTGAAGGTGTTTATAGAACCGAATTTGATTTAATAAAAAGATATCGAGAAATGGCACTTCACCCAGAGTGCGATAGTGCCATTGAAGATATAGTAAACGAAGCGATTGTTTCCGATACCAATGATAGTCCTGTAGAACTGGATTTAGATCACTTAAATGCTAGTGATGGAATCAAAAAGAAGATAAGAGAAGAGTTTAAATTTATTCTTGGGCTTTTAGATTTTAATAAAAAAGCACATGAGATTTATAGGAATTGGTATATTGATGGTAGATTATATTATAACAAAGTAATTGATGTAAAGGCCCCTCATGAAGGGATTCAAGAACTTCGTTATATTGACGCAATTAAAATGCGTTATGTAAGAAAGCAAAAGCAGACTGAAAATAATAGACATAAGTTAACCGGTAATCTTACAACCGGTAACCCTATGGATTATGAGTTTCCGCAAATCGAAGAGTATTTCATTTATAATCCCAAAATGAATTTTCCTACCACTAACCCCTCTTCAATGGGAGGAGAAGGTGGTATCAAAATGTCTAAAGATTCAGTTACATTTTGTACTTCTGGATTGGTAGATAGAAATAAAGGATCAACACTTTCATATCTTCACAAGGCAATTAAATCACTTAATCAATTACGTATGATTGAGGATAGTCTTGTAATTTATAGACTATCAAGAGCACCAGAACGTAGAATTTTCTATATTGATGTTGGTAATTTGCCTAAAATGAAGGCAGAACAATACCTCCGTGACGTTATGATGAGGTATCGTAATAAGTTAGTTTATGATGCATCCACTGGAGAAGTTCGTGATGACAAGAAGTTTATGGCAATGCTTGAAGACTTCTGGTTACCAAGAAGAGAAGGTGGACGTGGAACAGAAATCTCTACTCTCCCAGGAGGACAAAACCTTGGAGAAATTACTGATATTGAGTATTTTAAAAAGAAACTCTACCGTTCACTTAATGTTCCTCCCTCAAGAATGGATGGAGAAGGTGGGTTTAACTTGGGTAGATCTTCTGAGATATTAAGAGACGAAGTTAAATTTAGTAAGTTTGTTTCACGTTTAAGAAAGAGATTTTCTGCAATGTTCTTAGATATGCTAAGAACTCAATTACTTCTTAAGAACATTATTACCCCAGAAGACTGGGATATAATGGAAGAGCATATTCAGTTTGATTTCTTATATGATAACCATTTCTCAGAATTAAAAGAAGCAGAACTCTTCAATGAAAGGGTAAGTATGGTTCAAGTCGCTGAACCTTATGTTGGAAAGTATTTTTCACAAGATTATGTAAGACGTAAGATTTTGCGTCAAACAGATGAAGAAATTATCGAACAGGATAAACTAATTGAACAGGAAATCAAGGATGGTGTTATACCTGATCCCGCAGATATGCAATTAGATCCAGCAGGGACAGGAGCACTTTTACCTCCAGATCCAGCAGTTGGTACTGAACAACAATTAGCTGCTCCAGAGGTTGCTACAGACACTATTGATTCCACTGTAGACTTAGAAACTAATAAGTCAAAGATGCCCAAAGGTGGTGAAATATAAATATTACAGATTCCTTACACAATATATGGTATTAAACTATGGATGAACTTATGAATTTGATGGTGACGGATGAATCTCCTTCTCAGATTAGTGACAAGTTGAAGGATATGCTCTATGCAAAGTCTGCAACTAAAGTTGATGATATTAAATCAACAGTAGCTGATTCTTTGTTCGGCGATACGGAAACTGAAATTGATGATGAAGATGAAGTGGAAACTGAAGCGGAATTAGAAGTGGATTCGGAAGAACCCCAAGAGGAAGATTCCTAAATAACTATTAATGAAACTACCATAGTTAACGATAATGGCACATAATCCAGTCGGTTCCGGAGCATCTTTTAGTTTTTCAAATTCGGCCGCAGGTGCGGGTTCGACATTTGCAATCCAATCAGATTCGCTGCGAGTATATGCAGACAATGCAACTGCCTTTGTAGCAATAACTACGGGTGGTGCTGATGCAACTACCGCAGATTATGTTGTTCCGGCGGGAGAGAAGGCAACCCTTTACTTGAAAAAAGCAACGGGAATTGCAGTTTCTATAGCAGAAGGAAATTCATCGGCAGAAACAGTTATTAAATTACCGGAAGGGGTACAATGTCCCTTTATTCCTGGTGAATATGTAACGGTTGATGTTGATAGTGGTAATGATGCTAACTGGGCGACGCAATTGACGGGTGTTCTCATTACTTCTATTGCTTCTCCGTTTTCTCCTAATGGATATAATCAACCACAATTAACGGTTGATGGTGATGTTAGTGGTATTTCTACTGCATATAATGGTGCTAAACCCGCATTCGTGAGAAAAGCAGTAGCAGTGAGTGCTATTGGTTTGGGTGCAGGAGCTTTATATTATCAACAAGTCCAAATCTCAGGAGATGCCTGATGAAACTCATTAGAGAAGAAATCGAATCAGTTGAATTTCTAGTCGAAACTCGTAACGGCAAGAAAGCAATGTATATCGAAGGTATTTTCCTTCAAGGAAATATCCAAAACCGTAACGGAAGGATGTATCCTTTTGATACTCTTAAAAAAGAGGTTGCTCGATATAACGAATCTAATGTTCAAACAGGTAGAGCACTTGGAGAACTTGGACATCCTGAGGGCCCAACAGTAAACCTTGATAGGGTTTCACATAAAATTACCCACTTAAAAGAGTCTGGTAATAACTTTATTGGTAAGGCGAAAATCCTTAATACACCAATGGGTAAAATTGCATCTTCACTTATTGAAGAAGGTGTAAAACTGGGTGTTTCATCTCGTGGTATTGGTTCCCTAAAAGCAACTCGTGAAGGGGTCAATGTAGTTGGTGATGATTTTATGTTAGCAACTGCTGCTGACATAGTTGCAGATCCTTCTGCTCCTGATGCTTTTGTCTCAGGAATCATGGAAGGAAAGGACTGGATATGGGATGGTGGCATTCTTCGTGAGAGGATGGCTGCTAAAACATACAGGGAAATTAACACCCTAGTTGATCAAAAACAACTAGAAGAGCAAAAATTGACGCTCTTTGATAATTTTCTTGCGAATTTATAATTTATAAATAAAAATAGGTTTAATTACAGGTAAATCGGAGCCGTTCAAATGTCTCGTGGTAACAAATTACAAAAAATGGAAGAAGACGTGAAGCAATCGAAGACTGCTGCTAATGCTAATGCATCACCAGCGGAGCCCATGCAAAAAGTCGCTAATGTCACTCCAGACAATCCAGTCGATTACGAAGTATTAGGTGGGCCAACACCTGAGAATTACAGTCCGACGGATGATTCGGCGAAATTGAATACACCTGGTAAAACCTTAAAACAGGTTAAAGATGTTGTAAACACTCGCAAGCCTAAAGGATTAGGTGCTATGCCCATGGAAAAAGGACAAAAAGGTATCGCGTCTGGTGACGAGGTTGAAATCAAAGACGATCAAGAGGTCGTTTCTGAAGAACCTACAACTGAAGAAGTAGTGGCAGAGGCTCCAGAAGTTACTACTGAAGAAGAAACACTAGAAGAATACAACATCGATGATGATGTAAATGCTCTACTAGGTGGCGAAGAACTCTCCGAAGAGTTTAAAGCTAAAGCAAAAACAATTTTTGAAGCTGCTATTAATTCCAAGGTGGCAACCATCCGGGAACAAATTCAGACTGAGTACGATGAGAAACTCGCTGAAGGTGTAGCAGAAGCCAAAGAGGAACTCTCTGAGAGAGTTGATTCTTATCTAGAGTACGTTGCGGATGAATGGATGTCAGAAAACGCTCTTGCCATCGAGGCTGGACTTAAGAGTGAAATGACTGAATCCTTCTTAACCGGAATGAAAGGTCTTTTTGAAGAACATTATGTAACTATCCCTGAAGAAAAATATGATGTACTTGAGAGTATGGTAGAGAAACTTGATGACATGGAAACCAAGCTCAATGAGCAAATTGAGAAGAACATCGGACTGAATAAGCGTCTCGCTGAGTCAGTTGCTGATGGTATTCTTGAATCTGTTTCTGATGGATTAGCGTCCACACAGAAAGAGAAGCTCGCTTCACTTGCTGAAAGTGTAGAGTTTGAAAGTGACGAAGAATATCGTGAAAAATTGGAGACACTTAAGGAATCTTATTTCCCTAACAAGAGTGGATCTTCATCAGCTAAAACTGAAACCCTTTCAGAAGGAGAATCAGCAGTACCTGCCGATATGACAGGTTCTATGAGCGCCTATCTGAAAACTCTTTCAGCGTTCAAATAGCTAACTGAATTTAATATTTAAATCAAACTAAACACACATAGGTAAAAAAGCAATGTTCCAATCAGAACAGTTGCAGGAAAAGTGGAAGCCGCTCCTAGAATATGAGGGTCTTGATGAAATCAAAGATCCCCATCGTAAAGCTGTAACCGCCGTCCTGCTCGAAAACCAAGAAAAGTTTTTAAACGAAGAGCAACAGTTCTCCTCAGGTATCAACCTGATGGAAGCAGCACCTACTAACAGCACTGGTGCTAATATTGCTAACTTCGATCCCGTTCTAATCTCATTGATTAGACGCTCAATGCCTAACCTGATCGCTTACGATCTGGCTGGCGTTCAACCGATGAGCGGTCCTACTGGACTAATCTTCGCAATGCGTTCACGCTACTCCAGTCAGACTGGAACAGAGACATTCTACAACGAAGTTGATTCTGCATTCTCTGGTGAAAACGCACCAAACCGCACTCTAACTGGTGGTTGGACAGATCCAAACGCTGGTATGGGTACAACTCAACAGCAGAATTCTAACCCTGCGGTACTAAACCCAACATCATCTGCTTCCTCTATTGGATACAGAGTTGGTCAGGGTATGACAACTGCTGAGGCTGAGGCACTCGGAGATACCGAAACCTCTAACGCCTTTAACCAGATGGCGTTCTCGATTGAGAAAGTCACGGTTACAGCAAAGTCACGTGCTTTAAAAGCAGAGTACAGTCTAGAACTGGCTCAAGACTTGAAAGCAATTCATGGCTTGAATGCTGAAGCAGAACTTGCTAACATCCTTTCTACTGAAATCCTTGCTGAAATCAACAGGGAAGTCATTAGAACAATCTATAAGGTTGCTGAGCAAGGCGCTGTACAGAACGTTGCCACACCTGGCATCTTCGACTTAGACATCGACTCAAACGGCAGATGGTCTGTTGAGAAGTTCAAAGGACTTCTGTTCCAGATTGAGAGAGATGCTAACGCAATCGCACAAAGAACTCGTCGCGGGAAGGGCAACATAATCCTCTGCTCTGCAGACGTTGCTTCCGCACTAACAATGGCTGGTGTATTGGATTATACTCCTGCCCTCAACGCTAACCTTAACGTTGATGATACTGGTAACACCTTCGCTGGTGTTCTGCAAGGTAAGTATCGTGTATACATCGACCCTTACTCTGCTAACCTTACTTCCGCTAACGGAACTCCAGGTAATCAGTACTACGTTGTTGGTTACAAAGGTTCCTCACCTTATGACGCTGGTATTTTCTACTGCCCTTACGTTCCACTACAGATGGTTCGTGCAGTTGGCGAGAACACCTTCCAGCCCAAAATTGGCTTCAAGACTCGTTATGGACTTGTTGCCAACCCATTCAGCGAAGGAACTTTCCAAGGACTTGGAAACCTCAACATCAACAGCAACCGCTACTATCGTCGTGTTGCCGTCAAGAACCTCATGTGATTCATATTTCACATCGTTTTACAAAGCACTCCTTACGGGGTGCTTTTTTTTATGCTATAATATACATGTCGAGGCATTTACCTGGGCTGCGGTAATCCCCTTTGGTAGGCTCAGGATTAGCGGCGATAGGAGCCTACCACTCCATTTTTTGTCTAAATATAATATATGGAGACCTGCGGGAACTAATGGCATACGGAAATGCATACGCGAATCAGATAGATAATAGAAATTTTTTATCTCCTACTGGTTTTAAATTTACATTAAATAGAGCACCTAAAGTTTCATTTTTTGGAAATAGTGCAAATATTCCTTCATTAAGTTTGGGTATAGCGGAGCAACCTACTTATTTGAAAGATATCCCTATTCCTGGAGATAAGATTGAATTCCAGGATTTTGATTTTACTTTTCTAGTTGATGAAGATTTAGAAAATTATCTTGAAGTTTCTAATTGGATAAGAGGTTTAGGATTTCCAGAAAGTCTGCAGGAGATTTATGATTTTCAAGCGAGTGATCCTAATATGCAGCAACCCGATAAATCTACGATGAATTTGTATTCTGATGCAACGTTGCAGGTTTTGACAAGTAAAGAAAATCCCAATTTTAAAGTTGTATTTAATGATATGTTCCCTTATCAACTTTCTACTTTAACTTTTGATGCAACAGAAGAAGATATAAACTACTTTACAGCAACAGTAAGTTTCAAGTATACTATCTTTAACATAACTGATTTAAGTGGCAATAACTTATGAGTATAACTCTTGATTCGATTCAAGAGATGTGGGAGAAAGATTCAAAGATAGACAGAGATAATCTACATGAAGAGTCATTAAATATCCCCTCTCTACATGCAAAATATTTTGAATTATATAATACTATATTCCTTTTAAGAAAGAAAGCAGAACAGCAAAGGAAGAATATTCGTCATGAAAGGTACGAATACTTTTCAGGTAAGGCTGATCCAGAAGTTTATGCAGAGAATCCCTTTGGTAAAAAGATTAGGGATAAAGATACTATGACCAAATATCTAGATGCTGATGAGAAACTTTCTAATTCATCTTTAAAGATTGACTATTATGACACAATGCTTGTATACTTAGAAAGTATATTAAAAGTAATTCAGAATAGAACATTTCAGATTAAGAATGCAATTGAGTTCATGAGATTTAATTCAGGACTAGGATAATGAAAGATTTTGATATAGAATGGGAACCCTATAGTCTTCCTAATATTTTAATCTATCATGCACAACTTCCAGAATACATTATGGATCGGTTGTGGACTTATATTGATAATGCAGATACTAATAAGGTTTGGAATCAACACTTAGCGGGTAATTTAGAAAGTAGTTTAACTTTAGATGATACTGATGATTTTTTTGCTAATAGAATCATTCTTCCAATGTCTAGAGAGTATATAAAAAGAAGTATGATACCTTTAGAAGGTAATCATGGTTCTGATCATTTTTCGCAAGGGGATTTGGATTCTTTAAGAGTTACAAAGTTGTGGGTAAACTTCCAAAATCAACATGAGTTTAACCCTTTACATTGTCATACTGGATTGCTTTCTTTTGTGATTTGGATGCGAATTCCTACAGAATCCGAAGAACAAGATAAATTACCATTTACAAAAGATTCTAACAGTAAAGTAGCTTCTGATTTTCAATTTTTCTATTCTGATATTTTAGGTACTCACCGCGATATAGTAGTTCCTATGGGAAGTAAAAGGGAAGGAACAATATTTATTTTTCCTGCTAAATTGCGTCATCAAGTCTATCCTTTCTATAATTGTGATGAAAAAAGGGTTTCTATTTCCGGAAATGTAGGCACTAAATAATTGTAGATGTATGGACTTATGTGATTGACACGTCAGCCAATCTTGTTATATCTAAATCTAATGAAGTATTTTTAAAGATTAATGCTGAACCTCATATTGAATATGAGTTAAGAGATCACTTCACTTTTGAAGTTGAGGGTGCAAAGTTTATGCCTCAATATCGAAAGAGAAATTGGAATGGAGAGATTCATCTCTTTGATGTTAGATCAAAGCAGATTTATGTTGGTCTGTTGGATAAAATTATTGCTTTTTGTGAAAGGCATGATTATACATATAAATTTGAAGATAATCAATACTACGGTGCACCCTTTGAGATAAATGAAGGAATATCATATGAAGGTGTTAAAGATTATATGACATCTATTTGCTCTCATTCTCCTCGTAAATATCAAGTTGAGGGAGTATACGATGCATTAAAACATAATCGAAAGCTATTAATAAGTCCCACTGCATCAGGCAAATCGCTGATGATTTATTCGTTAGTGAGATACTACACAGATAAGAACGAAAAAATACTTTTAGTTGTTCCCACGACATCTCTGGTAGAACAGATGTATAAGGATTTTGTCGATTATGGTTGGGATTCTGAGTCATATTGTCACCGCATATATTCTGGTAAAGAAAAGACAAATGAATTTCCAGTCACAATTACCACCTGGCAATCTGTATATAAATTACCTCGTTCATTTTTTGAAGATTATAATGTAGTTATAGGAGATGAAGCACATCTCTTTAAGAGTAAGTCTCTTATATCTATAATGACAAAATTACATCATGCAAAATATAGGTATGGATTTACAGGTACTTTAGATGGTACACAAACTCATAAATGGGTTTTAGAAGGTTTATTTGGGCCGTCATATAAAATTACTAATACAAAAGATTTACAAGATGCAGGACACTTAGCTCGATTGAATATTCAATGTTTAGTTCTTAAACATCCTCCTCAAAAATTTGAAACTTATCAAGATGAAATTCAATATCTTATAGAGCATGAACAAAGAAATAATTTTATAAAAAATTTGACTTTGGATTTAAAAGGGAATACACTAGTATTATTTTCCAGAGTGGAAGCACACGGAGCAGTCTTATATGATTTAATAAATACAAATAAGACAAGTGATCATAAAGTATTTTTTGTCCATGGCGGTGTAGATACCGAAGAAAGAGAGTTAATTAGAGAAATTACTGAAGAGGAAAAAAATGCAATCATTGTTGCGTCCTATGGCACTTTCAGTACTGGCATTAATATTAAGCGGTTGCATAACATCATCTTTGCGTCTCCCTCTAAATCAAGGGTTAGAAATCTACAGAGCATCGGTAGAGTTCTTCGAAAAGGAAAAGACAAAGTAAAGGCAATATTATATGATATTGCAGATGATTGTACTAATAAATCACGTCGAAATTATACTCTAAATCACTTTATTGAAAGAATTAAGATTTACAACGAAGAAAATTTTAACTATGAAATAATCACAATACAATTAAGGAAATAATGGAAGACGATTTTTACGCAACATTAAAATTTAAAAATGGAGAAGAGGTATTTGCACGAGTAGCTGCATCCGAAGAAGAGACGCGCACTATGTTAGTAATCCATAATCCTGTTTTAGTTTCTGAAATTAAAGGAAGAAATGGTATAATGGGATATAAAGTAGAACCTTGGTTAAAGACTACTAGAGAAGATATGTTTATTGTTAATATGACAGATATTCTTACTCTATCTGAATCGTCTGATCTTGAAATGATTATGATCCATCAAAACTATGTTAGAGATACTAATAGAGATTTAAATAACCATTCAAGAATCAATAGAAGAATGGGATATTTAGCTAGTGTTAATGACACTAGAAAAGCTTTAGAAAAAATTTATAAAATAGATTTTAAGAAAAAATCTACTAGTGGCTAATACCTTTTTATTAACCTCCACAAAGGTTATTATAGTCGTTTTTTGAAACTTGTCAACTCTTCACTTAAATGTTAGAATACATACATATGAGTGAGATATACCTATGTTAAAGGCAGGTACGATGGCTAAGAGAAAAAGATCAGAGCACTATGTTAACAACAAAGAGTTTCTCGCTGCTTTAATTACGTATAGAGAGAATGTTGAAATTGCAAAATTGAGAGATAGACCCAAACCTGTTATCCCAAGATATATTGGTGAGTGTTTTTTAAAGATCGCCAATCATTTATC
>VTLG01004219.1_pt1 | contig 30686 bp, 59 predicted proteins | sample 4694571 | NCBI WGS metagenome assembly VTLG01 (sample SAMN12604809, study PRJNA352737) | marine metagenome | biome: ENVO:00000447; feature: ENVO:00000209|ENVO:00000569|ENVO:01000036; material: ENVO:00002151; isolation source: viral sequences binned using virsorter ...
TATTTTTCTTTTATCTCTTATAGGAGTTTTAGCAGTAGATACAGGTCTAGTAGGTCTAGCTTGTCCTACAGGTGCTGTTTGGAATTGTTCTTTAGGTTGCTGGAGCCCTTCTTGCATACCTGATAGCGTTTGGAGCTCTGAAGTGCTAGTATACCTTAAAGATTGATTATCTACTCTACCTATTACATTTGCATATAAATTAAAATCATTAAAGTTTTGCAATATAGCGTTTTTTGTTAATGTTAAATCATTAAATCCTACAAAATCAACGTATCCTGCCGCAAAGGCATCAGTAACAAAAGCTGATGCAGCAGCTGGGTCGGTAGATATAGAGAAATTTGAATTTTCTATATTTTTAGTTTTAGCAGGTCTACTGAAAGTAAAATTTCCGTAATCAAAAGAATCGGTTCCATCATTTTTTCCGCTAAATTCAACTTCTTCAGGTTTATATACTGCGCTATTTTCCGCTATACTACCTTCCGCCACTTCAAGTTCAGGAAAAGTGTGTTGACCACCGCTAGCTGTGAAACTAAATAAAGTTCTACACTCCTCAAAAGTTGACCCGCTGCCAAAATTAAAATGAAAAACGGGAGTTATCCACCCGTCTCCCCCTTTGTATATTCCATTATATTTTATGTGAAAATCGTAATCAATCCAAGATAAAGAAAAAATGCCAACCCCATTATGTTCTTTTAATACGTCTGATGAATTGCAAAAATTATCTACCTCAAAGTTATAGCCATTATACCCTCTTAATGCTATTGGCGCAAAATCAGCGTAATATGTATTACTATTATAGTCATTTATATCAGAGTAAGCAGTCATTTGATGTTGAATTTCAGGATTATCAGGGTCTTCAGAATAATCATTTACCTTGACATAAAATGGAAAGTCTGCGCTTTTAGCAAAGTTACCCTCGCTGTCTGCTGAAGGGCTTAGTTGATGCTCAAAAATATCAAAATTAGCATCTCCCCCATCTACCTGATAAAGCCTATATATTCCACCGATAAATCTAGGCTTATAAGTTTGTAAAACTTCTATATAGTTGTATGCTGGCAAAGCACTTTGTAAGTTTGATACATTGGTGCTATTATCTACATTAACATCTTCAGAAGGAATAATGCTTTTTTGTATAATAAATGAATTATTTTGTATGACCCATTGGTCTTGAAGTACAGCTGATTGCAAATCTAAAGCACCCCCAAATATACCATCGTCAATTTGGTTTTTTAAAAATGATTCTTGAGGCGCAGACAAATAAGCCTCGCCTGTAAATACCTTTAAATCATCTATATTCACTATATCAAAATCATCAGCACTTAATTTGTATGTGTTGGCATTATCTAAATTATCATTGTCTAAATAAACTAAAGGACATCTATCGACCTGACCATATACTATTGGAATAGGCTTATTTCTTTGCTCTTCAGGTAAGTCAGCAGTTTTGGTAAAGTTGTATGGAACTTTCTTGCCAAGAACTTGCTCTGTCCTATCTTCTATCTCAAGTCCCACAAAATCAGAGCGTTCTACTATTTCCTTTACATAGCCTGTATATACTTTTATACAATCATTTAAAGATAAAGCTGATTGAGATTTATAATAAACATCTACAGAAGCATTTATTATTTCATTTTCAAAAAACCTATCTAGCAATTTTTTATTATTGTATTCATAATTAAAGAAATCCATACTTACAGATGATACTTTAAACTTCTTTTCAAATATATCTATAGATTCTTTTATGTTCCCAAGAGATTTAATTAGTGGGTCATAATACTGATTATCTAATGTTACCTTACCTGTAGACAAGTAAATACTCTCATTAATAACCACAAGAGGCACTAAATAGGTGTCTTTACCTTGTATGTCGTTTTGAAATCTTTGTGGAAGTTCTATCATTAAGCTAAACCTAAATCTCCACCTTTTCTAAGAGCATTTTTAATTAAAGGAACAGCCTCATCCTCTATAAAATCCCTACTTAAAACATTTCCTGTAAAATTAATATTTACTCCCCCTGAGACTTGCCCTGTTCTATTCATTCTATTTAAGTTCTCAATCCCTATAGATTCTACTGCGCTTCTTCTCATTACAAATTCACCCTCTTGCAACATAGCAGGAACATCATCTACGCCCCCACCTGTAGCATAACCCTGTAAAGGAACCATACCGCCTGTATTATATCCTTGAACTTGCCCACCATCGTGAAGCACTTGTCCTTTAGCAAAGGCAAAAGCCTCTTTAATCAAAGTAAGAGTACCTTTGCCTGAAAATATGTTAAACAATATAAATGAAGCCATATTTGCAACTATATCTGCTGCCATATTCTGTATCATTTGCCCAAAAGACTCTGCAAATCTAGCATTGTTTTGTATTCCTTCCTTAATAGCATCTGCCGTTAAATCCATTTGTTTTTTTCTAAGGTCTTCAGTCGCTTTAATAGCATCTTGCTTGTCTTTTTCTGCTTTAGCAGTAGCTGCTGCTTCATCTTCTATTTCTTTTTTTAATATTTCTTTCCTTTCTATTGCAGCTCTAAAATCTTTTTCAACGAACTCCAAACCTTTCTGCTTAGCTTCTAAGACAGCCTGCTCTATAGCAAGCTGAGTCCCTTGAAATTCCTGCTGCAACTCAAGCATCGCTATTTCATTTTCTATGGCTGGTAATAGAGCAGATGATTGGGCAATATTATTTGCTTTTGCAGAGGCTATTTTTTCTTCAATTTTTTCCTGTATAAGCTTAGCTTCATTTAAGTCTCTAGTAGCTTGAGTTTCATTGTCTACTGCTTCTAAAGTATTGCTAAATGCAGTTTGTAGGTTTAAACTAACGCCCAAACCCTTGTTTGCTTCTACAGCTTTATTTGTTACACCAGTTAAAATTTGTGTAGTAGTCGTCATCATTTTTTGTTGAGCTTCTAGCAATTCAATTTCGCTCGCAACATCTGATGCGACCTTTTCAAGACCCTCTAACTCTCCACGAGATGCTATAACAGCATTGTTGAATTTTCCAAAACCATCAACATTTACAGCTAAAGCCTCATCAGTAGTATCTTTGAAAACCCCAAGCTTATCTATAAGTATAGCTATTCCAGCTAACGCTAAACCGTACCCTGTTCCTTTTAAAGCTTTATCAAATATCTTGGTAGCTGTCGCAGCTTTCATTGTAGATACTCTAACTAGCCCGTAATGAGCCGCAACAACAGCTAAAGCGATAGAATAAGTTTTTATTTTTTCTTCATTAAACGCTTTTAGTAGCTCGGCAGTCATCTCCATTAAAGGTTGGAATATATCTAAGGAGGCAGCCCCAACTTCGTCGGTAAAGTTAGACCAACTGGCTTCAAGTCTATTAAAAGAGTCTATAGCTGTCTCAGGCTCTTTACCAATTTTCTCAAGCTTTTCTCTACCTGCTTCTAAAGTAGCATTTAAAAACGCTTGTTTTTTCTCTAAATCTGTTAACTCATCCTTACTTTTATCTAATTCTTTAGCGTAAGCCTCATAAGCCTCATCTGATTTAACAATAATACCAATATTATCCAACATAAGCCTTGATTGTCTTCCAATACCAGTAACAAGCGATTCTACAGAGCGCTTAGTGTCAACTCCAAGAGCTTTACCTAATCTTTGAGCCATATCAAACATACTAGCCATTTCGTCTGAATTTTTAGTAATTCCAAGAACCATGGCATTATTTGCTTGTTGGAATAAATCAAAGTTAGACATAGTTCCGTCTGTAGCGTCTGTAAGTTTTTCAATGGCTACGCTTGCGTTTCCTGCGCCCCCTGAAAGAGTGTTAAAAGCAGTTTCCATACCTTCTACTTGAGCTGCTTGTTTTGCAAACTGGGTTAATTGCCTTCCACCAAGAGACATAGCAAAAGAGAATAAAAGCATTTGTGAACGTAAGGTTGAAAATGCTCCTGATGTATTTCTTAGTCTTCTTTCGTGAGTTTGAAAACCTTTAGTTAGGTCTGTTAATGATTTTCTAAATTGTCTGGTATTTTTTTCTAGCACAGCTTGCGATGCTGCCAACTTAATCATCGACGCTCGAAGTCTTGCGTCCCCTGAAGCTTTAAACTGTATTAGTATTTTTTCTGACATTCTCTAATTCCTTTTTTTCTTTCTTAGCTAAAGCACTTTTTATTGCAAATGCTCTTAAAACCCATTTAGCGGGTTGCTCACCATAAGAGCCTTTATATGGCGGTATTCCGAACTTTTCACAGTAAATATACCTTTGTATATCTTTTTGTATGCTTTTGTCAAAAAATATGTTATTACAAGCAAAGAAAGGCATCTGAGCAGAGACAGAGCGAGCTACATCAAACTCTTTACCCTGACTTTCATTAAACTCTTTAGTTTCAGCTATTATTAAATCAACAACAGCCAAAACATCTTCTTTGCATCTAAAAGTTCTTTTTTCTCGCTTCCCATTTATTAAGACTGGTATTTCAGCCGAATATGGAAAGCTATGATACTGACAGCCCCCGCAAGGAGACCCAAGTATATTAAGTTCTACTTGGAGGGCTTCAATTCCCCCTCAGAAATTACTTTTTGCATTTCAGTAAAGATTTTAGTTCTATCTTCAAAGGTTAAGGTTTTTAAAAACTTATCAGACGTATCTCCATCAATACCAATTCTTATAAATTTAGTAATTGTAGAGTTAGGCGCTTCCATTTGAAAATCACCTTTGTCATCTTGTTTGAATTTACCCCAAACCAAATCTAACAACTCATCTCTTTCATCAATACTTAAGTCCTTTATTTTAAGGGTTCTTTTATCTTTTAGTTTAATCTCCATTTAAACATCCTCTTTTTTGTTTATTATGCTAAATCAATAGAAAGTATATTTCCACTTTCTTTATTTAACGCTTTCATCTCTACATCTAACATCATAATATCGCCTTCATTATAAGCAACATTAGTTAATATTCCGCACGGAATATCTATAGATGCGTTAGTTGCAGTAGTTTGTGTTAAGGTAAACAAATCTGCCGCATCGTGTGTTGATTGCGTGTCAAATTCAGCAGGCAACTCCATTGTAACGCTGTCTAATTTAACTTGTGCGCTAGCTGTTACTGATATTTCTTCGCCTCTTCCAAAACATTGGTATCCAGCCCCTTCGCCTACTCCTGTGTAGACTGCTGGACTTTCAATGGTTAGCCCGAAAGATGAAAGAACAGGAGCAGTTTTGCTAGCAATTTTAACAGCCGAAACATCAATTCCAGACATATCTATATGATTTGCATCGTAAGCTGTTCCGCTAACTGCTGTGTTTTCTGTAAGGTCAGGAACCCTACCGCTTGATATAGTTGCACTAAACTTATACTGACCACCATCTGTTCCCATATCTGCATTTAATGTAAAAGATGTGCATAAACAACCCTTCATTACGATGTTTTGTGCGTCATTCCTGTCTGGGGACTGAACAACTAGTGTAAAAGTTTTGTTACCTTCAGCCTCTCCATACTTGCCTACAGTTGCAGTTGGGTTAGTTCCTAGCGTCACATCTGCAACAGAATCAGGTGTTAATGCGTTTGAACATACGCTTTGCATCAACATTACGTGACCACCATCTTTGTGGAATGTTCCCGACAAGCTTAATTCAACTGCTCTGTGGTTATTATCTTGAAAAAAGTCATCAATATGTGCTACTCTTCCAGTTTGACTTCTTACATTTGCTACTTGGTTTACATTTAAAGTTGGAAATGAAACTGAATCTACGTCTAGCTGGAAAACAGCTGATGTTGATGTTAAATCAGGTGCTGTACCAGTTGTAGCTTCTTCAGAAACAAAAACTTTAAAATCTTTTGGTGAAAATACTGCGTTCGCCATTTATTTTTCCTCCTTTGCTTTAGGTTGCTTTTTGTCAGCACCTACTGTTTCTACTTTGTCTTTAATAAACTTGTTTACTTCTTCAAGTTTTACTGTCTTGCCTTGCTCAAGAGCTAGCCAATCTTTATACAATAATCCACAATAATTATCCATAGACGAAAGGCGTGCTCCTTTTTTTAGTTTTACTTTCATAATCACTCCTTAAGAGATGTTGCCTGTGTGTTGACATTTATATTCCCATTGAACCACATAGGTTCCTGAGTCTTCATCAGGATTCAATTCCGTTGTCTCAAACCTACAATTATAGGCTTGCGTGCTGTCTGCCAGCGTCATTGTCACATTATCGTGTATTAGTGCTTCAATTCTTGATGTATACCTTAAAACGTGGTCTAATGCTGTCTTTTTTATATTGTGTTCGGCAAAATAATAGAACACATTGATTGTAAATTCTCTTGATTCAGAGCTGTGCATATACTCTATAAACTCACTCCCTACAGGGTCAATCCGAACATACTGACTACCTTCTTGTCCTTCATCTCCTATATATACAGGTAAGGCTCCCTTAAATTCAGTACGTAAAATGTTTCTTAACTTATCGAGAATGTTCTTCCAATTATTTGTAAATGTTACTGGCATTATTTATAGTACCTTCTTGAAGGGGTTGCGGTTCGTGTCATTTTGATAGACTTCATATCTGAGCTATCTACATATTCTTGCCTACCTGTAACTTCTATTTCCCAAACATCGTCTGCGTGAGCCTCAGAATTGTCGGCTGCCCCTGCAAATCTAATCTCTAATCCTCCAGCTAAAGGTTGGAAGTCTCCTGTAATTTTTTCACTAGTAACGATTTGATTGTTTTTTAAACCATTTGCATCTTTCACATAAACACTATAAGTAGCTGTGCCTATTGCTCCAGCAGTATCTATATCAAGTTTAATTAAGTCCCAACTACCACTCCACTCTCCCCTTGTATCTACAGGGTACAATGCTCCTTGTATTGTTGTGGCTTCCCTTATAATTCCTTGAGAAGCGTCTGAAGTGTTTTGCCAAGATAAAGCTGCTTTACCTTCGTTTAATAACGCTATGTTGCTATCAGCTTCCTCCATAAAAGATATAGCTAATTCAGATTTATGGTCCTTTGTTTTAATCATAAAAGCGGCAGCTATTAATCCTACTGTTCTTATAACCATATAATCATAGTTCCCAGACTTGTCCTTTAATTGTTCTCTAGGCAAGGAAGGGTCAACTCTTGAGTCAAAATACCTACTTGCATCTGCTCTATATTGAGTTACCATACCTACAAATTCTTCTCCCGCTTCCATTAATTTATCTGATGGAGTGTCGGCTGAATAGTAGTAACATACATCTTCAGCAGAGTTGTAAAACCATTCCCCTTCAACATTTAAGTCGGTATGGGCTGATTGAGCTGGACCTAAGTCTTCCCCATTTGCAAATAATTGAGTTACTTGTCCGCTATCGTGAGCAGCATATTTACTGCCCGATACTACTACCCATCCATAGATAGGAGACTTTTGGTCAAACTCATCTAACTGAGGAAATATTCTTTTCAATTCTTTATGTGTTATATATGTTGGGGCTGTAGCCATTTATTTACCTCTCATTTTTTTTCTTACAGACCTAGAATAACTAGCTCTTTGTTTACCTTTTTTAGTTGCTGCTCTTTTCTTTCTATTCTCATAAGCTTTTTGCGACTTAGTTAAGCTTTCTCTAACAGATTTAGGTAGATAACGACCTCTTTTACTTTTAGGTTTTTTCTTATCTTTAGCGCTTAAATAATCCCATTTTTGAGCAGTCCATTTTTTTAAAGAACGTTGTGATTTTTTAAGAGCCACTATCTATACCCTCCACCCTTTGCTTTATATTGCCTTGCAAGCATTTGAGCTTTTCTCGCAGACCATTGACCTGCCCTTCCACCCTTACTACCTGCTTTAATTTTATAAAAAAGTCTTTTACGCATAGTAGGTTTAGTATAATTTCCTGCTTCATTAACTCTGCTTTTTCTTTTTTTTCTAGCCATAATTTACCACATTTTGCAAGACCAGTATCTTGCGGTTGTCCTATCTTTAGCTGTAGCGCACCTATGCCTCGCTCTAAAAGACTTGCGCCTTGCTGGGCTTGATTTTTTAATTCTCATATTAGGGTCTCCAAAAGCAACTCTCTTTGTTCTCCCTTTATCTTTAACGTATACTTGGAATTTTTTTCTTCCATATCCTGGCTGACCCCTGCGAATACGACTTGGCTTGTTCAATCTAACTGATTTACCCTTAAACTTTGCCAACTCATTTTCTCCTTTTAATTCTTCTTTTCATTTTTCTTTTTTTAGGTCTACCTCTTTTTTTACCGTATGTTCCTTTACCGTATGGCATAACTCCTCCTTTATCCTAAGCTTATTACTCTAATATCTGTATCAACTTTTTGATTGCAACTTCTAGCTTCTAATGTTGCAATACCATTGATTGTTGTTGCGTCGCTCTCTACGCCCCCTGAATGACCTGCCTGTGTATTAGCACTTACCACAAACTCTGCATTTGGTGGTCCTGTAAAACTAATTGCTCCTGTTTCATAATTTATTGTGCCTGAGCCCCCGCCCCCTGAAAGCACACCTTTACCATTATCTGTCATAAATACTGCGCTATTTTTAGTCTGTGTGTATGTTTCTTTATCATAAAGAACATCGTCAGGAAGTTTAGCTGCAACAGCAGCTTCTAATGCTCCAACTGCTGGTACAATTCCAACTCCAAATGGGGTAGTCCCACTTGATGGGGCTGCCATCAATATTGCACCTGTAGATAACCTTGAGCTATCAGTTATTCTAATATCTCCATCAACTATACCTATTGTAGCTTTTTTACCTTTTAAATTAGTACCTGCTGTAAACTTATCATTAATAGCACTTTGTATCTTAGTAATTACATTCCCAAAAGTAACATCTGAGCTATCAGTAGTAAATGCTACATCATCAGATGAGCCACCTGATATAGTTAGTGCAAATGTATAAGTTGTTGATGTTGCTAAACCTGACTTTGTACTTGCAGATATACCTGCTAATCCAAATTCTTGATACCCTTGATTATAAAATTTTAATGCAACTGAGCCTGGAACTAAGCCATCTGCTACTGCATCTGCTGTTCTTCCGTATCCAAAGAAATTACTTGCCTTAAATTTACCTGAAAGATTTGTTTTAGCTACTGTAGCGCTACCATTACCACCCCCATTATAAGATGTGTCATCGAAGTCGTGGTGCATATTAAAGAAAGGCAATCTAACTGCAACATCATCTGCGTGAGTTGCTGCTGTAGAACCATACAACCCTCTTACTATTGTGCAGGTACTATTAGCTAAATCTGCTCCTGTGCCAACCGCTGTTACTTCACATATCTCATTTTCCAATCTAATTAAATCACCTACTTTAAAATATTTACTATGACCATCCTCTAAGTTAAGAGTTGTATGCGTTGCATCAGAACCCATAGTGGCTGATGTGGCGTGGTCAACATCTGCACCACTATCAACATATTCATTTGAATCAGGGGCTGCATTATCAACTTTAACACCCATTCCCCCGCCAACTGCACCTGACGCTCCAATAAGTCTGTTATTAGGCAGATATACACACTCCCCAGCAGGTAATAACATAGCTAAATAATGTGTTGCATCACTCATAGAGTCTGCTGTATTGTCCGCATCTGTAGTCCACTCTGCTGTGCTAATCAATAACTCACAAGCAACTGAGCCTGTATTTTCTACAAGTATTGCTTTTGGAGCTACCATAGTATCATTTGCTACATCTCTTGAATAATTAACTAAGTCAATTCCCCCATTAGAATTGTCTACTTTTATAGTTTTATCAAAGATAACATTATATGCACCTGATATTCTTTTTAAATACTCACCTCTTGGTGTTGTAATTTTTATTTCTTTTGTATAACCTGCCATAATTCTCTCCTATTGGTAATGATATTTTACTATTAATTGTGCTGTAACGTCATCTGTTCCACCTATGTTCTCTACAAAGGCTAAAACTACTTTATCTGCTGCCACATCTGCTGAATCTACAGTTAATGTTGCTGATGTTATCCTGTCATCCCCTACTGTTAATGCGCTTCCATTGTGTGCTAATAATGTTCCACTTGACAAATCTCCTGCCCCTGAGCCTGTCCCTGTAGCCATTGTATAAGAAAATAGATGGAAGTTTAATGTTGTCGCTCCATCTGCTGATGCTATAACTCTTATTTCATCTAATGTTATTGCTGTTGGTATATACCAATAAGTAGGAACAACTAGCTCTGCTGCTGATGATAAAGTTAATGTGGTTGCTGGGTCAGTACCTGTTCCAAAACTTATCCCTGCAAAGTCAGCGCCTGATGAAGCTGAATTTAAAGAGTTCATACTAACCATAGGGTAATGATGACCTGCTGTAGGGCTTATATCAAATACTCCAAACTCTTTTATTTGCGTATTTACATAACTTTGCGTTGTTCCTGCTTTGACAGCGCTATTACTTGTGTCTACAGTCAATAAATTAGTACCATCAGATGCTTCTACTAAAAAAACATCAGTTGAATCTGAGCTTGGTTTGACCTTAGCTTTATTTTGTCCAAGTGTTAACGCTGTAGATTGCCCTAAGCCATCTTTTATAGCTGTTCCACTAGCAGTTCTTCCTGAGCCATTATTTTCTACTTGAAGTATATCTCCATAAGTTGATGCTATAGTTTTATTTGTTAAAGCCATAATTCTCCTATATTAAGATGTTAAATCCCATCTAAAAATTATTGTTGCATTTACATCATAAGGGATTGCTGCATGTGTTAATTGAATTGTGTACAACTTACCCTTATCTAAATTAACATCACCTGAATCAGGAGAAGTTAAATCAACTGTGTGTGTAGTATCATCAGCAATATTTATTGATTCATCTTTTTGAAATGTTAAAGTTGCTGGAATTTCTGTTCCATCAGATGCTTCATATATCTTTGTAATAACAGTTCCATTTTGAGCTATCTCACTTCTCCATTGAACTTGATGAAGAACCCCATCATAAGGAGCTATAAAACCCAATCTTTCATTACCACCTGTAGGGTTTGTTGATTCTATAGTTCCACCTGTTAATGGCACATAGTTAGCTGTTCCACCACTAGCATAATAACCAACTCTTTGAATATCATAAAAATATTTACCAATACCAACTATATCTGTTCCTGCATCATCTGTAAAACATAACTCATTAGGGGTTGAGCTTTTAACCCATATCTGTCCTTGACCTGCAACATCTGCTGAAGCCTGAACCCTCTCTTTAACCATTAAAGAGCCTTGAGATGTTAGTGTTCCTCCTAAATCTACAGATTCATCTAATTTCAACATCTCATCACCACCAACATAAATGCTTAAAACATCATCTGATGATTCTTGAATATAAGTTGTTGAGCCTGAATCAAATGCAACACTTCTACCTGTATAAATATCTCTACTTGCTCTTAAATCCCCATTAGAAGTTAATGTTAATTTAGTATCAGCCCCTACTGTTGTATCACCTGCATCAATCTTTAAATTATTACTATCATTTGCATCATTACCTATTGTCCATCTGATTGTTGAAGCATCATAAAATAATACCTTAGCATCCATTCCTGACGAAGGAATTAATCCAAGAGCAGCTTCATTGTCTGAGCTATCACCATCACCACTATACAATGCTGAATTTACAGAAAGAGCATTTGCTCTAACAGTAACATGACCTGCAGCAGTTGTTGTTTCTATCTCAATGCCATCAGTCATATTTATATCTGCTGTAGAGCCTTCAATAAATAAATCACCCTGAATAACTAAGTCTTTGCTAAATGTAGTTTTCTCATTAACTCTAACTTTATCTTCAGCCAACTCAATAGGAGAGGTTTTCTCTCCAACCCTTAAAGGTCTTAAATTTTTATCTAAGGCTTTATCTGTCTTTAACTCTTTGCTCATTTAATTCTAAGTTTCTTTTTTACCCCTGATAGTGTTTTTTCTAGTTTTAATATTTTATTTTCAAGTTGAACTACTTTATGGTCAAGCTCGTTAGGCTCCTTGACATATTTCATTATATCAAAGAGCTTAAACTGCTTAGACAATAAATCAATTATTTTGTTTATAACGAGCTTTTGTAACATTAATTATCTGACCTTAATCCTTTAATAAGCCCTCTTAATGCTCCGCCTACCAGATTGTCTACTAAATCAATAAAATAAGGCTCTACAGTCTTATTCCATATCTTTTTAGTGAATGACCATTTAGTCAAACCTGCTGTCATTAAAACGCCTAATTTTTCAAAAGCTGTTTCAACAAAAAAGCATAAATCTTTATTAGGTATCTTTTTTAGCACCCACATAACTGCACCACCGCTACCTAAGCCTAATCCCATTGTTATCCAATCCATTTTATTCTCCTTTAATTAATTTTTCTAGTCTTATAACTTTACCACGAAGACTTCTATTTTCATTCTCAAGCCTTCTTATCTTTAAACCAAAACTAGCAATCTTTACGTCTACTTGCTGCTTTAAGCTGGTTAGCATCTTTTTTTCTTTAAGACTAAGTATCTTGACCTCCCTCCCATTTGCTTAAATCTAACATTTGTAATGGGCTTTCTATAACGTGGTCTTTCAACTTATCATTCTGTATTTGTATCTTAGTTCCACCTTTAACAAAAGGCTTCCCATTAGCTATACCAATATCATACGCAAAGAATGTAGTTTTCCATAAACCAACTCTAATTACTCTTGCAGGGCGACCATCTAATATAACCACATCATCCGTGTTTAGGTCTTTACCAAGAAAGACTTTTAGTCCTTCAACAACAGTTTCTATCGTTGATTTAAATAATAGAAGAGCAATTCCAGATACAAATAGCCATACCCAGTTTCCTAGGAATCCCTCTGCTTGTCTCTTTAATTCTTCTTCGTTCATTCATTACTTCAATAACTTATAAATTTTTACACATATATAAATAAATGTCGCCAACCCAACTAAGACTCTAACCATCATTGGCAACCATTCCATCCAAGTAACAACCATCCCACTTGCTCCTGCTGTTACTGTCCTCAAACTATCTATCATAGATACTCTCCGAAAATATTGGAAGCGTAGTGCAAGACCGACTTTTTGCGTAATTTGGAGAATTAACAAACGAGGATGTATTACACGACCACCTTGAATATGGTTTCGCTTTTCTTGCTTTTTTTCGCTGATTTTGCATTATACGCCTCCAAAGTTTTATCAATTTCATAACCGTCACAATCTGTATTTTGTAAATCTATTTTTATACCATCTCGGTTTCCATTTTCATAAAAAACATAGCAATTCTGACTTGCTCTACCACCGAGATTTAACGCTTTTTCAGAGTAAGCATTTGCTCCTACCATACTTGAGCTTCTACCAAATGTATCACCTACTCTTGCAGAATGAACGTGTCCAAATATAACATAATCTATTTTAATGCCTTTCATTGAGTATCTTCCGCATATTTGGTTTATCGACTTCTCAACCCCAGCACTTATTGCTCCGTGACCGTGAAGCATTAAAAGGTTTTGACCTGCAACATCTATAACTATCTCTGATGGGTCTCCATCAATAAAATGTACCTTTGATTCTTTGAAAAGGTATCTTAAGCAGTTAAATATAGTATAATCATAGTTATCTGTTGCAACTGCGTCAGCCCAACCCAGCTCTTTATTTGCACGCCCTTCATTCCCTACTACATTAGCTACACTAACATTAAAGCGTTTATTTAGGTCTAATATAACTTGTTGCATTATATCAACTGCTAAAAAGGTAGCTTTAGCCCTATTTGAAGCCTGATTAAGTAATTCATCCAGCCTTCTATCACTATTCATTAGGTCTCCAGTTAAAGCAACCACAACTTGGCTAACTCCGTTAATCTCGAAATACGCTGATGCCTTTTGTACAAAATATTGGCATCGTTGTGATGCAACTTTAAAATCGTATCGATTATTCTGAAGTTCAACTAACTCATTAAAGTGAACGTCACTAAATTGGATGACCCCAACCGCCCTTTTACTAATCTTATGGCTTTTAGTAAGCTTATGTAGTCTATTATTTTCAAAAAGCTTTTTTAATTCTTTGCTGTATTCTTCTACAGCGTTTTCAATTCTTGCGTGTTCTCTGAAACCTTTTCGCTCTATTCTGGTAACATCTTGAGCTTTCTGCTTCTCTTTTCTGTATCTTACATTTTCTCTAAGAAGCTCTAAATCCTCTATAGGATTAACTGTTCTATGCTTGCAAGCTCCACATTGATATCTTTGTTTGTATTTATCAAATCCGCTTCTAGATAAACCCGTGTGATAGCATTTAGGGCAAGCTAAAACGTTATTTAAGTATTCTTCAGATGACATAAGTTAATGTTTGGCAGTAGAAAGAAGCAACTAAAGAGATTTTATAATCTCACTTAGTTCATTTGCTCTATTAGGCGTTTGCTTCGCCCACTTAGAGTCTAGCATTTCTTTAGAGGCGCTTTCCCACTCAGCGTTCTGTAAATAGCTTAAAGTTTTCTTGAATTTGCAAAAACCTCTAAATCCAAGCTGATAAGCCATATTTAACATAACATTCCTAACTTCTATAGGAGATGTTTTAAACCAATCAAATTTATCTTCAAATCTTTCTTCTAATGCTTGTAGTTTTTCTTTAAGGATTAATTCGCAAACATCCTCAGATAACTCTAAGTCTTTAATAGCAAAGCCGATTCCTATTGTATCTACACCAGCGGTGCATTTATATACTTTAGGTTTATAGCCTTCGTGTATCTTTAATTGTTCTATAATGTCTTTCATAATATTATATTGTTCTGTCCAATATTGATATTTATTTTGCACTCTTTTTAGATTTTTTCTTTTTTGGTTTTGCACCAATTTCTTCCCAGCCCAATGCTTTTGCAGAGCCTACATCTTCTTTTTTAAATTCTTTAATTAGTTTTGTTCCGTCTGATTTTTTTATCGTTAGTTTCATAGTTTCCTTTGATTGTAAAGGGGGCAGTTTCCCACCCCCTTAATTTGTAGCTACTTATTAAGAAGCTGGGCTTACTAATGCGAAAACTTTTTTGTTTCCAGCAGTAGTATTACCAGTAACTAAGCATCCATATACGCTATCTGCAACAAATCTTGTAGATAGAGAAGGTAGATGATAGTCACTTTGCACTCTTGCTTTCAATCCTGAAGAATAAGCAATATGCATAGCATCTTTATGTATTAAGTATCCAAGCAACTTCTCACTTTCATCTGAAACGCCATTTGCGCTAAAGTTACCAACTGGTGAAGAAGAAGCAGCTGCGGTAGCAGAGCCTGCACCATAGTGCATAAAGTTATTAGAGACAATAACTTGTACTCCACCTAACTGACCAGCAAAACCATTAATAAATGGGTTTTCGTTTCCAGCTAAACCAGTACCTTCATATTTAGCAAATTCAGCTAATTTGAATAAGCTTCCATAAGTTGCTGGTGTAAGCACCATAAAGTAGTCGCTTGCGTTAGAATCGTTTGTGTAAATAGCTTCTAACATATTAGCTACCCCTGCTGCTATAATATCTGTTGAGTCGTGAGTAGTATTTAATTCAACAGTATTTCCAGCCTGACCACCATCGTCTGTTCCGTTTGCATAGTTGAATGCAACTGCTTCAAACACTTTAAGCGCTAAATATTGGTCTACTTTCTTAGCTAAAGCATATCCAAGCTTAGATGTATAAAGATTCATAACATCATATCCTGACTGAACTTTTGCAACATCAGTAATTGAAATTGCGCTATGAATAGCTTGATTGATATCTAAAGTATAAGCATCTTCAGCATCAGTAGATTTAGCAAAAGCTAAATTTGTATCAATCAAAGTTTCTACAGCAACTGTGCCGCCACCGTAAGTGTCAGACGCAGTCAGCTCAGTTTGTCTTGGCAAATGAATTCTATCTCCACCACCTGCAATTAAAGCAGATTGGTCGTTTGCCATAGCGCCAAATACTAGATTTTTTTCCATATAATCCATTATTGACGCACCCCATACTTCAGGGATAAACTCTTGTAATGTAGCAGTAGCAGAATCAGAGTCCTGCAAACCACCAGCAAGAGCAACATTATTTGTGCCAGCCAAATTCATTTGGATTCTTGATGTGATGCTAAAATCGGCACCTGAAGCAATCCAAGGATTTTGACCTTCAAAGTTTAAGTTAAACATTTATTTCTCCTGTGATTTAATTGCCCTTTGCTTTGCTGGCATAGAAAGCCCTTCTTTCGGAATCATTCATATCCTTCCATTCCTTGTCTATGACGATATCTTTGCTTCTTCCTATAACCTCTGGAGCATTAGGCTTTGTGTTATTAATTTTACTTGTAACAAATTCAAGGGTCTCTAAAGGCAAACCTGCCAATGTCTCCCTTTCGCTCTCAGGATGCTGGTTTAACAAAGAGGTTCTTTTAGCCTCTTCATACTTGCTCCATTTTTCAGCGTTAGATGACAAACTTTTGTTTTCAGAGGACACCTTTTCATACAAGGCTTTAAAATCCTCTTTTTCTTTAAGTTTTTCTTCCTCTGCTTTTGCAAATTTATTTTGCATTCGCTTTACACGAGCCTCAGCTTCCTGCGCCCTAGTTCTATACTTTTTGCTTTCTGCTATTAATGCACCAACATCAGGCGAACTTGCTGGTGTTTCTTGGATAGGTTGCTCACTTACTGTTTCGCTTACTACTGATTTTGTTTCTTCGGACATACTGCCCTCCTTATTGTGTTTTTGTAAAATAAAAATACTATATCTTGTATTTATACTACGCCATAAGTTAGATTATGGCAGTTGTTTATTGCAACCTTTAATGGAAAATAATTTACAAGAAGAATTAAAATTTAAGAAGTCTTGGTTTGACTTTATGGGGTACAAACCTCACAAAGGTCAAGAAAAACTACATTTTCCAACTAAAGATACATCAAGATTTTTTGTAATGGTATGTGGTAGAAGGTTCGGTAAGACAACTTGCTCTGCTATGGAAGCTACTTTTGTAGCATCACAGCCAAATAAAAGAATATGGTGCGTTGGACTATCTTACGATAAAGCTGACTTGATGTTTAGAGAAATATGGAAGAAAATGGTAGTAGGGCATCAAAACGATATTATAAGAGCTTCTGAAAAAGAAAGATATATAAAATTTAAATGGGGAACAGTAGTTGAAGGCAAGTCTGCTGATAACCCTGACTCATTAGTAGGGGAAGGTTTAGACCTTTTAATTATTGATGAGGCTGCAAAAGTAAAAAGAAAGATATGGGATATGTATTTGTCTCCTACTTTATCAGATAGAAAAGGAAAAGCAATATTTATTACGACCCCTGAAGGATTTAATTGGGTTTATGATTTATACTTGCTAGGTCAGAAAGACAAGTTATGGGAATCGCACCAAGCTCCATCTTGGGATAATCAATTTTCTTTCCCTGATGGGCAAAACGATGAGTTTATAGTTGAAAGAAAAAGAAATATGTCAACTGAATCGTTTAACCAAGAGTATGGTGCTAAGTTTACAACATTTGCAGGTCAAGTATACCCGTTTGACAGAAGCTTAGATGTAGGTTATTTCCCATACAACCCAAATTACCCTACATTTTGTAGTGTAGACTTTGGATATAGGATGCCAGCAGTAGGGTGGTTTCAAACTCAAATGATTAACGGGGAATGGCATATAAACATAATTGATGAAATTATACACGAAACAAATATTAAGACTGATGAGCTTGTTAAGCGAATTAAAGCAAAACCGTATTACGTTAGAGAGTATTATGGAGACCCAGCTGGACAACAAGCTCAAGGACAGTCAGGGATGGGCGATATAGAAATTTTTAGGCAAAATGGAATCCGAATACGCACAATAAGAGATAAAGTGTCTAGAAATATTACATCTGGGATTAGCCACGTAAGAGGGTTTATTGAAAACGCTATGGGTAAGCGTTATTTACATATAGACAAAAAATGTCAAGGAATAGCAGAAGATTTAGAAAACTATCGATACCCAGAGCATAAAGAAGGGTCTGACTTGAAACAAGACCCTTTAAAAGACGGATTTCACGACCACGGATGCGATATGATAAGATATTTTTTTATAAACAGATTTCCAATTAAACAGCAACAACTAATAGTGAGGAAGAGATGACAGTCGAACAAATAATTCAAGAATCAGTAAAAGATTACAAGCAATCTGAAGCTTCAGCAAGAAGAAGGCATATAAGGAAATTAATAGATTATTATTGCGGCTCAAATACCGCAAACTACATAAATCAATATTTTGACTCTGATGCTTTTAGGGAAATCCCTTGTTATGAAGCTAATTTTACTAAAAGATTTATTAATAAAATGAGCCGAATATACACAGTAGGAGCTAATAGAAATGTGGGAAATGTCTATAGCAATTTAACTGTAATGAAAGACGCTAGGATGAAGCATATTGAAAGAATGACACGTTTAATTGGAACAGTTGCTACTCAAGTTGTATTTATTGATGGTGATATGCCTCATTTTGACTATAGACCTGTTTATTACTTCGATGTTCATCTTGGCGACAATCCTTTCAAGCCTGAAGCTATTACTTACCCTGTTTTGGGAAATTCAGACGATATATCTAAGGTTGAAAAGCTAAAGTATGCTTATTGGGATAGTGGTATGTACGCCTTGTATGATGAAGATGGCAATATTATCGACGAATATGAACACGGGTACGGAGTTCTTCCGTTTGTTTTTACTCATAGAGAGAATCAATTAGATTCTTTCTTTGTAGATGGGGCAGATGATATAGTTTCTTGTAATGAACACGTAAATATAACTATGACTGAGCTTCAGTTGGGATTAAGATTTCAGATGTTTGGTCAGCCCTATGTAACTGGGCTTCAAGCCGACAAACGCCTCGAACGAGCTGGTTCCGATACCATATTAGACCTCCCCGAAGGCTCTGTGTTTGACATTGTTGCCCCAGAGGCTGACCTTCAGTCAGTAATAGAGACAGTTAAGTTCCAAGTTGACTTAGTTGCTCAAAATAACCACTTATATGTTCAATTTGCTCAAGATGGTGGCGAAGTTCCTAGTGGAATCGCTTTAAAAATCAAAGATTTAGAAAGATTTGAGGATTACCAAGACGATATTGAGCTTTGGAAGATGTATGAACACGAATTATACCACGTTGAAAGAGAAATTGCAGATTATAATGGCATAAGACTACCAGAAAGTCTTAAATTAGACTTTAACGAGCCTGAATACCCTAAAACAATGCAAGACCAAATACTTTGGGATAATCATAGACTCCAAAACAACCTTACAACGCAATCTAAGCTTATGGTTGAATATAATGATGATTTATCATTAGATGAAGCAGATAAGATAATTGCTGAGAATAAAGAAAAAAACAAGGATAGAAATATACTTTAATGAAAATAACTACAAAAACAAGTATAAACTTTTCTTTTGCTAAATTAGCTCGATTTGTTGGTACTAAAAAATATCTAGAGCTTAAGTCTAAGGCTACATTTGAACCTATGGTAGATGAATATAAAAAATTCATTAAAGCTGGAAAAGTAACTCCTGAGCTACACGAAAAGACTAGATACAACAGAATGAAAAAGGCAAGTCAGGGAGGAGTCAAGCCTTTGTTTGATACTGGTAAGCTTGTAGATAGTTTAAGGTATAGCTCAAAAAAACAAGCTGTTTATGGGGTAGATTATGCAGCAATACATAAAAAAGGAAACCCATCAAGAAAACTTCCTCAAAGAGACTTTATTACGCAAACTCACGAAGTTTTAGGCGAAAAAGGCGAATTAAAAGCGCAGTCTAGAGGCACTAAACAACTCGTAATGGAGATGAGAAAGCGTTTTAGAAGAAAATTAGCTAAATAACCAACCTAAAGGAGTCAATATGGAAATGAAAATTCTAGTAGAGATACTAAAATCAATTAAAAAATCAAATGAAAGGTTGGATGAGCTAGAGAATTTAATTAATGACCTCAATAGCGTATCAAAAGCTCAAATTGAAATATCAGAAGACATAGTAGTGCCTATAACTGAAGATGTTTATGATAAGATATGTAAAGAATTAGGCTCAGGTTGTCTTTTCTTTATGGGGATTGCTTAAATCGTTTATTTGGCTTTGCAAAGCTTGTATAGCTAATTTCATAGCATATATCTCAGCCATACACCAAACTATACCTTTATCCCTGTCTTTGTTCGTTTTCTTTTTGTTCGACTTCATCTCTCCACGCTTTCCTTTGAGCAGGTGTAGGTCTTCTAGCAGGTAATGGAGCAACTCCAACCTTTTTTGCTCTGCGAACCCAACTCTCCCACTCTCTTCGTTTTTTATTATACTCAGCACGTTCGGCAGCAGTTTTCTTTACTTTTTTTATTCTTTTCCTTTCTTTCTTTGTGCGTTGTATTTGATTTTCAGTATTCCGTTCAGGTAAATCCGCTTCTATATCAGGTATTGAGCCAACAATTTCCTCTATTTCAGCATCTTCAAATTCTACTTCAGCCCTATCTGCCTTCAAGAACTTCTCATAAGGACTATCAATAGTAATATTAACATTCTTAACCAATTTACCACTATGTTCTAAGATTAGGCGACCTGCCTGCACGTTGCCAGCTTTAGCTTCTCGTATCATGGCTTGTAAAACAGCAGGCAGTTCTGAACCAAACTGTACCATATATCTTTCATATATAGCATCGACAAAGTTTGGATTCTTGCGCCAAATATAAATTAACTGTGTAGACACACCAATATCCTTAGCTACCTCAGCAGCAGTAATATCAGGCTTTAAAGCATATAGCTCAACAGCCCTTAATACGTCTGGTCTTTTAAGTAAATCTGACATTTAATATTTAAGTGTGTTTTTTAGGTATTTAGCAATCCACCAGCACCTACCGTAGTCAGATGCCTCATTTATCGCCTTTTCTGCCTTTTTATAGCGATAATATGACCTAGAGCGGTTCCTTACCTTAGCCCCCTCCTTTTTAGCGACTAAAGTATCATTTTCCATATTCTAATATAATACCATACAGAGTTCTTATGCAAATTTTATCCGTAGTTAGCTTTTGTATTTTGTGGGGAATGGTATCCCAAGGACAAGTATTCTCCTCATACGGTGCTAGGGGTAGTAGTTAAGGGCAAGTAGTTGGTATTAAGATTATAAGAGGGAGAGTAACCCCTTTTAGAGCATTAGGAGTGTATATTTTTAGATATTATTGATATTAATGTTACTTTGTATTACTCTATATGTTTATTTATAGTATGTATAGTGTTTGTTTAATAAGGTTCGGCTGGGCTTTTTGGGTTTTACTTGTTTAATTGTTATAGTATTTGTAAGGCTTAAAGTATTGCTTTATGTATAGTTAAAGTATTAGTTGGTTTGGCTTGCGATTTTAGAATTTACTTGCATATTAAATTAAATAAGTGTATAGGTTAAAGTGTTACTTCATATTGCTTAATGTATTACTTTAATTGGCTCAAATATTTAAAAACCTTAGCAAAGTACAAAAAAACACTTGACTTTTAAAAAAAAGCTTATATTTGCGATATATGACACTTTTATTGGCTACCTATATGATGGTATGCGATACATTGAGAAACCTTCTCAATCGCATTTTCACGAGGAGAGCATATAATTACTTTTACTTTATTTACAATATATGAAAATAATGCTTGACTTTAATCCATAGTATACTTAGTTTAATCTAGTTGTAAAATGTAAATATGAATAAAATAAAGGAAATGTATTAAAATGAAACAAAACATATTAAAAGAAGAAAACCCTTGTATAGATAGTAGCGAAAGATTAGTTCTTAGATTTACTGAAGAGCAAGCCAAGCACCTATTAAACAACATTATCTATAATAAAAATAAAAATAGGGCTATAAAGTTAGAGCAAGTTGAAACTTTGAAAGATATAGAAAATCTATTAATTAAATATATAACTAAATAAAGGAAGGTATAAAATGAGAGTATATAATATAACAAATAGTAACGGCAACAAGGTTGCAAATCAATTTATTATTGATGATAAAAACAAAGAAACCTTTCAAAGCTATAACTCAATAATAGCCGTAAGAAATAAAAAGACTGATAAAGTTACTTTAGATTCTTATTATTGGGATTATTCAGTAACAACGGGTAAATACAGAAATCAGTTTTTAGGCGAAGGAATAGCCGAAACAAGAAAGAAAATTAAAGAAGGTATATATAAGTTAAGAAACCTTAATCAATAAATATACTGATGAGCTTGCGAAACTCAAGCGAAACGGCTTTTTTTTAAGCCGTCTATATAATAAAATAGGAGTTAAGAAATATGAATAAAAAGGATAAAATGATAAAAGATTTACATTATATAATTGATGGGTTATTTGATGAGTTATTACAGTGTAAAATGGGAGATAATGCAGACGTTCACAATTACGATTACTGGGTTAAAGAATACGAGAATTTAAGCCAAACAAATAAATAATAAATAGGAGATTATAAAATGAATACAAAATATATTAATACTTACTTACCAATATTTAAAGGTTTTTATGGCTCTATATTTGAACCTAATGAAGATATAGAACTTGATTATATTAATCAAGAGAGGCAAGAAAAAAATAAATCTAAAATTAATTATGATAATGTAGAATTTGATTATAATAATTATTATTTAGAATTATCTAAAGAATTATGTTATAAAATAGAAGATAAATTAGAAGATTTTATTTATAAAATAGAATTTTCAGAACTTAAAAGTCCTAAATTTTATAATTTTTCTAATGATTATATAGAATGTAAAATAAAGCCTAAAAAACAAGCTATTCTAAATTATATCAAAAATAATTATAATAATTGGAATAAATATTTAAAAGATAATTATACATCTTATGATGGTTTTATTTCAAGCTATGATAATTATGCAAGTTCTAAAGACTGGAATAGTAAAAACATATTTAATAAACATCAATTATGTTCTGTATTAGATTTTATAGCTAAAAATGAAGATATTACAGAATTTGATTTATTAGAAGATAGCGAGGTATATATACAAGCTATTAACTTTGATAAACTAACTAAATAATAATAAATAGGAGAAAAGAAAATGAAAAAAGAAAAAGAAAAGTTCACACAACACGCACGATATAATTATGAAACAAAAAAACCATATGTTGAAATAAAAAAAGATGGGGAACATTATTGTTATATTCCTTGGTCGGTTTGGAAGAAATAGGAGTAAATAAAATGAATAAAAATGAAAAGTATTACATAGATAAAGATGGTAAAATTGATGTATTAAATATTAAGTATAAATGCTATGATTATTTAGGCTCTAAGATGGGTTATAAAATATATATAAACGGCTTGAAATACCCTAAAAAACACGGCTTTTATTATACATCAATGTATAAAGATAATTGCATAAAATATGCTATAAAAGATTACTATAATAATAAATAGGAGATTATAAAATGAATAATAAACAAAGATTTACTAAAGAAGATTTTTTAGATGGTTTTTGGTTTTGTGTTATGATTATAAGTTTATATTTGGCTTTTTTAGGTTAATAAAATAATAAATAGGAGTAAATAAAAACGCTAGAATTAAATATAAATCTATACTTATAAATATTATGAAAAAGATAAAAAAATACATATTAAATATTATATTTTCACTTATAAATTCGGTGGCTTATAATTATATTATTTATATTTATTTACCATATATGAAAAAAAAAGTTGCATATTAAAAAAATTAGATTTAAGTTATAATAGTTGAGAGATTAAGATTTTTGAAATAGATTGATTGCCTTACGAATAGAAAAATGAAGGGCAATATCAGATAGGGGTTTTAAGGGGCAGTTCTTGGGTTAATGAATTGAAAGTTAGTAGCCAAGCCTACCACATTACTTTGATGATGTTAAAGTGTTTGCGAAGCCAAGATAGAATTTAATCAGTAACTGCCCTAAAATTTAATTAAAGGTTAATGGAGCGAGAGTTTTCCATACTCTGTTAGCGACTTTAATTATCGGTTGATTGTTTTCTTTAGCGAGGAAATAATCTAAAAGTTCGGTCATTGCGACCTGCGAGAAGTGAATACAGAATGTGTTTGAGTATAGTTAAAAAAAGTAATCACTTGACAAGTGTTTACGGAATTACTGCTTATAGACTTGAAATCGTGCATATCTAGAACGAACTGGGGAAATGTGATAATTGGAAACTACCCAGACCTCAAAGTCAAAAGAGGTAGGCTCAAAGGTGTTTAAACGGTGGTATATAAGAGTTCAAGTATAATTCTTGTTCTATGCTGGGCAAACTATTGTTATCTTACTCGGGTAAAGCTTATTATAATATATAAGTGGCGTGAGTGTGAGTAAGTGGTAACTTCTAATGATGTGATATATCAAGGATATAGTGAAATCTGCTGATAATTAAAACAAATTAACCTTAAAATTTATATACATAAAACCCCTATAATTCAGTCTATTTATATTTATTTACCATATAAAACAAATAGGTGTTGCTTTATAACTTTAGGCATTATAAATTAGATTATAAATAAAGGAGAGTTAAGAGTATGAAAGATATAATGGAACATTGTGAACCAATAACAGATAGATTTATAAATTTCCTTCATTATTTAAGAGATGAGAAGCATTATAATGGGAGAGATATTATAAATGTGGTTGCTAAACCATATAGGTATAATGAATTATTTAACCAATTTTATGAGGAGGAGTATAATGGGTAGAGTAAAAGATTACGTACAGGATTTTTTAGAAAATGGTGGTTGGGATTTAGGCTATGATTATGGAAGCCTACCAGATTTATCAGATTTTAAGAATGTTCTTTATAATCAAATTTATTACTACGATTATATAGGAGAAGGTGAAAATGTTGCTTATAAAGATAGATAGCTTTGAAGTTAATAATGAAAAATTTATAAAATGGTGTGCTAAAAATAGAATCGGCAAAGCAGAGGGTAGAAGGATTATAAAATCAGATATACACACCTTTATAAATCAGTATATTAAAAATAATAACCTAAAATAAGGAGAGTTAAGATGAGTTTTAAAAACGATGCTTTATTGCATAAACATCAAGATTGCATAGATAACATAAAAGAAGAGTTGAAAAATACTCTTGATTGCGAGTATGAATCTTATGAAAATTCAGATAAATCAGATGATGTTTTAAAAGGTTGGATTGAAGCATTAGAGTATGCTTTAGAGGTAATTGATATAAAAATGGCAATTATAAAGGGGGGAAAATGAAAATAATAAAAGCAAAGCCACCAACAAATTTTGATACTTATGAGTCGGTAAACTATATTTGGGATATACTTTGCGATTATAGAGAAAACTGCATAAAAGAAGGTATAGACAACCACGATGAGGTCTGGGACGAAATATGCACCTCTATGGCTTGGATTGAAGAAGAGTGTGGAATGAAGAACGGAAAACTAGTTAAGGAGGAAAAATGAAGCCTTGTGATATGTGTTATGGGAAAGGATATTTATTAAATGTCAATGAAGATGGAAATATTGAAAGATGTGATGAATGTAAGGACACATCGTATGGATTTAAAAGCGACCAAGAGGCTAAAGAATTTCATCTAAAAAGAAAAATAAAGGAGGAAAAATGAGTGACGGATTATTTGACTTATTATATATTATAAATTCAGTAATAACATCTACTATGAAGATATTTATAATTGTGTTGTTGATTAGAATTATAATTGGCTTCAAAAGAAATTGCAACTTATTAAATGGGAGAAATATAAATGGCTAAAAAACTAAATATAAGAGAGGTTTTACATAATCATACTAAGTATAAGTGTTGTTTATTAGATGAGTATAAATATCTCGCCAAACAGATTGAGCAAAATAAAGAAAGAATGAAAAGGATTAAACCATTATTAGAACTAGCAGATGTAAGGGAGGTGTAAAATGAAAGAAAAAAAATACTATGCAAAATTAAAATTGGAATTTGATTATTGCTTTGAATCGATTAATAAAAAAGAAGCTATAGAATATTTGAAAGATAATTTTTGGGAAGATTTTGGTTTAAAATTAAAAGATAGTGAAATTATAAAATTGGAGGAACAAAAATGAGCAATATTAAATTTATAATTTTAGGCTATATTTTTGCCTTATGTCTTAATGGTTGTGATTTAAGCTTAAGTAGTAATGAGCAAGATTTTAATGAGGTTTTAATTAATGGTTTAGGCTCTAGTCCTTTCAACCCTGTATATGTTAAAATCGTTGAATAATACAACCTTTAGTGAGCAAAAGCATAGAGGAGTCCCTACCCCTATCAAAAGGAGCAGGACACCTATGCCTAATAGAGTTACAACCTTCAGAGTCGCCTCGTGCATACAAACTATAAATTTAACCCATAATTTGCGAGATTCGATTTATTCATCGTTAATGATATATCCTCTACTCAGAATCTTTCGTCTTGTATGTGGCTTTGAGAAACAACCCCTTTTGGTAACCACTTTAAAACCATTATCGCCAAAAGTATCGAACCAAACCAATAATGGACTAGAAAATTACAACAACAAAATTTATAAATGCAAGAATTATTTTTATTGCTTTATTTATATTTTTATATTTATATTAACCACATATAACAAAGGAGAGTTAAAATGAGTGCAGTAATACCTATAAATATACCTAACCCAATTATAAAGGTAGCCGAAAAATACGGACTAAAATTACCACAAAATAAAAAAGATATGTCAGGAGATTTCTGGTGTATTGGTAACAACTTTATAATTAGACACGATGCTTTAACAAAGATAGCGAAAGAAGAGGGGGTAGTATTTCATAAGCCAGAGGTTCATATACTTTATAATGACAACAATTTTTTTGGTGTTGCTATGTATGGAGAGGCAGAACTAGATGGTTATAAAATATGGACTACGGCAGATTCCACTACCCAGAACACTATGGCTAAATATTATTTTAATATGGCAGAAAAAAGATTAAGAGATAGGCAGACTTTAAAGTTATTGGATTTATATGAGTATGGATTATATTCTGATGTAGAGGCAGATGATTTTAAACAACAAGCCACACCTACTAAATATTATAATTCTACAATGGCTTCTGATTATATGAAGAACAATATAAGACAGATTTTTAGTGCTAGAGGTGATTATATTAAAGATAAAGCCGAGCCTATTATGAGAAGCCTAACCAAAGTAGATGGTCAAAGAATAAAGGATTTAATGGAAGGTGGGGGAATAGAACAAGCTATTAAAGAATTTTACAAACTAAATAAGGAGAGTTAAAATGAGTGCAATTAAATTTCAAGTAGGAGAGCCTAAAAAACTAACATTATCTTTTGATACCCCTAAGACGGGTACTAATAACTATGGTAATTGGTATATGTACGGATTTAAGTCTGACATTGATAGTGATGGTGATTGTTTTTTTGCAACAGAGTCTTTACACGTTATGATTCAGACTTTAGGTGCTAAGGAAGGTGATGAGGTTACTATAGAGAAGTGTCAGGAAGGGGATGTTAGCTTTTTTAAAGTTAATGGACTTACTCTTAATGATATGAACAAAGGAGGGGCTTTTGAAAGAATACAAAAAGCAAAGCCTACAGGTTCAAGCGAATTAGAGATGTTAAGAGAAGAAAATAAAAGATTAAAAGCAGAGATTGAATCTTTAAAACCTAAAACTTTAAGCGAAGATGAAATCCCTTTTTAGTACAGAGCCAGATTTAAAAGAAATCTCTTTTGAGGAGTTTTATAAATTATATCCTAAAAAAATATCTAGGAGTAATGCAGAGAAATCTTTTAACAGGTTAGGCAAGAAGGAAAAGCAGTTGGCTTATGATGGTATTATAAAATACAATAAGTTCTGGATTACCAATAAAACAGAGCCTCAATACATACCTTACCCTGCTACTTGGTTGAACCAAAAAAGGTGGGAAGATGAGCTTGTTTTACCTAAAGTTCAAAAACCATTTCAGTTGGATGCTTCAGGAAATTCATATTTAGGTTATTGTTCACGATGCAATATAAGTGACTTTTACCATAAAGACGACTTGACTGGGGATAGCAGGTGCTGTAAGGTAGAGTTAATGCCAGAACGAAGGAAAAAATAATGGAAGACACGATACAAAAGCTAAGAGATTACGTTAAAGTTATCAAGTTGTTTGATGGTGAAGATGGAAGGCACTTTAAGATTGAAAAAACTCTTGTTAATTTTTTATTAGTCAAATATGATATGGAAGATGATTTGTCTAAAAAAGCCTTAGCAGAACTAGAAAACCACTTATAAAAGGAGAAGAGATGAATATATATGTCGTTCGGTACGAGGATGCCGACGTGGAATACTGCTCTTTCTATTGTAATAAAAGAGAGGCTTACAAGGGGAGAGCGAAACTTAGAAAGCAGTTTAAAAAGTTTAAGTCAGGAAGCGTTGAGAAGGTAAATGTAGGAAGAAAGAAAGATGGGTTTATAAAATTGTTTCATAAGTATGGAATAAAGTCAAGGTTGAGAGACTAAAAATTTAGGGCGAGGGACTCTTAACTCTCAAGGTACTAATCACACCTCTCCTTCGCCCTACCATTATAAAGGTAAATATGAAAGATAAAATTATAATGACAAAAGAACTTCACTTCGTTTATATTGTGAATGGAAAAAAGTTTTTAGATGAAGAAGAAGCTGAAAGATATTTAAAAAAGGTAAATAAAGATGCAGAGATGTAATATTTGCGATTCCCCTTTAGAAGAAGACAATGGAGATATTGTTGGATATTTTGGAATATGTCCTGTCGCCTTTTGCGTTTGGTGTATGTCTTCTATGACAGATATGGTTATACAATTTCAAGGCTTTGATGATATAGATATATTAAAAGAAAGAATAAAGGAATTAGAAGAAGATGCCAAATAAAAAAGCCAAGCAAAGAAAACACGACAAAAAGAAAGCCAGAGAATCTATAAAGAAATGGAAGAGAGAACAAAAAAGATTAAAAAAGGAGAAAAATGGCTCATCCAAGTAAAGTTAAAGGTAATAAATTTGAAAGAGACATTGTTAATGAAGCAAAAGAACTTGGACTCGACTCTAAGAGAGCTTACGCTTCTAATGGAGAATCACTTGGGATGCACGCTGAAGTAGACCTTATAATTGAGGACTACAAAATACAGGCAAAAATTCGCAAAAGTATAGCATCCTACCTCCTGCCTAATCAGAATGTAGATGCTCAAGTGATTCGCCAAAACAGAGGTGAAGCTTATATAGTGTTTAGGTTGAGGGATTGGCTAAAAGATGTTAGCGGTAAGACTAACAATAATGTGGGAAGTTAATGGAGATAATATCAGAAAGAGACGGAAGCATTGATGAGTCTTACTGCTAAACAGGATTCTTTAAAATATTTAGACTATATTCGAGGATGTTATTGTCTAATATGTTTTACGCCAAACCCTGACCCTGACCACCTTGAAGCAATCGGTATGGGGGGAAATCGCAAGAAACCCACACTCAAGCATTTCTCTTGCATTCCTTTATGCCGATTGCATCATACTGAAAGACATTCTCTGGGGACAACTAGATTTGAAGATAAGTATAAAATAAACCTATGGAAAGAAGCATTTAAACTAATAAGGAGTTATTATGCCACTAACTAAAGAAAAATCAAATTTTGATGCTGACTTGGATTTTGGAAAAATATCTGAACAAGAAGTTGTTGATATGTTTGAAAGCGATGGAAGGATAGAGGTTAAAACAGAAAGGGATACTTGGATGAGGACAGGGAATATTGCTTTTGAGATAAGATATAAGGGCAACCCTTCAGGTATATCAACCACTAAAGCAACTTGGTGGATTCAGGCTCTAAATTATAATAATCAAAATATTATGATGCTAACTTTTAAAATATCTCTATTAAGAGTTATTCTCAAAAGGATGGTTAAAGAAAAAATAGCCGAAATAAAAAAAGGTGGAGACGATAATAATAGCACTATAATTCTAACACCTATTTATAAATTGATGAGGGAGTATTTAAATTACGATGAAATTTACAGGAACAATTAAAGAGGGTAAATTAGTATTACACGATAGAGATGGTTTTAATCGCTTTCTAAGAGAGGTTGAGGGTGATATATGGATTGATTTAAAAACTGCCCCTAAGGCTCGTTCTGCTCAACAAAATGGCTATTATAGAACTATTATAAGACAAATAGGATTACACCTAGGTTATCCTGAAGATGAAATGCACGAAGTTATAAAAGAAAAGTTTAAGGTTAAATCTACAAAAGACCTTGATATTGAAGAATTTAGCGAGTTATTGGATAAAATTATTAGGCTTGCAGCCGAATATGGCTTTATAGTTAAAGACCCTAGAAAAAGTTAAAAAAAAGTTAAAATAATTTTTTTCTCCTCGAGAAAATTTCTAAAATTCGTCAATTTTAAATGATGCCGATTTGCGAATGTCCTTATTATTTTGTAAATTAATTTATTATAGAGTAAAAAAGGAGAGTTGAGATGATTGATATTCAAGGCATAATAGGCAGCGTTGAAAAAAGAAGGAAGGAAAGCATAAAGACTGACAAGCCTATATGTAGGTGTGGAAACACGACTTTATTCAATTACGCAAATTATAAAAATACATCTATATTTATTTGTGATGATTGTGATATAGATATATATGTCATCCGAACCTAATTACCAAACTTCTCTAATAACAAAACTAACATTCCAAGTTCTAAAAGCCACTTGTTTATATGATATAGAGCTTTGGTCAATCTTACAAATAGCAAATTCTTTATCTTCTGCACTAGAGTTAGGATTGAACAAAAAGGGAAGAGACCCGTTAAAAGTTAATCCCATA
>VTLG01005944.1_pt1 | contig 30677 bp, 55 predicted proteins | sample 4694571 | NCBI WGS metagenome assembly VTLG01 (sample SAMN12604809, study PRJNA352737) | marine metagenome | biome: ENVO:00000447; feature: ENVO:00000209|ENVO:00000569|ENVO:01000036; material: ENVO:00002151; isolation source: viral sequences binned using virsorter ...
GAAAACCCAGTTGATTTACCAAATAAAGTGTTTTTATCACCACCACTAGCAATATTTCCTCCTGATGTATATCCAAATATTGTATTACTAGCACCACTATCATTATTACTAAGACTGATGCGAGAGTTGGCATCAATTTTCATCACATCATTACCACCAGCATTTATATGTAAAGCAACTCCATTTGCATCTTGTGTAATTTTTAAAGGAATAATAGCAGTAGAACTAGTATAATCATTATGAATTTCTACTAAACTCCTAGCAGTATTATTTGATGAGTTTGTGTAAAATTTAGCAAGTCCACTATATTCACTAGCAGAATGCGCAACATATAAACCATAGTTTAAAGATGAATTATGAGTAATATGAAGCTTATGACTAGGTGCACCTCCGATACCAACCCGACTATTCGTAGTATCTACAACAAATACATCTCCACCATCGGAATCTTTACGAACTAAAAATGCCTCAGTGCCAGTTTTTTCTATAACTTGAGTACCTTCAATTATCTCGTCAAAACTAAATGAGCCACCACCTTCTACTTTTAAATCACCTGTGATAGTAAGGTCGCCACTAATAGTGCCACCACTAGCCATTCCTGTTGATATTGAACTAATCATTCCTTTTAACATTCTACTATCCTTACCGCTCCCGTAGTGGTTGATGTTGAGTTATAATTAAAATATATTGTATTTCCTAACCCTCTTGGAACTGTAATAAATGTAAGGGTGTTTTTTGGTAATAACAAATCATTAGAAGCATTAACATCTGTTCCTGATGTCGCAAAATTAAAATAAATTTCTACAGCACTATAAACTCCGATAGTACCAGTAGATGCTTTTAATACTTTGTGTGTTGAGTTATTTACATTGGCACTAGAACCTGCTGTACCTGCCGATGCGACTGTCCATTCGCCTCCGACCGTTGTGTTTAATGCTTCTTGAACTGTATATGCGTGAATATCTGCCATTTTTTCTTCCTCTCTAAGCTATGGTGAGCGTGAATGAGTTATAATTACTATTAAAAATTATAAATACAAGTAAAGTTTTTAAAAGATTTACTTTTTGGTTTTCTTTTTCTTTTTAGATGTACGTTTTTTGGGCTCAGAATACGCTGAATCGTCTGTTTCTGACTTAATCCGTATGTAACCTTTACTTTTTAATGATTCGAGTTTCTCTGGGTGTTTTTCTAAATCACTATTTTCAAATCTTTCTACTTTGCCACTATTCTCTTTTTTCCAATATTGCATTTTATGCTCCTTTTAAAATGTGGGGCAGAGCGAATCATACCCCACTTATTAAGTAGATACTATTAATCTACATTTCTGATTTTGAGTCCACGCTTGTTATCAGTATCATCAATACGCTTCACGCCATATAGCAAGTCAGAAACGACTTTAGTGCCTAAAGCATCGATTGAATATTCTGACTGTACACGAACCTCGTTCTGAACTGCTATAGCACAAGCTGACTTGTGAAAAATAGCACCTGAGATTGTATTTTGATTACCACCAGTTCCAAAAGTATTAGACATATAAACATCTATACCATATAAAGAACCAACCATGCCTGAACGCAATCCACGATTACCTTCACCAACAGCATCATTTCTAATGAAATACTGAGCAATTCCAGCAGATGGATTTAAAATGTCAGCAAATAAAGTTGGATTAACAACCATTGCTACATCGCCATCCATGTAAGGAATGTCGTTTTCACCAAGTGTTGCTAATGCTTCTTCAAATTTAGCAGCAGTAAGAGTATCATCGGCAGATAGATTCAAAGAATCTTCTAGGCTAGAAAGTTCAGTATAAATATCTGAATCAACTTGTCTAGCTAAAGCTTCACCCATCATTCTTGAATACTTAGCCACCAAGTCTGCATTAGACTGGATTTGAGCTACATCTTCAAATAGTTTAGCAACATACTTATGCTTATTAACTGTTAGCTGAGTTTCTGTGGTTGCAGTTGCGTCATAAGATACATCTGAACCAGCATCTTTATCACTCGCACTTATCAAGCTCATTTCGGGAATATGCAATACATCTCCAAAACCTGCTCCACTAAAGACTGCTGAGTAGTCATCAACTAATCCTCTGAGAACAGTTTTTCTTTCAAAGTACTTGTAGATTCCGTCCATCCAAATTTCAGGAATGAAATGTTGGTCGGTTGTGGTAGTAACAGGACTACCTTGATAATGTTTAGCCATTATTATTTCCTATTGTTATCGCTTCCGATATGCTTCCAGTATGCTTCCCCAATTAGAACGTCTTTCATCGTCAGATAAATCAACCCAATTTTTATTTTCAGGGTTTGCGCTCCTAGCAGGTGTACCATCTGTGGGCACAACGTCAGCTTTGGTTTGAATATTTAATTTAGTGTGAATAGCTTTGAGTTTATCCAGCGGTAAATCGCCAAATGTTTCTCTATCTTCTTCACTCATGTCTGCAAGGATTTCCTCTCTCATAGTCTCTAGTTGTTTCATCGCAGCTTCAATGACTGGTTCTTGCTCTTGAAGTTTTGTACCTCTTTGTTCAGCTAGTTCTTGCCATTTATTCTGCTCTGCCATTTGAGTTTCTTTGTCTGCTTCAAGTTTTTTTTGAAGTTTTGAAAGTTCATCTTCTGCAGCTTGAGCCCTATTTCTGTACTTTTTGCTTTCTGCAATTAAATTACCAAACTCTGGGCTTTGTTCGGTTTCTTTTTCCTGGCTATCAGTTGCCACCTCTTCTGCTTTATCTTGCATTGGGTTCGGTATTTCTTTTTCTACCTTTACCCCTGATTTTATTTCAGACATTCTGTCCTCCGTTTTTATTGTGATTAAATTTTAATATCAATTTCAAGCGCCTTCGCTACAAATCTTTTTATTTTAGAGTTATACTTTGATTCTATAAACTCCTGTATAAAAGCAGTATTTGGCTCATTTAAACCATATATATTTCTTCTTTTCTTTTTAAGTCTTGCAGGTGGTTTTGCGTTGCCCATTACTTTTTCTCCATCTGCAAATAGTATTTCAACGCTTTCAGTAGTCGGGTTTTTAGCTTTTATAGAATCTAACATCGTTCCAGTTAATCTTAAATTAGGAGGGCTTATTTGCCTATCTGCAGAAATACCTTTTAAAGTTGCTTTTCCTGTAGCTTTTTTAATAGCATAGCTTTTTTTGTAAGGAGGAAATGGCTTTCCTTTTCCATCTTGACTGATTCCTTTTTCTGCATCTTTTACAATTCGAGTTGCTAATTTACCACCTAGGGCCAACCAGTCACTCTTTTTCATTTCTATAACATTTCTTAGCTTCACGCTACCATCCAACTATGTCTACAATTAAATCCACCACGCACTCCAAAAGGTGTCCCTGTATCGTTGTTTACTTCAGACTCAGTATAACCTTCGCTTGGTTCGTTTGCGTGAGTACTGGCGCATTCTGGCCTTGTTCTATTATCTTGTGGTCCAACATAAGTCCAATTAACATTTTCACCTTTGAAAACAGAATATCTACTTAAATCACTAAACTGCCTGAGTCCTGTATTTACAGCTACATTCATTTGATGCGATGCTAATGAAATTCCTTCCATACCATTTACAATTGTTTGAATAGATGCGCCACTATAGATACCTGAAAACAATAATTTTTTCATATCTCCACTCCATCTACTTGCTCTACCTAACAATGTTTCAGTGTCTAAGTCTTTTAATAATTGTAATGTTTCAACTCTTTCGGTTCCAATAGGTACTATACCCCTGGCGGTTGCTTCTTTTACTGCTCTTGCTAATAATACATCATATTCATCCATAAGATTATTTACTTGCTGTCCATATCCTTTATCAACTAACTCTTGTAAGAAATTAAGCCTACGTGTAGTTGCTAGTAATTCCGTATCTGTCATATCTTTCATTTTATATGCTAATCGCTCTAAATCGTTTTTTAATTGGTCTTCAATTTTTTGAATTTCAACCATAAACGAATTAACTGTATTATCAATAGCATCAGGCATTTAGTATTCTTTCAATTTGACTTACAGGCTTTTGTGCTTCACGTTCTTGCTGAACCTGAGTTGCTTTTTCTTCTTGAACTTCATTTAATTTCATATCAAGTTCTTCATCGCTCATATCAGGATTAAAGTATAGCAACAATTCTCTTTTGGTCATTATACCATTATTCATCTTCCATTCTAGCATTTTTAATTCCTGGTCAATAGACATTGGATATGTAACTTCACCAAAGTCAATAGATAGGTCTTCACTTAAACTCATTGCTCCGTGCTTTTCCAGTATTATTCTATCTATTTCATATCGACTATGTTCCCATTCTTTAAAATATGGTATGTCGCTTTCACGTGACTCTAGGTTTTCAATCTCTAAAATTCGTAATGCTTCACCTGAGGGTGAATTGCCTCCCGATTCACCCCATCTTATCCTTAGGTGATTATTTTCTGCAGTTTGATTTGCAAATGCTTTAACACTTTCAATCATCTCGTTGATTCCACCACTAGGTGATACATATTGAAATGTAGCTCCTTCTGGTAAGATTATCGCAGAATCAATACCCGATTTAATTACACTTTGCCCTTCATCTATTCCTGTAAATACAGGCTGGCCTAATCTATTGCGAACACTTAAAGCAATTTCAGTCATAGCTATACCTATTTGTACCGCGGTTCTTACAACGTCATAACTAGATGCTGGATAGACAACTTTAGAAATAGGTGTAATTTCATAAGGATTAATCATATCTTCATTACCTGCTACTGCGAATCTATTTCCTTTTTGATTAAATCTAAAATGCATTCCAGGCATTCCATCTCTAGCTTCAGACCAAAATACATATTGCCTATCTTTGTTATTGCCCTTATCTATTTCATAACTATATCCATAAGGCTCTGACTCCCCGCTCAAATAATATTCTTTTACAAAAGGAAGTATTTCATATTCCAATCTTTTTTTCCGCTCATTAAATTTAGATTTAAAGTGGCAGCTACCTAATAACCAAGCCAACTCACTAAAGCATTTGGTTTGGCTATCTAACATATATGCTAATTCTTTGTAGTCATCATTTTCTTCCCCACCTATTATTCTTTTGGGCGGGTTTTTATATAGCATCATTCTTGCTCTACTGAAGCGTGGAACTACTTTTTGAGGAAATGTTGGAATCTGTTGTAATGATTCACTAGAAAAATACTGCTCAATATGCTTATCCATATTAATATTATAGTAAAAATCCATAGCAGTCATTCTCTCTGCCATTTCTTTTTCTTTAAACTCTTGCTCTGCTTTAGCTACCGTTTGTAATATTATTTGCTCAGATAGTTCAGGAATTACAACTTGATTTACTGTTCGTCCAAAATTATACATATTATTTTACCATTTCATTATTGTACTGGCTTTACTTATTACTGGAAACTTATATGCAATAGCATATGAACAAGCATCCAAAGCGTGAGTCAGTTCTATGTTACTTTTATCAATTCCTCCCTTTTTATCTCTCTGCACTTGCTCTAAATCTTTTATCAAGTATTTGCACTTTGGGTCAACGGTCATTGTTACATTACCATCGGCATCTAATAGTTTTCTATTTAGCGCATTTAATCTATCTATATGGCTTGGGTGCGATTTTCTAGCACGAATTAAAAACCCATAGTCTCTGAGTATAGCGTGGTCTGAGCGTCTTGAGGTAGTGGAACGGGCTGAACCAGCTGGGTCAGGGTAGCACTCTATATCAGGGGAAATTGCTTTCATTTTTCGTGCCATTTCTTCAGTATTACTATTTTTCAATCGTATCTCATTAAAATAGTGTACTGTTCCATCTGTAAATTGACAAGCTAATACAGCTGTCATATAATCCACGTTAAAATCGCAACCCCACCATAAGTATGTAGATAAATCATTATGTTGTTTTATGTGTGTCTGCCTGTCAAAATTCCAGGCTGCTCTATTTCCAGTGGTTTCAAAAGAGGCTTCAAACTCCTGTCTAAATCTCACCGGGTCCATAGTTCTTTTTGCTCTTGCTATTTCTTCTGCTGGTACAAATCCACCATCGATAGTTTTAAATTGCCAAGACTTCCAATCAGGTTCGCTTTGTCCTTTACTATACAAATCATACATAGTGTCGTAGCCATTAGGTGTTCCAATAAATAGTACTGAGCCCTGAGTAGTTGCTAACATAGGATAAATAATTTCTTCCCATACGTGTGGTTTAATATAAGCCATCTCATCCATTACGCATTTAGTGAGTTCGACACCACGAAGATTGTGTTCATTGTCAGCACCCTTAACCGCAAGTTCAGCTCCATTATCAAATATAACAGACATATCACTTTCGTTAAGTTTAGCACCAACGAATCCTGAAAACATCTGGCGCAGTATGGGAAATACAATCATCTTTCCTTGTCGGTACGTTGGCGTGATAAACCACCTGCGCTCTCCTTGATGAAAAGCATCTTTCAGTAAATACATAAGTGATAGAACAGTCTTGCCCCATCTCCGACCACATACTAAAACTTTGAATCTGCTTTTGTCTTTTAATATGTCGCTCCTTACTGAATTTACTATCCATTCATTAATCATTAATAACCATTACTTGTATTGGTTCGCTTTTAGTTGTTCGTTCTTGTCTTTCCAAAGCCCGACCTTCTAATCTTTCCACTATAAATTGTATTGCTCTTAAATCTCCACGCTCTGCTAATTGAAATAACTTACTTAATATAATCTCTCTGCGTTCTTTGTCGTTTACTTTTTGAAAACTAAATTCACGTATTAAATCGGTGTAAGCATTTCGTCTGCCATTAGGATTCCCAGACTCTCCTTTTTTCCATCTATTGCCTAGTTTGTTTCCTTTAGCAAAGTCACCATTACTTTTATGGTTCGAGCGTTTGTTCTGCGTTTGTTTAGTCATCTATTTCTATTAGCCCTATCGCAACGGGTTTGTTTAGCATATCCATTAAGTCTTTAACTGCTTCCGTTTCAAACTCATATACGTCAAATTCAATTCGCCAGGCTCCTGCTATCTTTAAATTTTTAATGCCTACAAGCTCGGCTTTTAAAGAAGTGCTATTTTCTTTTTTTCCCAAACTTAGTCTTTTTTGAATACATTGATTTAGATTTTTTTTGTGGTCTCCCACGCTTTGACCCGTAAGTTCCTTTTCCTTTTGGCATAGTTTTTTCCTTTTTTAGTGGTGTCTTAATTTAAAAACACTTATAAAAGTAATGAAAATTTTTAATTTAAACTAAAAAACTGCTGTAAAATAGATGATTTTATTTAATTTTAAGGTAAAATAAGCAAAATGCTTAAAAAATAAGCAAAATGCTTATTTCTGGGATTGATGTGCGGGTTTCATAGATATTAATGCTCTTATCTTAGGCGTAATATTTATTTTTTCGGTTTTAGGTAAGTATAATACTTCAACTATTTGTGGCTCACGGTCTCTGTACTGTTTAAACCTTAGATAAATATCATCTAGCAAATCCTGTATTGAATTGCCTACTGCTCTTGTATAACCAAAAGCGTGCTCTGACTCATAATGTATTTCACAATGATATGAAAATTCGTGATTAACTTGCTCCAAAGGTGTTTGTTTGTTCATATATCTTTCCATTTATTTGTGCAATAGCATCTATTAGTTCCATTGTAGTTAATTCGTCATCACCTGTTATGTGAATCATTTCGTCAAACTCTTCAAAAGAGACTATTGTTACAATATGTTCTAAGTTCTGCATATAGGGTATTTTTCATCACATTCGTTACATACCCATATAGAGCCAATCCCCTGCCCATCTTGCTTATTAGCTATCGTGACCCACTCATCACAAATATCGCAACTTATTCTATTATTTTCAATTTTTAAACTCACTCAACTTCTGTCCTCTACATTAGTGATTACTCCGTTCATAATACAATCTACAATAAATATCTCTTCATTAATCGTGTTTAAATCTTTATGACTGCGCTTTTTTACTAAATCCATATATATTTTATTAGTTGGAGCCCTTCTGCCGTCAAAGAATCTCATATGAAATACTAATTTGTCTGGCGTGTCAATGTATAATCTATTATCTATCATTACACTATATTTCCTGTCTGTAAACTCTTTCCAAAAGCCTGATTCTACCTTATTTAAGTTGTAATAATTATCTTCATATCTGTCTTTATTCATTGTGACATAATAGTACATATCTAATTTACTATCATACTCCCTTTTATAAAATTTTCCCTCACCTTCCAGGGCGTCAATTGCGTGAAGAGTACTGTCATTTATTTCATATACCTCTCCATAAACCGAGCCACCTGAATCTTCAAACATTAGAGGAAATCCGTGTTCTATATCATAGAGTGAATAACCACCTAAAACTTTATACCCGATAAATAGTGCGTCTTTTAAGAAAAAGTGGTTTTTAGCACCCTTTTTGAGCGTTCCATATACAAATAATTTCATTATCTTACCTTTCTAATTTTTGAACCATCGCTTGCTTTGAACATTTTTAATTGATCACTGTATGAATATCTTGGTACATATCCACAAGCCGTATCTTTTTTATCTTCATAAGCACCTATTGTTTTATTATAGAATCTGAATTTATTTATCTTTGGCTTTTTGATTCTAATTTTTTTAGTATCTATTTTAAGTGTCCTGGTATTAATTCTGACCATAGTATTTGGCTCTATTGTGATTGAATTTCTATAGTCAATATTAAATCCCGCTTTGACTATCGCATCTGTACTGCCATAAGCATAGCCATCTATTTCGGGTATGTAATACATCTGAATAGGGTTATTAGCTTTTACCATATATACATATTCTGGTCTTTCCAGGTCTGCCCATACGATAGCTACACGACCACTTACTTTTGGCAATCTATCTTGTATGAAATCATCTAAACTATCAGCTGTTTCATATAGCCTGAATATGGCTTCACTATCTACCTGGGCATATCTAGTCATAGAATACTTGCTAAACAACTCAGCGTGATTAGATATAGAGCCATTATGAGTGCCTATAGTCTGCCCTGTTCGAATAGGGTGGTTGTTCTTGTTAATCTCTGGCGAACCAAGTGTTGCATATCTAGTATGACCCATAAGTGTCGTAACTCCATTATAAATCAAATCAATATTGTCTTGAGTTTCTTGGTCTTCAAAGAACCTGTAAGCATCTTTTGGCTTTTTACAAATAGTATAGCCTCCGAATTTATCTACAAGAGCAAAGCCAGTAGCGTGACCACCTCTCATATCTGCTTCGTATAGCATACTAGTGAAAGACTTTGACACTCGGTTAAGAGTGTCGTTGTCTCTGTCTTTTTCTTTTAAAATAATTCCTGCTAATCCACACATAATTTATTCTCCTTCGCTTTTTTATTGTGTAATTAATCTACCTTGAACATCTAAGAAATATCCATTAGGCTTTACATATCTATAATCACCTTGATTATCATAATCTTGTCTCTGACTTAACTGCTTGAATCTTTTTGTAGTTAGTTTACAAGCTACCTTTGTTAATTCGCATCTGTCTTTATCTCCGATGAAGCCGATAGCTTTTTTAAAGTAGAAAAGTCCGTCTCCGTTTTCTGATGGATTATTTAGCCTAACACTACTTGTGGTTTCTACTGAATTAATAATAGCCTGTGTTAAGATTATCCAGGTTGAGATTTTATCAAAGTTGAGTGAACCATTATGGTATCTGAATTCTACAGCTCCTCTAGTCCATACATTTCTTAGATTAAGACCACATGCTCTGTATCTTTGAACTACTGGGTATCTAGTAGTGCTTCCGTAGTACCTATTTTTACAATCCCTTTTCATTTCCGTTAAAAAATATTTTAGACCGTGGCTAAAAAATGTTTTTCTAACTGGGATTGAGTAGTTTCTGTTGTCTAATCTTGAAGGAGAAACTAACTTATAAATGATATGCTCAAACTTAGCAACAAATTTTACTAAGTTAGTTAGAAACTTTGTTCCTGTAGATTCTTCGCTGACTACGTCTGTAACATCGTGGTGAATATGAATACCACATGTTTTGTTTACTTTACAACCTAATTCGTTAAGTCCGATAAGGATTAAATTTAATTGATTTAAACCTTCTGTACCATAAAGAATTGGTGAAACTATTTCATTATTACCTTCATAACTTGATTCTCCAGTCCATACAGAAGAGTCTGTAACTATTTTCCAGTATGGTCTAGTTTGGTGGTTATAACTTTCAACGATTGTTTCTACACCGCCTTCAGTTAATGTCTCAGCTATTTCCTGTTGACTGACGTTAGTAGGTCTAAGGAATTCTATTTCTACTCCAAAACCTCTATCTAAGTTAAATTGTCCTTTTTTACTCATTTTGACTTCCTTTCGCTTTTGTTTATTTCGCTTTTGTTTAGTAAGTATTTAATCATCGTGGTATAATATTACTATGAAAAACAATACAAGTAAAGTCTTTTTTTACACTTTTTTAACTCTTTTTTAAGTGTTTACTATTTTATGCACATAATCTTCTATGTTTTTTACTGGATTATAGTTTAAATGCTTCTTTGCGTCAGTTAAGTCAGCTAATGTTTTATCATATTCACCTTGCCTTGCTGGGATATATTCTTTTGGATAGTCTTTACCGAACATATCTGCTATTTCATTAATAGAATAATTTTCACCACGCCCTAACTCGAATGTATAAACCTTATCATTAATAGGGTTCATTATTAAGTCTCCCATAGCAATTAATCCATTTACAATATCGTCAATATGAGTAAAGTCTCTGCGTTGTTCTCCTGTACCCACTATTGTTAATGGTTTATTTTCCCGAAACTGCTTTTCAAATATTCCTACTACTGTGGACCACCTTCCATCTTCTATTTGATATGGACCATACACGTTATAAAATCTGGCTATTGCAACCCTAAGCGCATAAACATTATTGTAAAGTTTACATAATTGCTCTCCGCAGTGTTTTGACCACGCATAGGGGCTTTCATATAGCCCGTGATGAAAAGAACTTGAGCCAGAATAAACTACTGGGATTCCATTATCTGTTGCCGTATGCAATAAATTTAAAGTGCTTAAATAGTTATTCTTTAAAGTTTCTAATGGATTTCTTACTGAAGGTTGTATTCTTGAATATGCAGCTAAATGATATACCAAATCAATTTCATCTTCTATATACCAATATCCCTCTGCTAAATCTTGGTGAAAATATCTACACCCTTTTTGCTCATTTTCTTTTTTACCAACATAATAACTATCAAAAGAATACACTTTGTTGCTTTTATCTCTTAATAGTTCTTTTATTAAATTAGTGCCGACAAAGCCAGTGCCCCCTGTTACCAATATGTTCATTTATCCTCCAGTTTTATTAGTTTCATTCCATAGTTGTTTATTCTATTGGGTACAACCAAACCTTTTTTCTTAATCAGTTTATTATGCTTAAAGGGTTTGTAATTTACATGATGTTGCCATCTTCCCCACTTCCAACTAACTTTAGCAACGTCTGGGTGTTGGTCCACTAAAGACTGCGCCATTTTCAATCTTCCATCTTCTATTTCATATAAATCTTCTGTATTCCCACCTGTCATAGTCATCGTGGTTGTCTTGTCACATAAAAAAGCCTGAAATAAAATGGTACACCAGCCATCTTTTAATGCTCTTAATGACAAGTCCGTATCTTCATTATATCTTCCACGCCACCTATATGGAATATCATTTTGAATTAATATGCAAGAATACACTCTTGTATTTTGTCTATATGCTCTGAGTTTTTCTTTTCGAGGAATGAACATAAAATATTCAAGTCCAGATATTGCTACATTTTCATATCTATCAACAAAATCTTCTGCGCACTTAAAGATAGTTCCTGAAGACACAGGTATTGGTAAATTGTTATTGAGTCTATAGAAATGCATTAAGTTATCATCCATAATCCAATGTCGTTTTGCTCCTACACCCATAGAGTGATTCCATACCCAGTTTCTTGCTGGAATTGAGCCACTTCCTAAATTACTAAATGGTAGTACAAGAATTTTTTTAGGGTCAATTACACTAGCATATTGGTCATATTCTTGGGATTCTATTACAATATGATAAGGAACATTCATTTTTTCTAAAGCCCTGCTTGTTTTTCTTGTTTCCCACCTTCCTTTAGAGATTATATATATTGGATATTTAGGGTTCATTTTTTTACCCACAGGTTTGGTTTATTATTCCATAAATTTGTTTTTTTCTTTTCGTACCCCATACTGATCAATACATTATTAAAAATTTTTGATGCTTGTTTTTCTGAAATAAATTCCCGCATAGGTTTATTTATATTAGGTCTATATAAATATTTTTTAAAATGCCCTACCGAATATGTATTAAATGAGTTTGCTAATAGCAAGTATTTTGGTTTATAATTTTTTAATGTATAATAAAGGTTTATTGGTGCATTATATATGTGCTCATAGTACTCAGAAGCAAATATTAAATCAACAGGGTTCTTTAATTCGTTTATAGATTCAATTATTTTAAAATTATACATCTTTGATATTTTTTTACAAAACTTATATTGCTCTGTGGTTTTTAAATTAGTTCCGAGTATTTTAGCATCTGGAAACATTTGTGATAGCATTGCTGTTGTATATCCAATTCCACATCCTAAATCAACAACAGTTTTTGATTTTTTAACTAAATCATATATGCTTTTACCTTTATAATATGAATTGTTTTTCATAATAGACATTAAATATTTTCTGCTATATAAATGAAAACAAGCCCATAAATCTGTAAAATAATATCTGTCATTATAAACCGAATAGTCTGGATGCCAAAAAGATTTTTTTAATGATTTATACCAAATTTCTTGTAATATTTTTACATAAGATGGTGGTACACCTCCTTTATTATAATATAGAATTGTATCTTTTATTAAAGCATTTGAAACATTCAAGTCTATATCATATAGCTCTTGGTAGTTTTTTAAAAAATCATTTAATAATACAGCTGGTTTTTCAATTAAAAAGTTATTCTTCTTCATCTATATACCTTTTGTTCATAAACCTAGTTATTTGCACCTCTGGGTACCATATACTTTTTGTGGAAGGAGTTATATTTTGACCAACAAGTTCTGCAAATTTAATAACATCTTCATAGCTTTCAAAGTTTATTTTTATAGAAAACTCAGCTGTAAGGTCTTGCATTTGAAATTCTGGCATATCTTTCCACTCACTTCTCCAGGATTCGAATTGTTCCAGGTCTCCAAATAGTGATTCTTGTTCTGCTTTTTTATTCATTTTATTCCTCCATAAACATTTTTTGTATCTTATAAAGTGCGTTTAAAAGTATATCAGCTTGGGAATCAATGTCAAGCTTTGGCCCTTTATAGTGTTTATAGTGATTTAATATTTCTATTAATACATTAACTTCACTAATGTGGTCAAATTTTAATGCTCTTATTTTTTTCATTATTTTATACCTTCAATTTTCTTATCTAGTTCAGCTTTTGTTATTTTCCCCTCGTGGTATTCTTTTCCCCAATCCCACAATTTATTAATAACTCCAGCAGGTGCTATTTCCTTTTTAGTTTTTAAATGAGTCTCTTCAACTTTATCCATTCGATTATTAAATAATATTTTTTCAATAATTTGCATTTTTGGTAATCGTCCAGCAAGTTGTCCGTTTGGTAAATCACAAGCATTAAAAATCTCTGGCCAGGCATTTCTTATAGTGTTTACAGAGTATTTCATAAGAACACTACAGAACTGATTAAATAATAATTGATTATTACCTTTAATTTCAAGAGTTTCAAATAGGTCATTAATGTAGTGACTAGCTTCCTGTGAAGTGCATTTCTTTACGCTCATTTTTTTCCTTTTTATTTTCTATGTTCCATTCTTTATTATTTTTTACCCAAGTTGACAATCTTCTTGTTATTTCAAAAGTCTGCTGTAACTCAAAACGCATCTTTGTTTCTGAAGAATTTTTTTCTGTCCAAAATTCTACAAATCTTTCAGTTTCATTATTTGTATATTTTTTTTCTTTTATTATAGCATTAACTTTTTCTATAAATTTATCTTTCCTTTTATCTATATCCTTATCTTTAATAGTTCCAGGAACTGTTTGTATATAGTTATGTAAACCTTTTTCCTTTAGTCTTTTAATTACAGACATATGTGGTTTACTATTCTCCTTTAATAGTCCATACTGATACTCTACAAAGCTAGATATAAAATATTGGTCTTCACTAATTCTATGCATCTTGTCTCTTATTGTTTTGGGTAAGTCTTTTTGTGACTTTATCTGCTCTCCTATAAAAAACGATGCTGCTTCCCAATCTCCATCTAATATTCCAGCGTGGTCGCATTTAGTAATTATATACACCCATATTAATTTACCTCTTGGCTCAAGTTTTCTAAACCAACTTTTATCCCATATTTTTGTATCAATAAACCGTTTTGCCATTTTGTTTCTCCTTACATTTTAGACATTGTTTTTTTTCTTTTCCGATAATTGGTATGTGGTTTTTAGGGAAATATTCGTAATCCCTAATGTACATCTTTCTGTTCTTTTTCCAAGTTAGTTTACACGTTGGGCAATATTTAATTTGATCATCTATTGGTATGTGTAACCTCTCATATTTATTTGTCTTTTTTAATCTTTGTATATTGCTTTTAACATTACTTGAGTCTGTACAGTCTAAGATATACTCAATTATTGATTTTTTCATAACTCCGCATCATTCTCCTCCACGTATTTATTTAGTTGCTCTTTAAGATATTTATAGTGCCAATTTGATAACAAATCTTTTTTACTAGCCCGATTATTTGAGCGAAGTGTAAGCCTATTAAATTTTGATTGACCTATCTTTTTTATTTTATGCTCCCTGTGTTTTTCTGGGTGGCTCCCTAGATATTGATGACAACCATAGCAAAGTGCCTCTGCGTTATCAAAATCAAATCTCGTGGAATATTTTGCTCTACCAAAAAAATGAGAACAATGTAATCCCTGACGCTTTCCTTTTGGATAATATTTTTGGCATCTTTGACAACGCCATTTATCCCTTGTTCTTACTGCGTCGGAAAACACTTTATCCCACTTGCTCCGTTTCACGAAAATAATTCCCTTTCATTTTTTACATCCCTGCAAATTTCCTGGTGTAATGTTAGCACTCCGTGTGTATTCACTTTTAATTCATCTAAGTCTTTAGAAAAAGCAGAAGCAATTTTCATTGCAGCGAATGTTTCAATTTTAATCTCTGTTCCACTCTGCCTTGACTTCATTTGTTCATCTAATGGCTTATTGCTCCCTACCGAAACAACGTGCCAGTCGTGAGCCCATTGATTATCGCCTTCATATTTATCTGTAATTTCAATTACATCTCCTCTTGTGAATTGATTTACTTTATTATGTAATGCATAATCATTAGCAAAAAAATTCTTCTCAATTCCATCGTGCTTTACCGAGTATAAATACCAATCATTTCCTTTAGCATTTTTACCAGTTTTTGGCGAGTCGAATAACAACTCAACCTTATATGTTTTGCCAGTTTCAAATTCTATTTTTGGACGTTGTTCCATTATTGTTTCCTTTCTTATTTTTTAAGTATTGTAATATTATATAACTCATATGAAGCCCTATCGGTCGCATTTCTTCTTTTGCATCTTCATACACCAATTCTTTTACTTCTTTAAGTATTCTCACTTGTTCCCAACTCTTAGTTCTTGGCATTTTCCCTCCTCTTATTTAATTGTTTTTAGGGGCACAAGGTAAAGCGAAATCCCATGACGTTAAGGGTGAAAGGAACCCTGCGCCCCCGTTGATAGTCAGCCAAAATATGGCCCAGTTATCAGCTAATTTATCTGATGTGTTTTTTATCATCAAACTTTGGTGGTGTATCTAGCCACGTTCTGAATTTTTTTGGTTCATCTGAAAACATACTGATTTGGTCTTTATTTCCAGGTGCATTAAGCATTTTATATTCTGCAAATCTTACTGTCTGACCATCGTAATTCGTATGAGTTTTATCTATTGTTTCAATCTTCAAACCATCTTTTTTTAAATCAAATATAATTGCAGATAATCTATATGCATTAAATAACTCAATAGCATCTTTTTGAGTAATGCCATTACCTAACTCCAGGTGTTCTTTAATCTTTTGTTTTTTAGTTTTCATTATTTACGCTCCTTATTTTGTCTACATCTTCTTGTAATTCAGATAAAATTTTAACATTCTCATCTAGCAGTCTGAAAATTTCTTTCATTGATTTATCATATTCATTTATTGATTTATCAATTTTATTAAATAGATTTTTCATTATTTTAATCCTAACTCATTTTGTTCAAAAGCGTCCATCTTGGTAGTTATAATATCAAGTCTCTGCCTAAACACGTTCAATTCAGCTTGTATTTCGTTCATATTCGCTGTTTTTTCAAATTCTATATGGTTATATAGACTTCTGATAAAACTGCTTAAATACAGATATTCATCTTCAAGCTTTTTTAATTTAAAAATATTGGTTGGTGCTATCATATTAAACTTCAATCCCTTGATGTCTTTTCATCGCAATAACCGCTTTGGCTTTTCTAATCTGATACACGTTTGTAAATTCAGGCTCATAATCCAATACCTGTCTTATTGCATTGAAATCATCTTCTGTAAACATTCCAGCATTTCTTCTGCGCTCGTATTCAGATTCACGTATGTTACCTAAAGTTGTGTATGTATATTCTATTGGTCTTGTTGGCATTGTTTTCTCCTTTTAATTTTGACTATAAAAAGTTTCTTGAGCGTGGCACATAAGACAAAGAGCAACGCACTTTTTCATTTCTTCTAAAATTCTTTTTTTAGAATATAAGCTAAAAACCATATCCGATACATTACCAAATTTAGTTGCTGGGTCAACGTGGTGAAAATCTAATCCCTCGGGAAACTTATCCCAACCACACTCACTACAACATAATCCAAGTTTTATTTCCCTGTACCAGTTTTTCCAATCTACCCTTTTTTTCTTATTTACTTTAACATAATAACATTGGTGGCAATAGTTTCTTGTGTATCTTTTTTTCTCTCCTGTTGTTTTTAACTTCTTCCAACTAGCTGTAGCAAAAGCTTCCTCTGTGTCTACCTTACCGCAATCACTACACTTTTTTGTTTTAATATGTTTTAATTCCTGTACCAGCATCCTACTTGCCTCCTTCTACATTTGAGCGTAAAACAATTCTAGCGCAAATCCCTTTATTGTAAAACCTTTCAAAAGATTTTATAGGCTTATCACTACCATAATCCTCTTTATGCCCGTTTGTGCAAATTGTGCTACGACCATATCTAATAGTAGGTTTTACAGTACACGACCAATCTGGTTTTCCATTTGGTAAGATAAATGTCTTAAAGGTTTTGCACTTATCAATAAACTTTAACTTTGCTCCACAGAGGTCTTTTTTATTCATCCTACTTACCCCCTGAATTTGCAGTGATTTTCATAATCTTCCAAAAAGATGTAGGGCGTTCACCTCGTTCTGCAGATATTTTAATTTCTGCGTGATTGTATAAATCTGCTTTGTTATCCAATCTGTTTTTTATTAACAGATATAGATTTTTAAACTCTGGACTATATCCTAGTGTTACAGATTTAACATCTAAATGCTCTTCATACTTAATAGTAACGCAACCATCTGTTCCATACATTGTATCTGGAAGAAAATTATTGTTGGCCACTAGTCTGTTTATTTTATTATATAACGTCATTTTTAACTCCTTGTTTTTAGTTTTGTATTTATTTACTTTAATCATCGTGGTATTATATTAAACACTATATTTGTAAATGTAAAGTGTTTTTTTACAGTTTATTAAGTGTATGGTAAATGAACATTTCTGGTCGAGGTCTATCTGTCCACGTAGAATTGGCTTTGACTTTTTCTGAAACATAATATAATAAGTATGAATCTATTACTGTTTTAGTTTTATATTGGTCTGGCATACATTTTGGTCGTTGCGTAATAGAATCTACAGGATTGGTAAATATAGACAGATTGTGCTTGTTAGAATTACACCATTTAATAACTTGCTCTGTATTGTGTATTCTATTGCGCCAGTTAGTATATATTTTGCAAAGCTCTAGTGAATGTTGTATAAGCCAGTCGAAATTAGCCGAAGCAGTCCTGGTCCATATAGTCGCAGGGTGATTTACATATGCTTTTCTGTAGGGTATGTCGCCTGTATAACCTAACTCGTGGTAAGCAGTGCATAACATTTGAGCCGACTCTAAAATCATCTTGACAACATGCTTGTCGTGCATCATTTGTGCAGCTACTTCTGGCTTATTATCTAAGAAAAAAATATTCATAAAAACTCCTTGTTTGTAAATTAATCATCTATCTATTTTAAAAATAAATTTTTTAGTTATCTATAAAAAAATGAGGGGCGGAAAGCGATGATTAAACAAGAAGTCAGCTACTGGAATGTAGCGAAAAACCACCCCTCAAGAGCGTATAACTTACTAATATGAATTACAAATAACTAACTTAATTGTTCACGTAACTCAATTGTGCAAGAATATCTTTCAAATGCAATCTCTACAAATCTTATAGGGCTTGATAATCTAACATAATTATATGCTGAGTCATCATAATATACAAATTTTTTATAATCAGTCACATTTGCTTCAAAAGTTGCCAAGTTATTTCTAAATGTTTGTGAGATATTTTTAAAACTTAATGTCCAGGTAGAAACTGGCTCGTGTCTTTTATTAGCATATTCTACTCCGCCATAACTCGTATTAATATCTGTTGCAAATATTTCTTGAGTGGCTCCACCTATATCTGGCTCAACTTCAAACTCTAAAGGAACGCCCATAATTACCTCAGTTAATCCACTATATGGCCCTATTGAACTTCTTAAATACCAATATCTGGCTGATTGCGATGATGCTGATATTAAATCCCACCCAGGTGGACTAACATCGTTTGTGCCAAAAGCACTTCCAATATCTGTATCTGAAGAATTATAATGAACCATAAAATCATCATTTTCATTAGTCGTTAAATTGCTATGAGTTAATACATCGGTTACTGCAACATCTGCCCCAAAATCTATTCTTATTGCATCCTCGTGGCTGAACGCTATAATATCGTGCGCAATAGATTGGTCTTTAATATAGTGCTCATTTGTAATTGCAGAATCACTTTGGCTAAAAGTTGTACTGCTTAATGTACCTGCTTTAATTGCGGTAGATGATAAATCAGTTAGCCCTACTGAATCATAATAAAATTTCTTTGCCATTATATTTCCCTTACTTTAATTTGTAATTTTCCAACTGACCTTGATACATCGGTAATCATAAACTTATAATCATCCCAACCAGTTGAACCTGCAAATGGTAAAACAGTATCATTTAAATTAATTGCTATTATATCACCAACATCTAAGCCTAAATATGTTGGATTAACAACAGCAAAATTTACAAGCAATCTTGGTTTGCCCAGTATATGATCATAATACCTAAAAAAACAATCATTTTTATTACTCGCTGAGCCAGGTGAAGTATTAAGCGTTGGACTAACATAAGCATCTAGTTTTATATCCTTTTCATTATCTTCGCCTTGAATATTAAAATTTGTTAATAATGTAGCGTCATTAGCAGATACAGAGGTAGAGTTATTCATATATTTATTTTCTGCAGGGTGCTTTTCATATTCAATATTCATTTTAGTCGTTAATGAATTAACAGGGGTGCTAGAAATTTCTACATCTGCTATATCCGATTTTGTAAGCGTAGCACTAGCAGAGGGGCTATCGGGAATAAATATGTATTGATAATCACCCTGGCTGTTAAATCGCCCTATAAATCCACCTTCATATTGTAGCTTTTCAAGTAGTTTTATTAATGGCGTTTGTTCAGGTACCCAAAATCTGATTTTCCAGTCTCTATTGCTTTCTATGTTTGTCCCGCTTCCCCAATTTGTAGGCGTTCCAGAATAAGAAGTGTTTCTATGTAACAAGTCTCTATGTGCTTCGTGTATCTCAGTAATATGCCTACCGTCATAATTAGCAGTAAGTCCGTGTGCGCCAATATACATTGTATCAATTTTATTTACTTCTGCTTTTGCCGTTTCTGTCGCATCAGTACTGCTCGTATCTAATGCTACTTTTATCCATACTTGAACATCAAATATTTTTGTAGTAGAAGTTGCGGTTCCGCTTTCATCTTCTTCTGCGACATAAGTTAAGGAATCTTTTATTTCAATTTGTGGTATTTGATTATTATTATTTGTATAAGCAGATGTAACTGTAACTTCTTGTGTTTGATTGCCAGAGCCAGTTAATTGTGTTGTAGAATTACCTACAATCAAATTAACCTGATGAGAGCCTCCATCATCATCGTCTGTATAACTTGCATTAAAAGCCACTTTAATTTTTAATTCACTAATTTTTCCTATCACATTTGGAGGGTCCAGTTTTAATGAATCCGTGACTGCTGGATATGAAGTATTTGCAGAATAATTTCTAGTAGAAGAAAGAGTTGCAAATGTCCCAGTAAAATCATTTGCTAATGGCTCATCAAAAGAATTTTCAGGGTTTGTTGATTGGTCATCAGACGATTCAATTGTTGGCTTTGTTTTAAATGACCTGCTTAAATCAAATGCACACCTTACTGCATTTCCACCCTGATAAGTTTCTGAGGTATCTGTAAATGTTGTTGTGCTTAATTGTATCGGAACAAATATATCTAAATTGGATTCATAATAATGCAATCTAGCATCATGGCCAGATGAACTATTATAACTTCTGGGTAATAAGCAATAAATAAATTGACCACTTACCTTATCTACTGGAACTGGATATAGTGCCTTGCTAGTAGCAAAAGCAATATTAGATGCTATAGTGCTATTTTCAACATAATCTCCATAAGCCACGGGGAAATACCTATTTGATGTGTCTGTTCTAGTATTCGGAATTTGTATATTGTCCCACGGTCTTTTTGCTACAACAGATAAAGTGATTTTATCTACTGTATGAGATATTTGTTCCAATCTTCCGCTATATATTTGAACGCAATCTGCTATATCTGCATCGTCATCTGGTTGAATAAATATTTTAACTGTTCTATTTATATAATGATTAACGTCATTTAATAAACGCCTAGAAAATTGTTTACCATTTTCATCAATAAAATTAGCTAGTGTAATTGTTACATTTGATGTTTTTGCAGTAGAGTTTTCAAGATTAATTGACTCCCTAATCGTAGCTTTGTTTAATACGCACCCTTTGTAGTCTACACTCGCAACGGTAGTGTCATAGTAACTTACTCCAAAAAAATCCGTAGAACTTTCATCGTCATAAAATAATTGAAAAATCCAATTCTCTTTTAATACTGTTTTGTTTGTAAAATGGTGTGTTAATGTTAAGCTCATGCTATGTTAAGTTGCTTTGCTCTTTCAATTGCAGGAATAATAGAATCAACCACTGTATCATCCACTAAGGGGGCAGAAATATTAATTGTAATATTATTCATATTTCCAGCCAAATTATCTTGCTGAGCCTGATTCAATATTAACTCACCTGGCGTTAATAAAGCTGGTACAGTGTCTTGATTCCCAGAGCCTGGTACAATACCACCTTTAGCAAATTTTGGAACTACGGAATCAAACAAAGCTGCAAATCCTGCTGCAATTAAACCACCAGTAATTATACCTACTGGACCTTTTTTTGCTTCTCCAACCAAAGCTTGTGCTATCATTTGAGCATAATAACCTTTAATCGCACCCCGAATTCCTTCAAAGGTTGTTTGATAATGAGCTTTTTCTTTACTTGTTAAATCTGTTACTTGGTCTTTTTGGTCACCCATAATTTCTGTAACTGTTTTTACGGGAATTATTTTCGTGGTTTCGCCCTCTACAAACTCTTCCGTTTCTTTTTCTTTTTCTCTAGTGAGCATATTATATAAAGATGTATAGAGATTTTTTATATTTTGAGTGCTCGATTTTGTTATGCTTTCTGCTTGAGTAGTTGCCGTTTTTATTCTTTCCGTAAAATCTGTTTGTAAAAATTCAGGCATTATTGCTTTATTTAATTCTTGAGATAATTGTAATGCAATAACCTTGACATTTGCTTTTATAATATTTAATCCATTTTCAAATGTAAGCTTCATTACTCTCATAACTATGTCGCTTTGCTCTTCAATTCTTTTTGCAATAGTGTCCCACCCAACTTCTCCGATTTTCTCAAATAGATTATTAACCGAAGTTATCTTGGGCTGAATTACTCTAATGAGGGCATCTCCAACTAAAATCATTCCACTTTGAGCGTTGTTTTTCATTCTTGCCATTTGAGTATTAAACGAGGTTTGCATCTTTTCAAATGCAGTGGTTGTTTCGCTCTCACTATTTGTTGCTGCATTGGAAAATGAATTGACCTTATCTCTTAAAGCATCCATGTTGTTAGCCATGGTGAGAATACCTAACTGGGCTCTGATATTCGGAACAAACTTTGTTAATGCGTCTGGGCTTATACCTTCGAACTGAGCCATAGTTTCAACTAAATTTACAGAGCCATCTCCAAATCTTTTTACTTCAATTCCCGCTTCTTCCATTGCTTTTTTTGCAGCTTTGCCTGGAGATGTTAATGCAGTTATTGTTCCTTTAAGAGCTGTAGTGGCCTCGGCTGTATTAATACCAGCTGCAGTTAATAATGCCATAGAGGCTCCAACGCCATCTATACTTAAATTCATAGACTTAGCAAAAGGCAATACTTGGCCTAAACTTTGTGCAAGTTCGTTTATTGTTGTCTTACCTTCTTTAACAGTAGTGAATAAAGAATCGCTAATTTTTTGTGAATCTTCCGCTTGTAATCCATAAGCATTTATTGCTGACGTTAAAAGGTCTGCGGCTTCTGCAGCTGAAGTTACACCACCTACGGCTAATTGCATTGATGTATTTAATACTTTAGCAGAATCCGAAACTCCCCCAAATCCTGCTGATACAATATCATATTTTGCTTTTGATAATGAACTTAACGCTAGGCCAGACGCTCCAGCTGTTTTACGCAGTTCTGCACTCATTTTACTTAAATTAAAAGTATTTTTGTCCATTAGAGTTGAAATCTCTAACAGACTTTTCTGAAAATCTCCTGCCAGTTTTATAGAAAAAGCTGAAAATGCTCCTGCTGTTACTGCTGCTGCTTTTCCTAGCTTAGTTATTGAAGTTGAAACTTTATCTAGTACCGCTTTGGCTTTTTTTGCGCCTTTTGCAGTAACTTTTAATGCGATTTGTTTAAGTGCCATTTAATTTTTCTTTATGTGTTTTTATATTATTTAATTCATTCTCTATTATTAAAAAGCTATCCGCTGTCCATACGTCTATAGAATTTAAGTCCGATGCTAAAGGAACACTATAGTTCTTCACTAAATAATAATCTTCAATCATATCCCAACACCATTGAGGAATGATATTAACAGGCTCACAAAAAAAAGGCATTTGATAAAATAGAGACTGCGCAACTCCAAATTTTTTCGTTGGTTCTTCAGATAAAATCCTATCAATTTCATCAAAAATATCTCCTTCGTTTTTGTACTCTACAGCTTTTTTTAGAGTAGGCGATTGAGCGGTATATGGGAGGAGTAAACCAGTGCTTGGTAATCCTAAAGCGGAAAACCAAAGTGCAGTTCTCAATCGCCAGTTTCTAAAGGGCTTTCAAAACCCATATAACTATTTATAATTGTCATCAACACCTCATCTTCTTGTAATGCGCTTAAACCACCTAATTGCTCTTCAGCTTTTTTCTCATCCCCAAAAGCTATTAATGCAAATTCATCTGCTAGGTCGTGCATTTGTTCCATATCTTCACTAGCAAAAATGGTTTTAACTTTCCTATATAACCCTCTTCTCTGTTTTCTGGTCATATCTTTACATTCAAATTGTCCGTGATTTGTATCAACAATCATTTTTTCCTCCCTTTATTATTAAGTTAATTTAACACTAATCAGTTTTTGAGTTCCTGTAGCCGTTCCTTGAAATGGTAATTCTATGAATACACCACCTTCACTACCTAAATCTACATTATGTCCTGTATATTTAGCCTGAGGTATTTCAAAGAATATATTTGTTGCGCCACCTCCTCCTGCAGTTCCTTCATCTCCAACTAATATTGACTTTGAAGTTCCAGCTAGAAAAAAAGGTAATTGAGCAACTGAAGTATCATCCATTTTAACATTTAAAGAACCAGTAACATCAACTCTATCTCTTACATAATCTTCTGGCTCACCATCAACGCTATTAGCAGTTTGAAATCCCACCCTTAACGCTGGATTTGAAATGGTAACCGAAAATGCTTTAGATGTAATCTGAGTTGTTGCTACTTCAACTGCGTGACAATCGTGTAATCCAAAAGCAAAAGCAGTATTGGTACCAGTCGAACCATCTGCAACGGCATTAGTTCCTATTGTTGGTCTATAGCCAGAATACATAGTTCCACTTGCTCTTAATCTACCGCCATTTGTTCCCATATCCATTGACAGAGTTAATTCTGTAACTACTGCAGAGTGCAACAGTCTTGTTTCACTTGCATCGGGATTTAATAAAGTAACCTGCAAACTAAAATCGGGAGCTGCTTGATTATGTACATACTGAGCTGAATGTCCGTGATCACCAGCAATACTTATCAAGCCTGTAGTTCCATCTACTTCCATTACAGAGCGTAATAACAATTGTAAAATCTCTTCAGAATCTACAAGGTAATCAAAACTCCAGGTATAAAACCCGCCATTTTGCGTTGTGAATACATCTGTTTCTCTAAAAACTTTTTGTCCAGTTCTTGGTAAAAATTCTTGAGTAACTCCAGATGAAAAATCAATATCTTCTATACTTTCCAGATTCATTCTATATAAAGCACCATCTGAATTCTGCGTTGCTATTCCTTGGTTTGCAGCGTGTTGCCCTATATAACATAAAAACTGATTGTTTGAATATGTAGCCATTATTTATCTCCTTTAGCTTTTTCAATCATTTTGTTTTTTATTAATTTGGTTGGTTCAAAATCAAGCTCAACTATTTTACCTTGTAATAATTTTGCGTGATTATCTTGTCCCAGCCCTTCATAGTTATCAAAGGCATCTACATCAAAAGCTGAAGTTGCCTTGTATTTTCCTTTTTTATTAGCCATTGATGTTTCTCCTATATTATCTCAATGTTCGTGCAGTTAAATGTAGCTATTGCTTTTAAGATGTCTGATTCTTCAGTATCTCTTTCATAATCAATACTATCAATTCCAGCGTCAAACCAAGCATCTCCACTTGAATAACTCATGTTGTTGAATATAACGGTTTTTAACCTTTCCATATTATTTGAAATTTGCTTTATATCGTTTTTATTATATGTTCCACCTACAGTTATTTGATATTCTATCTCAATCGTGTAACGCCTTTCAATACCATCGTGTAAATGCCCCACCAACTCATCTGCTACTGGTGTAATCAAAAATGAGTGGTTGCCTCTATGCTGATCATAATATACAGGAATGCTAAATTCACCATTAATTATTGCTTCTAGTGATTGCAAAATTTTATCGTAAATAATATTTGTAAAGCTAGTGGGCATTATTTCCTCGTCATTTGTACTCTTTTAATAGGTGTAAACATTTGGTCTGTAACTCCACTTATTTCCAGTTCAAACTCATCATTAGTTGTATATACTCCTGCGCTAAATCTAACATACATATTATGACCGACCAACTGCCAATAACAATCTATGACTTCATTGGTAGCCATTTGCTCTAATTTTAATCCATTCTCGTTACCGATAAAAGAATTAAATTTCACTGTTGTATTTGATGCACCCTCATTTACTGTCCCACCATTACTAATAATAATTTTTATTTTATCCCAAGAGTAAGATGGGGTACCTTTTACATCTACAATACTACCGGTCGAACTAGCGTTCTGACTTATTGTTCTTAATATACCACGTTTCTTGTACTCACTTTCACTTGAATAGAGGTGTATTTGCCCTGTTCTAAGCATATCTAGCCACCCAGTACCTTGCTCATTTATGACCTGGTTTTTAATTTGGTCTGCTTTTTCCACATCGTAAGGTCTCACTAAAGATTCGACTGCCATAACAGCGGTACTTCTAATAATAATTTCAGGATAATCTCTTTCGGTAGCATCTTGAGTTCCAACGCCCTTGTTGGGATATATCGGGAATGGTAAATATCCACGAATAAAATCACTTGCTCTTTTTACGGCTTCTGTTTTTAGCGTGTCCCAATCTCTACTTGCTTCAAATACCGAACTATTTAAAGCAGATACAGAACTAGATGCCAAGAAAAACTGAAATGAATCGGTACTGCTAGAGTAATTATATTCATTGTCTGCATTAGGGCTATCGGTTACAGCTGTCATTTCAACTCCGTCTTTATATAGTTGCCCCACATAGCCAGTATTATTCAATTGATATAGATTCGTTGTATCTGTTGTTGTGAAATTACTAGGAAGGATGCTTTTTCCATCATACCTAGACAAATATGGCTCTATAAATAATAAATCTGTTGTAGTATTGCAATAGCTTGTTTCATATGTACTCATGATTTGTACCTTTTCCTTTTAAATTTTAGATAATCTGCGCCCTCATAAGGATTAAAAAATATTGTTATAAGCCTATTGTCATTATCATCGTATTGAGGGTCAATTATTGTTACTGGAGCATTGAAAATATTTTTATCATCTAGCCCTAATTTGTTAGCATATTCATCCATATTTTTAAATGATGCTACCTGAATTGCGTGGCTAATTAATCCACTGGCGGGGTCCTTTAATACTTGATAACCAGATACGTGAGTATGCCCTGCGGTTAGTATGTGATCACGCCATCCTGTTTGTACTGCTCTACTTATTGCGTGAGCTGTATTCCACATACTATTTCCTTTGAACTGATGTCTGGCGTTGATACGAACGCATTTTCCGTTAGGAAATCTAAGATTCATTCTTGCGCCATGTTGTTTGTATACAGCTTTTTTATCTCTCATAATAAAATCTAAAGGGTCACCATCTCCTGACCATACATCGTGATTTCCTGCTATTAAATAAAGCCAATCAACGCTATTTAAAAAATGCTCAGAAATCATCCAGGATTCTTTTGCCGTTGTAGATTGCTGTCCGTGTAAAGCTTTTAACCTTCCAACCCAATTATTTTGTACATCTCCTAAATTACCAGCAAATAATCCATCGGTGTTTCCAATTAAGTTACAAAGAGAATATATTTCAGATAGGTCGGTTCCATCATCATCTACGTGAGGGTCACCAAAATGACAAATTCCTATTGGCCCGTGAACATTGATATTAACATCAATTAATCGTCTTTGCTTAAACGCTTCATATTTTTGAGTATATCTTTTTTTGCGATACTCAATAATGTCGTTAATGTTCATTTCTTCAATAGGAAGGTCTTGAACACTAAATTCGTTTTTTTCTATTATCATTGGCTTCAAAGTTTTATATCCGCAATCTTTTTCGGAGCACATCCACCTTTGTCTCTTGCGATTATTTTTCCAATACTGCCATCCATCTTTTCTAATATTTTCTGAATTGCATTTGGGGCATCCAACATAATTTCCTTCTGAGTCTTGCGCTCTTTTTTTAGTAACTCCATTAGGCTGTTTACTCATCAATCAACTCAAAATGTAATAAGTCATCAAACCCATTATCTGAAGTAGTCCTAACTTCTTTACCCATCATTACCCTTTTATCAAGGCTGGGCGATGACCAGTCACCACCCCAACGAACATTTACACCCATCATTGCTGCTACTCCTAGAACAAATCCACCTAAATAGTGCCAGTCATCTCTATTTTCCCAATCTATTTTTCGAGTTTTATAGTTATATGGTGCTATATCAACTGCCAACCCTTTACAATGTTTGCCAAACTTGGTCTTTGACTTTCCTTGCGCCAACAATTCATTTTGTCTTTCTTGGGAACGCAGACCCTCTATTACTGTTATATCATAGTATTTAACAACTTTTTTCAAAACAGAAACAAGTCTAGGGTCCACTCCTTTCAGCCTCGACATACTTCTCCGACCAAGCCTGGGCATTTAAAACTTCCAAACCATTTTAATTGCTTGTGATAATACATCCATACATTCTTTTGCTATTTTTTGCTCTTCTTCCTTACTTATTTTCCCGTCTTTTTTAGCTGCGTGATATGTTTCTGCCACTTCTTTCATTTCCCTGATTATCATTCTCCATTTAGTTCCAACCATTGTAAGCATACCACCTAAAATGATTGCTATTAAATATGCTGCGTTTTCCCAATTTAGCCAGTCCATATTATTTCCTCTCCTTTAGTGTTTCTTTGATTTCATTAATATCTTGAATAATTACATCTAATTTATATTCAATTAGTTGTCTATCAGCTATTATTTCACGCTTATTTGCCTTCAAATCAAGTGTTTCTTGAATTAATCGAATGTCGTATCGCATAAAACCAAAAGCAAGTATTACAGAGCATATTATTGTTAGCACTGTAACAACGTTTTCAACTGATATGTTTGTATTTAATTTCATTAGTTTTTTCCATTTAATCTACTAATGACGCCTTTTATTTCAGATACCTGGTTGTCCAAATCGTTGATTTCTTTTGTAAGGTCGTCAAATTTTCTATCTAACCTTTCATCGGATTTATTCCATCTATCAATTAATTTTATTAGCATACTTTCAGTATTTTCTAATGTTTCGCTCTGGCCTCTGTTCTCTGTCTTTAAATCTTGTAAAGCTTCCGCTTGTGCTGTCCCTCTTTTGCTCATAGAGTAAACCATATACACTAATAAAGCCCCTACGACACCTATCATACCCGCTTCTGAGTAAATCTCTAAAAAATTCATTCTTTTTCAAATTCCAAGTTTCCAGTTATTTGTTCTTTGTCACATTTTTCACATAATCCGTTGTAAGGCCTTATACACCAATCATTACATACCATACAGTGAAATCGCTCCTGACTCATTTATATTTTTTTTTAGTCATTATTTGACTCTTCTCAATTCTCTATTAATAAAATAATTATGCTCAAAATCATCTAATTCAATATGCATATCTTCTAGCCACCATTTCATTTCTTTCTTTTTTTCTTTTTTCCCCAACTTAAAGGATTCAAATTTAATTCTGTTTGGTACCATTCTAATTGTTCTTCCATTTGTGCAATTTTTATTTCCTCTTCTGCTATATGCTTATTTACAAGCTCTGCAATCTCGGCATCAGATAATTCCACTCTGCGCTCAAGCTCTCCAATTCTGTTTTCAATTTGTAAGTACGAATAGACAAGTCCAGCGACAAGTATAAGCACCTGCCCAGCCCATTTGAGATTAATAGAAACAACAGTGTTATCTCCCACCACCGTAGCTCTATAACTTCTTGCCGTCTTAGGTTTATTTGCTTCACTCACAATTTCTCTGGTAAATCTAGGCCACCAATAGACCACCCACCATCACAAGCTAAAAGAATGAAGCATAAAAAAAATATAGTAACAAAAATTATTATTTTCATTAAATCTGTATAATCTTTTTTCATTAAATTACCATCCACCAAGCCATAGCAGTTTCTACAAAAATATCAGATGCGGTATTTATCGCCCACTTTTTCTTGGTCCCATATACTCGCCAATTTTCAATTACATACTCGAAAATCTCCCAGGCTATGCCTACTATTAAAACCAGTAAAACACACCATATATCACTAAATTTGAGCCATTGAAATACCTTACATAGAAATGCTCCAGCTGCAATATGATAAGAAGTCCAACCATCTAATGCTCCTGAGCTAATTTGCCAAGAATAAAATGTTGCTAAAGGGTTTTTCATAATTCAACCACTATTCCGTTTTCTAGTTTATGTTTTCCAACTTCCATTTTTTCTATTTCATCTTCTGCTTCTTTAAAAAAAGCGGATTGGGCAGTAATCCAAGAGTCAGTTCTTTTAACTACCGCCCCATCACTTACTACAATATATGACTTATTCTGCGCATCAAAAGAAATTGTTTCATCACTAAACTTGTATGTTACATTTTCTTTGGTTCTAGGTTTAAAAATATAAACCTTATTACCTTTTGCGCATTTACGAACAAGCATTATGCTTCTGCTTCAGATTCCTCTTCAGAACCTAAAAGGGCTTTTAACTCTTTTAGTTTTGTTTGAAACTTATCTACAAAAACTTTTTCAGTTTCTGCTAACTGCTGACCAATAAAATTATTGGTGCTAAGTTTGTTCTGAATATCTCTTACGTGATTTTGATATAAAGCAACTTCTCCCGCAAGTTCTTTTTGTGAATCAGTCATATCTTCGATTTCATACTTTATTCCATCGAGGTCTAAGACTGGCTTTTGTTCTTTTTCTTTTTTAGCCATTTTTAGCTCCTATGTTGTTATTGTTAAAGTGCTTTTAAATCTTTTTCTAGTTGTTCCATATCAGCTTGTTCATCTTGTAATTTTGATATTTCATCTTTAACACGACTAATATCACTAGCAAGACTACTTAAACTAATAGACTGAACTGAATCATCTAGTGCTTTACCACTATTTGGGTCATATCGCTTTTGAACTAGCTGTAATTCATCGTGTGACTGTTCAGCTTCGGCTGATCTTACAACATTTCCATCATCATCTTTAACTTCAGAAACTGCTGCTCGGTCAACCACTTTAGCTTTCTTTACAGACCAGCTCTTAGCTGATTTCATTGCTTTGTAGTTTTTCATTTACTTTTCCTC
>VTLG01007745.1_pt1 | contig 30667 bp, 54 predicted proteins | sample 4694571 | NCBI WGS metagenome assembly VTLG01 (sample SAMN12604809, study PRJNA352737) | marine metagenome | biome: ENVO:00000447; feature: ENVO:00000209|ENVO:00000569|ENVO:01000036; material: ENVO:00002151; isolation source: viral sequences binned using virsorter ...
TTCTTCATTTTCTGGATCATATAATTCATTTGTTTTTTGAAATATTTGTGCTTTTCTAAAAATAGTTTCCCACATAATATTTCTTAATTCAGCTTCGCGTTGATCATATATGTCTTTTGTACTACTACCATCTGCACCGTTTTGTAATTTAGCATCAAACATTATACTTTTTAATTCATTACCAAACCATACTGTAAATGTACCATCATCAATCGATTCTTTACTTAATCCTCTTGCTGCAGAATATCTTTTAGTTCTTTTCGAATTTATAAGAATCATTGTATCAAGTCTAATTTTATCTTGTTTTTCTGCTCTAAAAATACGTCTGTTATTATTAAAAACTGTATAATATGCAGATTCAAATTTTGCAAACGCTTCTTCATCATTTTTATATATAATATTTTTAAGATTCATATATTCTTGTTTTTCTAAATTGGCCCATTTTGCACCAAACTCTGCTGGTGTCCAGGTAGCAAAATTAGGATCTTCTTTCCATTCGTCCATTTGTAATTGTATTCTTCTTTCTAACTTAGCAACTTCAACACTATTTTTATTAGTAACTCTAACAGCTTCTTCTTTTTCTTCTTGGTCTGCTTGATAACGTGCAACTTGAGTAACAACTTCTTGTAAATCAGCTCCAATAGCCGCACCTGCTGCAACACCAATTAAATCTGCACCACCACCTACTGCTATTTGAGATATTCCTTCTCTTACAGGTTGTACTCTCTTGCCACTTCTTCTAACATTTGTTTGTTTAAAAATATCTATTGACATATCTAAACTTGTCCTCCTAAATCAGTTGAACCTAAACTTCCCAGCAATGAAGATGATTGATTTGCTGTTACTTGAGTTGGGCCAGTTTCTTTAGGCAGTTGTTTACTAATATAATATGTGTTAGCAATTCCACTCATTAAATTAATTCCTCTGTTATATGCTTCTTTTGTTAATGCACCTGCAAGTCTAAAATCCATTTCATCTAAATCCATTACTAAACCTTTTTCAATCCAATATAAAGTATCATTTAAATTGTTTAAGACCATATTGGATTCTAACAAACTAGAAGCCTCCCCCATAGCAATACCTCTTGCTGCTTGTGCAGCTCTTTTTTCAGATAAAATTATTTCTGCTCTTTCTTTAGCTGCTATGTTTTGTTGCACAGCCTGTGTTTTTCTTCGTATTTTGTCAGCTCTTGCAGCTCTACGAAGTTGTCTACTTTGTTGTACTGAACCTAAAAAACTAAGTCCTGTGCTAACTGCTAACGCTATTGTAACTGGGTCCATTTTTTAATCTGTTGTTACTATAGTTCCAGTAACTGCTAGAACTGTCATAGGTAGGGGTTGTGTTTGCTTGATAGTTATTTGACCATCTCTGTTCCAACCTAAGTTAGTAACTCTCTTATCTCCTGTAAACGCTGGTATTGGCTCACCCATTTCATCTGCTGAACTTCTAAATGGAAGTTGATCACCATTTATAGTTACGCCAACACTATCTAATAATCTTACAATAATTTCATTATACCTTTTTTTCCTGCCTTGTGCAGTACCTGCTGCTGCAGTACCCTCTGGTCTTAGGGTTTTTATAGTAGATACATAACCAAGACCTACCTCTATTGTTTTACTTGCAAACGTACTTGGGAGGCTAACTGTAACTGCTCCGTTAGTTACAATTTGTTTTGGATATACTGCATCATCTATAAGTATTTGTACTGTTTCACCTTCTAAATGATCTAAACTTGTTACTGTTGTAGATGCTCCAGTTACTGTACCTGCAAGTCCAGAATCTTGATTTAGTGTACTATCTAAATATTCTACATACTGTACTGTAGAGCCATTAATAATTCTTTGCACAATTATATAAACTTGATCCTCTGTAGATTCTGATATAGCTGTAACACTTTTTACTTTTGCGTGTAATTCATTAGTTGTTGCTAATCTAACAGAATCTTGACTATCTACTGTTAAAAATCCTGTGCTTTCTGGTGTAGTTTCAGTAACAGTTACTTCAGCACTAGATACTGTAGCTGTAAAATCTGCATGACCATTTATAGCAGATTGTAAATTACTTGCTGTTGTGTTGTTATTAGTTTCTGTTTTAAATTGATTAGTTCCTGCAGTCCCTGTTGTAGATGTAAATATTACAGTAGTACCATCTGATTTTGTAAAAGTTAATTTTGTTCCTGATATTGTATTGTTATAATCTGTAACTGTAACAGTACAAGATTGTGCCTTGCCACCTATAATCTGTCTGTGCCATGCAAGTATTTTTTCATCTTTTAAATATGTAAGTCCTACAAGTTGACCATCATCTCTTGCTGCAAATAATATTCTGTCTGGTTCTTGTGCATAATCTAAATCAACAAGGCCTGTGCCTGTAACTTGATCTGCTAACAAAGTTAAGTCAGGAGCTATAAAAGCATCATCTGCAAATCTAAATTCAAAAGCTCTAACTTTTTGTCTTTGTTTTTGCAAAAAGATAATTGCATCATCAATTTGTACTGATTGGGTAGTATGAGATCCATATGTAGTTTGTCTTGTAATATTTACGTTATCTGGTTTTAATGGTTCTCCAGTAGGTCTTGACACTTTAAATTCACCACCTGCAGTAAAAATTATTAAATCTCTAGCTGGTGCTAATGACCTAATTACATTTACTCTATTAGATGCAATAGTGTATATAAAAGCATCAGATGCACTTGCATCATCTACATCAAAATTATCAAACAATCCAGACTGTGATGCAAATATAGTTTGTGGAAATGACGTTGTGCCACCATAAATTAATCTTTGTTCAAAAAAAGTAACAGCTTTTGGAAAACCTGTTGTTGCAGAAAACGTGCCAAGTTGAAAAGCTACTGTTGCATCTGTATTTGCAAATGCTTTTGTTATAGTGCAAACAACTACAGTTGTGCTTGTTCTGCTTGTAATAACTGCTTCACCACTATTAAATTTTATAAGTCTGCCTACATCTGTAGTTTGAAAACCATCACCACCATTAATACCAGTAACTGCAGAAGCTGTAATATCAACACTTGTTCCTGTGCCTGATGATGCTGGTGTAAGAGTTGTAGTTGTAGTATTTGCATCTAAATACGGACCAGTTGCTCCAAAATCTACATCTGTAAGTGTCCAAGATGTATGCCCTGTTCTTGACAACTTTGCTGGTTCGTGTGCCTCGTGAACTATATACATAACATCTGCTGACTGTGCAAACTGTAAATCAAACAATTGTGCTGATGTATATGTAGTTGATATTTCAAATACTTTTGCTGCTGTGCCACCTGAACTGTATGTAGTATAGTTTGTAGAATTTACTCCTGACAATTCAAATGTATGTGTTGTTACATTAGCTATAGTGTATCTTCTGCCATTTACTTCTGTCATACCAACAACATCATTAATCCAAACATGGTCGCCATTGCTGTAACCATGAGAAGTTGCTGTTACAACTGCTGGGTTTGCTTTTGTAATAGCAGATATGGATTTAGTTGCTTCAGTAATCTGTCCTTGGTCTTTAAAAAATCTCATGTAATTATTTCCAAGTTCTATTACATATGCTTGTTCATCATTAAATTCAAATGGTATAAGTCTTGTAGTTGCAGATGAGTCTTTTACTTCGCAAATAAACCTTGATCCACTTCTTCTAGTTGCACCACCTTGTGGAAACACAATCATGTTCTCTAATGTTTCTACACCATTTGTATATCTGTCAAGATTAGTCTGTCCAAATAATTTAGGACTAAGTTCACCTGCAGTAAAGTTTGTTTGTATTGGATGTGTTCTTGCCATTAAAATTGTAACCTAATAGGTTTTCTCCCTTCAAATTGAAATTCGCCTGGTTCTGCAAATGGACTTTTACCTTTCTTTATTCTTTTCATAGCATGATTTACTGCGTTATCTATTATTTGTTTATTCATATTATTTTGTGCAATTTGTTTAAGAAATTTTTTATTGGTAGGAACTATAGCTGGTATTAAAGTTTTTTTGCCATCAATATCAACAGATATACTTTTTTCAGTCATAACTGTACCATCAGGCAACTCAATCTTACCAAGAAAACCTGTATATTTGTCTTCTTGATTAACTCGTTTATCGAAAGATTGTCCTAGTATTGTTTCTAACATTATTTTCTAAAATCCGTAAATGTATCTGAAACAAGATCATCAATAAACCCTTCTTGTCCATCAATACTACGAGCTTCAGAAAGTTTAAGCTGAAATAGCTTATACATTTGTTCCTGTACTTTTAGACTATTAGTTACTGGGTATGCTAAGTCTGCTGCAAGTTTAGCAACCAATGTGTCTACAAATAAAGAATCAAATAGTGTTGTGTCAGTAACTCTTGCTATATAAATAATTTTAGCAGTTTCCTGATCTGTAAGTAATACTCTGCCTTGTGTTGATAAATTTTCTACTTTAAATACATAATCCTCAAATTCCATAGCTAAAACTCTAAGACAAAAAGGATCTGTAGGTAAAGCAAATTGATAGTCAAAACCATATACAGGTGTGGCAGACAATTGAGCTAAAGAAGCTCTTGTAATTGCAAAGTTCCAGGGATGACTTCTAAGACAAGCATCTCTTGCGTCTGCATAAAAAGAATTACAAAGTCTAGCTCTCTCTGTGTCATCTGTAAGTGAGGTTATAGGATCATCTCCTAATCTTCTAAGTGCGTTTGAACATATTGAAACTTCTGTTGCCATTTTTCACCTTGTAAGAGGGTAGCCGAAACTACCCCCCTGTTTGTTGTCTTTAGTCTACAACGTATGTAACAATCATGGTTACATCACCAGCTGCTGCTGTTGCTGCTACGTTTGAAATTGTAATAGCGATTCTTAATGCCTCTGCTGGATCTGATGATAAACCACCATCTTCCCATGCAAAGTTAGAAACTGCATTTACATTTCTTGCCTCGAAAGCAACTTCAGCACCACTTGTTTCTGCTGCTTGTAAAGTTGTTATAGCTGATGCATAACAATCTTCATCAATAACAACTCCAGAACTGGCGTAATAAAGACCTACGTTGGCTGCCAATGATGGTGAGCCATTAGAATCTAAATCATCATTAAAGAGTTTGATTGATAATACTTTTGCATTAGATGGGATTTGCACCATCATTAATACATCATCATTATCAATGTCGCCTGTTCCAGCTGCGATTGTACCACTTGCTACACGCATTCTGCCTTCTGCACTCCCAGTTTCTAGGACTTCTCTAGGCGAAGCGTCTAAAGCTGTAATTTCTACTGATTTTGCTGTTGCCATTTTTGATTCCTCCTATTAACTTTCGGTACATTCTATCTCAACAACTTTTTCGTCTTCGATACGAGTTGCACCGATTGTCATTGATAAGAATACCTGTGTGGCGTAGTTTTTGTCTGCCCTTTCAGTAATTCTTGTTTGAATATCTGAACCGACAGCAAGACCAATACCAGATTGAGCAAATGCTAAAACTAATCTGTTGCTAGATGAGTTAGTATCTAGTCTTTCTGTTCTGATGAATTTGAATCCCATAAAAGTATCAATATCACCCTGAACAAGTGCTTTAACTGAGTTAAAGTCTGCAGATGTAATTTGAGTAATTGCTAACAAGTCTGATAGCTGTTTTGATGTTACAACGCAATATCTTGGTTCTTCAGGATCAACGCTGTTTGCATCTAAAATTTCTTTTGCTGAAATCAGTTTTGTAACTGATAATCCAGCAGAGCCGTGAACAATTTTTTGTCCAGATGGTAATGCTACTGTTGAACCACCAGCTACGCCACCAAAGGCGTTACCAGAAGCTGCATCAATAATTGCATCATCCATTGCTCTTCCCATTGCCCATGCACCTGCTTGTGCATATTCTGACTCTGGGCTAATGAGCATTCTTACTTTATCTTCTTGATCGATTAAGTCTGCCCAATCATAGTCTTCCATAGTAACTTTTCTACGTGAGTGAGGTGTATCTACTCTCGGAGTGTCGCTATGTCTGGAAGTTCTTTTTTGTGCAGCTGTAGATCCAATTCTTTCAAAGAAATGTGATTTACCTACTACTGTTTCAGCTCTAACAGCATCTCTTAGTCTTGAACCTTTTTGCTGCGACAAATGAAATACGTTGCTTTTATACTGTTCGACAAAAGCTGTAGTTATTTGTACTGACATATCATGTCCTCCTAAAATTTATATCCTCGGTATTTATCCTAAAAGGGACACCTTATAACATAACGTAGTTATCCAACGGATTTTAAGGCCATCATGGCCACCACATCTGTTATCCAAAAAGGGCAGAACTTTGGTAAAACTATTATATCACAAGAAAACTAATTTCCATAAACTTTTTCGTGTAATTGTCGCATTCTATCAACCATTGCTTTATGGTCTTTGTGCCTTGCGTCAAAGTATGGATTCTTAGGATCAGCCATTATTTGTTCGATTTCTTGTTTTGCGTCAAGAACAGAAGCAGCAATAGTATTGTTTTGTGTGTTTTTTGCCATCTCCTCTGTAACTTCTTGACCAATTCTATGCAAGAATCGTGCCATTGCTGGACTATTACCTGCTGGTCCATTTAAAATTTCTTTAAGTTCTTCATCACCATATACGTCAACAGCTCTCATAGCAGAGCGTAAGTTTTTATCGTAATCATAACCCCACTCTTCTTTGAGATTTTTTTCTGCTTCTTCACGTTGCACATTCATTTGTGAGTCTTGAACTTGTGAAGCATTGTTAATCTCGTTAATTTGATAGTCTATAATAGCATTTACCTGTTGATCGTTTAAACCGATTTGGTGTGCAACATTTTTAAATTCACTTACAGATGTTTCATTAAAATATTGCTTATGAGTATCTGGAATATTAACTTCATACTTGCTAGGCTCTTGTGGTCTACCAAGTTTGTTATACAATTCAACTCTCTCCTCTTCTGTTTTTGGTAAAGGTATTCTATTACCTATCATTTTTTGTTGATGCACTACTGTCTTTGCTAATGATTCTACATCATTTAGATTTTGCAAAGTAGGTTCGTTTCTCAACTCTTCTGGCAAAGATGATTTCCAATCAGTTTGTGTTTGATTATCACTTATGCCAGATCCTAATACAGACTCAGAGTTTTGCTCTGTTGCTGGTTCGGGATTGTCTGCCACTTCTGTGGTCGTTTGTTCGTCAGCCATTTGTTATATCCTCCTTTAAAAGATTTAGTATTCTGACTATAACTGCTCTTTGCCCTTCCTTGAAAGCAGTTTCATAGGGATCTTTACTAAAAGAACTCCTATGGTAATAAGCTGATGTAAGATCAGCCAAAACTCTTTCACCTTCTGGTGTTGTAAAAGTTGTTAAGTAATCTATCTTTTGTTGTTTTAATTCTTCGTCTAAATTATTCTTCAATATCTTCCTCTAGCTCAGCAGACACTTGCTCTGCAACTGCTCTTGTTTCTGGTTTAGCAAGAGATTCAAGTGATGCTGCTTGTTTTGCACCAATCTCAGCTTGTTGTTGTTGCATCATCATTTCTTGTTGCATAGCTTGTTGTTGCATTCTAGCTTGTCTAAGTTCATCAACTTCTGCTCTACCTCTAAGGACTGATTTTGGCACTCCTAAAAGTTCTGCCCTTGCTCTAATAGCTTCATCATGATTAAGTATATCCATAATTGAAGGATCAGCTTGTGCAAGTTGCATAGCAAGTTGATACAATCTTTCAACTGCAACTGCTTCTTCCATACGTTGTGATCTTGCAAGTGGACCAACATACTCAATGTCGATAGATTGCCCTTGTAATAAATTTGGTTCTTGAACAAAAGCCTCTGCTCTAAACATAATGCCAAAGACTCTTTCAATAAGTGGGTTTAAAAACTCTGACTGAAATCTACCAAGCGTAGGACCTAACAGTCTTTGCATTAGTTCATATCTTACTTGCACTTCGGTAGCAGTCATTTGTGGCCCTTGTTGTAGTTGTAACTGATCTGAGTAATATGCTTGTCTAATAGCTGTTTTAAGTTCAGCCTCTTTAAATGTAGTAACCTGCATATTTGCACCAGACTGAAATGGTTTTACTGCTGCATCATTTCTTATAACTGTGATACCACCAGGTGTCATTCTTACTCTACCTATTACACCATCATCCTGCACAAGTAGTGGAGGATCTATAGCTTTTGACCATGCTTTTAATCCTATTTCAACAGCTTTGTTTAATGTTTTTATATCTGGCAAAGCATTGTAAGATGGTGAACGTCCATATATTTCTCCTGTTGCCTTTGACCATCTAGGAACAAGATATGGGAACTCATTATACCCACCAGTTCTAACAACCATTTTTTCTTCTTCACATACATGACATGAATGAAATGGTAATTTAGTATCAGATTCACCAAAAACTCTTTCATAATCTTCTCTTGGTTCTACTGCATGGATAAAATTAAATTTTTTATCTGGTTTCATTGAGGCACACTCTAAAATTTTTGGCCCAACATTATCTTCACCAAACTCTTGAACTGCCTGTCTAGCTGTAAGTTTATATTTTCTGTAAAGTGTATCTATGTAACCACTTACATTTTCGTGTATGTAAAATTCTGATATATGTAAAGTTTGAAAATGTATTAAATCTTCATCAAATCCTTTGTTACCTTCCTCTACAAATAAACAACCAGTACCTATTGAACATAAATCTAAATATAATTCATGAACCTCTGTGTTAAAATTAGTTTGATTGAAAACATCATACATTCTTTTTGCAGAGTCTTCTAAATATAATTGTACTTCTCTATCTTCATTAACTTCTTCATTTCTTATTTTTAAATAAAACCATTGCCTTGAAGGTGATGTAAGAGTTCCTTGTAAACTAGCAGCAAGTAAATTATTTGCTGTAATAGCTGTAGAGTCAAACAAGACCTCTGTTCTTTTATCACCACTTATTCTTTTTGTAACTATGTCAGCTTTACGTGGCATAACGTAGTCTAAGATTTCTTGCCAATGATCTTCCCAAGTTCCTCTGTTTGAACTCATTTCATTGTATCGCTTTTTTATATAATCAAATTTTTCCATTAATAACCACCAAGTAATGTTCTTGATGTAGTAGCTTCTTCTTCAACACCTTGACCACCAGTTAAAATAGTTGATTGCATTCCCATAGCTTTACCAGATAAAAGTCTTTTTCTTTCTTTTTCTAATTTTGCTTCTGCTTGTCTTTCTTTTTCAAGCATTTCTGCATCTGGACCTGGTGGTAGCTTTGGCATTTTTGGTGCTAACAATGGTCCTATTATTGGTATGTTACCCATTTACAATCCTCTTTCTGCATTCCATAAATTATAATATCATATAGTGTATCATCTTTTCTTACAAAATTCTTTAATAATCCCTCTTTTTTAAAACCTACACCTTCAATTAGCTTTTGACTTCGTTTCTTATTTGCAAGACAGGTAGCAGTTACTCTCTGACATTTTGCCTGATTAAATATATAATCAAACATAAGTCTTATAAATTTTCTTTGCACAGCACCTGGGTACTCTGCAGCTATGTGAACATAAATATTATTACCATCATAATTACAAAAAAGAATAACACCTACTATTTGTTCTCCATCTACAAAACCAATAGTTGTATAATCATCAACTTCGATATCTGCTCTAGGCGAAATCCACTCGTAGAATTTTTCTTTTTGCAACTGATCAAAAACTGGTTCTATCATTATCCACCTAATAAAGTTTTTCTTGTTGTTGCTTCTTCTGTAACACCAGATGCACCTGTAAGCATAGTTGATCCACCATACTGTGATGCGAGTCTTTGTGCAACTGGTTGCGTTGTAGTTGGTAATTGTTCCATTAATTTTTTTGGCTCTGGAGTTTTTCTTTTCTTTTTACCTATGCCTGTAACTCCACTAATTGCTCTACCTACCACACTACCAATTACTGATGGTATTATTGATGCTGCTCCACCCATTATGCTTTCTTCCTATTTTTTTTGTTTTTATTTTTTTTACTGTTAGGAAAACCTGCTTTCATATTTGCATATGCTTTTGCAGTAATTGTAGATTTAGACTTAGGCCTACTTGTCCCAGCCTTTTTTCTTTTATTAATGTTTGCGTATAATCCTGGTTTTGCCATACGTCCCTCCTATTTTTTCTTTTTCTTTTTAGCCATAATAGCTTTTTTTAAAGATGCTGGTAATGTCTTTTGTTTTTTTGTAAGACCACCTTTACCTTTTTTCATTCCTTTTCCATAATGTCCTGGCATATTATCCTCCTATGCTCTATTAGTTTTTTTCTTCTTGTGTCTGTTGGCAAAATTTCTTGCTGCCTCAACACTACCAAAACCCCATTTTTTTAGGGCTAAGGCTTTTCTGGTTGGTCGGCCCTTACTATCTTTCATAGGGCCTTTCATACCAGCAAATCTTGCAGCGAAACTAACACGTCTAGGGTTAGTGCCTTTACTGACAGGAGGTTTTAAATTAGATCCTTCTTTCTTTTTGAAGTATCTTCTACCTGCTGCAGTAAGTCCACCAGTTTTACTTTTGTGTTCTTTCCTCATGCAAAGATATTAAACTCCGATTCAGCCTGAATGTTCATAGGCTCATAGTTTCTGATTCTTGCTTTTCGTAATGACATAACTGCATAACGCATAGCAGATATAACATCATCATGAGCTGCAACAATCTTACCATTTTTCCTATGATACATTCTCAGCTCAGTTAGAAGTTTATCTTGATTCTTAAAAATTTTCAATCTTTTTGTTTGCATTCTTGTATATATTTCCATAATACCAGCTTCAACTGAGTTACCACCTGAACCTTCTTTCTGTCCTTGTGCTGGTGGATTACTGAAATGCTCTCTTGTCATATTCACACCCTCTGACCTGTACTGCTCGGTAAGTGATTTACCAGAACCTTTGTCAGCTTGTCTGCCGTCCATAGGCCAGATTACAGGAATCCAGTTACCTCTTGATTTTATTGCACTTGCATGAATAGGCACAGCCTCTTGTCGTAGTGCATAGCTATCATAAACATATGCCACATCAGCATCTCTGTCCCATGCAATCCATACTGCTGCAGTCGGGTGATCCCAACCAAAATCTAGCCCACATATTCTTGTCCAATGATCTGGTATATCTATTGGTTCACAAACTATTTCATCTTCTGCCACAGGAAATACAAGACCAGAACCTATCTGTGGTACACCTTGCTCACGCATCTTTCTTTCGTGTGGTGGTAATGCAGCAAGTATCTGCTCTCTTACGTCTGATGTCATGTGAGGTGCATCATCCCACCCAGCTTGTAATAGTGCTTGACCAGGTCTTAGATCATTCATAAACTGTGCTACTGTTTCTGTCATGCCAGACTCAGGTGTAAATGTCATATACACTATGCCACCTCTGTCTGCAGTTCTAGTAAGTGCTTGAGTATAAATATTTGTAGGTGGTTCTTCATCTAGCCAGACCACATCTACAGCTTCACCCATCCATTTTTCTTTGCCCATTTCATATGCTTTGAATGCAAGTCTTGACCACCCACCACTAACGTGCTTAATAACTAAACTGTTCATAGCATTTGGCACACCTGGTTTCCTAGTTGTATCTCCTATATCGTCAAGTGGTATAGATCCTGTACCTTTAGCACTAGGATCATCTGGTTGACCTACAAGTTCTTTCTGACATACATCTCTAGTAGTTTCATTTGACACACCACCTACCCAGGCCCTTATAGGCTTATCAAACTTCTTGCCTTTCCACCAGTCAGGGTACTTGCCAGTTAAGTGATATGCCATCTCCATAGCACCACAAAAAGATTTACCTATCCTGTTACCAGCCATAAGTAGTCTTTGAGATGCTATAGTATTGTGAAAGTTTACTTGATAGTCATATGGCTTGTAATATTTAAGTGTATTAGTTGCTTTTCTACGCTCAAGCTCTTTTGCTATTTCTACTGCTCTTTCAAGACTCATTAATTAAGATCATCATTGCTAGAAGGCACTACTTTTATAACTGATAGCAGTTTCCCTAGTTCGTGTTGAAGCTCCTCGTCTGTCTTTTTGTTTGTTACATCTTCAATCTTATTAACTGTCTGATAACCTGTCCTGTCAAGCAATGAATTAATAGCACCTAGCTTTACTGACTGTGTAGTTTTCTCATCTTCTACCAGTTTTATAAGTTTATCTATAGCCAAAGGTGCAGCACTTGCCATTAACTTCCTAGTATGCTCTGTAATCTCGTGAGATAGCTTGTTTTTTAGCTCATATCCCTGTTGTTCTGCAGTTTTTTCTGAATATCCTGCTTTTATTGCAGATGCTTTGGCATTTCCTGTCTGACTATAGTGTTCAATAAAGGCTTTTTGCTTGTCTGTAAGTTCTCTATACATCTTATAGGATATTTTACCCTGTATATCTTGCATTTACAACTGTTAACTACAGGTTAATATACAAAAATACCCCTACAATGCGTGATGTAATCCATATATATATAGCAGTTGCTGTCGTTTGGGGGGGTACTACCCTTATATACTATACTTTCTTTTTGTACACTATAGATTTTTTATACTGTAGTTCTCGAAATGAGTGTATGCGTGTATAGGAAACCATATTTTTGAGATCTCAAATGAAAAAACTAGGATCACTAACAGAACTATTATATATATTGGATTGTAGTAACATTACATTATTGCTATAGATCCTTTTCTAGATTGTCAGCCGATCAGCTAAAGTTATTTTAGATCATTTTAATTAATGTTTAATAGGTTTTTTATGGATATATATATTATACCTGCTAAAGTTTTTAATTAATATAAAAAGGATCAATAAATTATTTAATAAATTTCTTGGTATATTTTAAAATGTCAGGTATTATTATAATAACAACAAAGGAGGATAAAAAATATGCATAATTTAACTTATACACAATTTAAACATGAGATTAAAAAAGCGTATAACATCAAAATTGATGATTTACCAGTTTATAAAATAGGGATCATAAAATATTTTTATAAACAACAAAGTTTATTAACTGGAGGTATGCCACTTGAGGCCTATACTTCTAAAACTTTAAACGATTATATAAAGGAGGTTATTAACAATGAAAGATAAAACAATTTACAGTATAATAAGGCATGTTTCACAATCTGGAATGACTAGGCATATATCTTTTCATTATATTGAAGATGGGAGAATGTATTCTATGAATCACCTTATATCAGAGGCAACAGGTTTTAAATTTAATAAAAATTATGACGCTTTAGTTGTCAAAGGTTGTGGTATGGATATGGCCTATCATGTTGTAGAGCATTACAGCCGTTCAACAGGTAAAGAAGGAAATTATTATATAAGTCAAATTTTATAAATATAAAGGAGGTTATTAAAAATGATTAAAGATATTAAAAAGCATTTATTAAATGCAAAAATAGTAGACATAGAATATATGTCAAAAGAGGAGGCCGATTCTCATGGGTGGTATAAAGCTCCAGTAATAATTACGTTATCAAATGGAGTCGTACTCATACCGATTCAAGATGATGAATGGAATAATGGAGGTTCGATTGCCACTAACATTGAAGGATTGTCAACGATCCCATCAGATTATTAAAAGGAGGGTAAACAATGGAATCATGGAGTATAAAAGATCTTAAAACATGGTTGAATTATTTTGGTAAAAATAAAACGGCCAATTACTTTTTAGGTGGATCAGATCAAGAAACGATCAAAAAAGCTAAAAGGATCTTAAAAAAAAAATTAAGGAGGTTAGACAATGAAAATATCAAAAGGTGAGTATGTAATTTCATGTGTTGCAAAAGACACTTTAATAGATGAATCAACATTAATGGAAGATCCATATTTTATAGAAGTAGCAAAAGAAATTATAAAACATTATCCAGATGTTGAAGATGTAATAATACATTTAAACGATTGGGTTAATGAAAATTATTAAAAAGGAGGTTAGACAATGGAGAAAGAAAATGTAAATAAAATATTTAACTACTGCATTGATGAATTAAAATATATGTTTATGTTTATGAATTCGGATCAAAACTATCATTATTTTAAACATCAATTAACTAGAGAATATATAAAAATTCCAATTATAGATTATAAAAAAAAAGGAGGTTAGACAATGTTTTATAGAGTGAATAAAATTAATGAGTTGATGAAAAATTTTGAGATCACAACTCTAAAAGATCAAAAAAAAATAATCCAGATAGTCCAAAATGTTCAAGATTGTTTAAAAATGCAAAACGAAATGAATATAATGGTACGAAAATGCATAGAGGATTTGCAGACAAGAATAGAAAAACTGGAGAGAGATAATGAAAGTTAAAGATTTTATTGAACGATTAACAAAATATGACAACTTGGATGATGAGATAATTGTTGATTATATACCTTATAGAGATGTAGAGGGATTGTTTGAAGATCCATTAACCAAAGATGAATGGAAAAAATTTATTATGGAATCTGAAAAACAAAATTATTGTTATATTGATATAAATTTAGATTATCTTTATGACATAGCAAGAAAAATTAGGGAGGAAGATGATGACTAAAGAAGAAAGAAAAATAATAAAAGAAAAACATGAAAATGATGGCTTGTTATATCAGCGTGGTAACAATGTGAAGGGATATGAAATATGGTTAGATGAAGAAACGGGAAAAAAATATAATATACCCATTCAAATAACAAGATATTTTGATGAGATAAAAGAGGAGGAAGATAATGAGTAGTGTTTATTATATAGAAGTAGAAACAAGTGAAGGCATAGAAACTCAATGGTATGACACCATGTTTGAATGGGTAGATATGCTTAGAGAATATGCAATTAATGACATGGGAGTTTATGCCTATGGAATTACAGGAGGTGAAAGAGTTGAGTAAAAAAGAAAATGATTTATTTTTAGAATCTCAGGCCGAAAAGTACATGGAGGAAGGTTATGACATAAAAGATAGTTATATCATGGCCGAAGAAGATCTAGCTACGTACTCAGAATACGACATTATAGATGATGAGTATTGGGAAGAATACGATCATCAAGATAAGGAGGAAAATGATGAGTAAATTTAAAGAAGAAATTTATCAGATTGCTTTTGGAGATAATGCAATTAATAGGAACTTTACAGAAGATGAAGTTATAGAAAGAATAAAAGAATTTTCTGATAAAGCATGGAATTTTGATTTGCATTTCGAATTAGAACAGGAGGAAGATGATGAGTAAGTTATTTGAAAAAGCATACGAAGGCGACATTGAAGGAACTACGGCAATGTTTACCAACGATCCAGATTTTTTTGGAGTTACTGGCGTAAGGCCTAGATTTGTCGAGTATTTATATACCGACAAAGATTTAGATAAAATCGAATCAGCCATTGAGGATCTTGAAAATCACTTATCAATTTTTAAAAAATTAATTGTTAAGTATATAACAGTGAAGCCAGAATTTACGAAAAGAGAATTATCAAACTATTTAAATGTAAGTGAGTACGAAACAGAAAAACTTATAGATAGTTTTAGAAAATTAATTTTAGGAAATAAAATAAGAGATTGCGTAAAAAATACAGGTAGATGTTATTTTACAGTAGAATCTTAAGGAGGAATTATGAAAGAAAGTCATTTACAAGAATTAATAAAACCGAAAGATACATTGTTTTATATTATTAAAAGCGTATCTAATTCAGGTCAATATAAACATATTGCGTTTTACTACATGGATATTAATGATGACAATTTTAAAGAAGGGGATAACAGGATTAAACCGATCAATATTTCAGATCAAGTGGCATTAGCTACGGGATATAAATATGAAGCAAAGAGTAAGTGTGTAGGAATAACTCTTAATCAGGATAACCCTGCTCCCCTCGTTGTTACTCAGTTATCACAAATTTTATTTGATGATTACCATGCTATTAATCATTGTCAGTTATAATGCCAAAGTTAAGGGAATATCAAACAACAGCTATTGATAAGATAAGGAACGAGTTTGCAAAGGGCAAAAAGAAAGTGCTTTTAGTTGCTCCAACTGGATCAGGCAAGACTGTTATAGCCTCTAGCATTATAGATCAAGCCGTAAACAAGGGCAAATCGTGCATGTTTGTGGCTCATAGAAGAGAACTTGTTATGCAATGTAGCCGTAAATTATCTGATTTTGATATTTTTCATGGCGTTTTGATGGCAAATAAGAGCGAAACGGAGGACGCACGAGTACAAGTGGCCTCTGTTCAGACCTTTACTGCACGAAAAGACAAAACATTTTTTAACAAACCAAAGGCAGATCTTATCATCTTAGATGAGGCTCATAGATCCGTGTCTAATTCTTTTCAAGAACTAATCAAAGAATACCCTGAGTCTTATATCATAGGACTTACAGCAACTCCGTGCAGATCAGATGGTCGTGGACTTGGTAACATCTATGATGAATTAGTTGAGGCCTCATCAATAAAAGAGCTTATCAATCAAGGTTACCTTGTACCAAACAGAATACTAGCTCCAACTGTACCAGATTTGAAAGACATAAAGATTTTAGGAGGTGATTACGAGAAAAGATCGCTTGATAAAAAAATGAATACACCAAAATTAATTGGTGATATTGTAACTCATTGGCAACTTTTTGGTGAGAATAGACCTAGTGTTGTTTTTGCCTCATCAATAAATCATAGCCGACAGATAGCTAAAATGTTTAACAACTTCAACATACCTGCTGGACACATAGACGGAGTAATGCCTGAACTTGAAAGAGAACAACAACTTAACGATCTTGATACAGGCAAAATAAAAGTCTTATGCAACTGTCAGGTATTAACAGAAGGGTGGGATCAACCAAAGGTATCGTGTGTCATTATAGCAAGACCTACAAGATCTTATGTTATGTATCTACAAATGGTAGGTAGATCGCTGCGACCTGCTCCAAACAAAAAAGACACGTTGATAATAGATCATTCTGGTTGTGTGTATCAACACGGGTTTCCAGAAGATACACCTCCATGGCTACTTACAGAAGATAAGATTGATCTTGTACCAAAAGAACAACAGCCAATAGAAAAACAACCATATACTTGTATTAAGTGTGGGACAGTTTACAAGCCAACAAAAAATAATCCTGAGTGTCCTAACTGTGCATTCATACCAACAAAAAAAGATACAGAACTTTTAATTAAACAAGGCCGACTTGTTGAACTTAAAAAAGAAGAGCCTAAGTATAGCACTTCAGACAAACAGATCTTTTATGCACAACTAAAATATTATGGCAAAGCAAAGGGTTATAAGACTGGGTGGGCTGACTGGACTTTTAAAGAAAAGTTTGGTCATTTTCCACATAGCAAACAAGTAGGAATCAAACAACCAACACAAGAGGTAAAAGATTACATAAAACATTTGCTAATTAAAAAAGCAAAGAGGAGAGAAAAATATGTCAGAGCAACTACAAGAGTTCAAGATACAAAAGATGCGTGAATGTGCAGATAAACTGGCTGATGCCGTAGCAGAACATACATTTTTAGAGCATTATCGCAAGGTTTTACTAGCTGGATTGATGAAGAAGTATATGGTACAATCTAGTGGTAAGGCATTAAGTGTGAATGCTCAAGAAAGGGAAGCACTAACTGATCCTGAATACACAGAGTTTTTAAAGAAGTTAAAAGAGGCAGAGAAAGAAAAAGTTTTCTGGCAATCACAATGGACTGTCTTTAAAACAGATTTTGAAGTATGGAAAACAAAGTCTATAAATCAGACAGTTGAGATGAAAGCATATGGAACGTAAATTTACTGTGTCAAAATACGAATGCTGGTGGGAGGACGCTGCTAGTCATCCTGAATGGAAGTCGAGAATAGATGCAGCTAAAGATCCACTAAGCATTTGTTTTACTGAGGGTTACCTAATACACAGGGATAAGGACCGACACATTTTTGTTATGTCATTTACAAGTGAAGATGTTGGAGATGAGATAGTTATACCTACCCGAAATATTAAGATGTTAAAAAAAGTAGGGACTAAAACATTTAAGCCAGAAGATTTTGATTATGGCTCGTACAAAAACTAAAAAGGAAAAAGATCATATGGACAAAGTAGCTAGGTTAGGCTGCATAATATGCAGAAAGGAAGGCAACCCTCTTGTTGCTGCAGAGCTACATCACATACGAGAGATGACAGGTATGGGCAAAAGAGCCAGTCATTTAGAAGTAATACCTTTGTGTCCTAGACACCACAGGATAGGTAAAGAATCTTTTCATTATTCATCTCGTAACTTCTCAAAAAAATGGGGATCTCAGCGTGATCTTCTTAATGAAACCTTACAGCTATTAGAATCGGAGGACGAATTATGGATATAGTAAAAAGATCAGGTGAAATACAAGAATTAGATGTAGAAAAATTATATAAATTTGTAAACAGAATTGTTAAAGATGATGAAACTACGTGGAAAATAGTAAATAAAGTTAGGGACGAAATAAAACAAAGATATTTTGAGTTTTATCCTAACCATGAGAACATGAAAGACATGGTAGAAAAGTATCTTATACTTTATGAAATGAATAAATTAGATTTAGTTTAATACCTTCTCCATATATCATTAAGTTGAAATACAACCTCTCTATTGTTTTCAGGTGGATCACAAGCTCTTGCAAATTTAAGTGCCTCTTCTCTAGCATAATCGTAGCTCTCACCTCTACGTTTTATAGCGACTAACATTTTAACAAGTTGTTCATGTCTATCACCTTTACTTGCACCATAGTTATAGTTTCCGTTATAATCTACTTTGTATGTTTTTTCGTAATTTATTATATCCTTTTTTGGTTTTTGCAGAGAAAGTCGTTGTCTTACTTGCTCTTTCGTGTATGGTGATATGCGTTTCATGTCTTGTACTGTTATTGGGTATTTGGAATTTTTATTGTGAAAAAATCCAGCAACTCTCATAACTCTTGGCAAGTCTTTTACTTTTGGATCTGAATTAAATTTGTTTGCAAGTGCCTCTTGATACAAACTAAAACTTTCAAGTGGCATATCAGAAACTAACCAGTAACAATGATACTTCCCTGGACTTGTATTAACAATCAAGTGAGGCTGTAGATCAAACTTATCTGGTAAGGGTACTCCATCTAAGTCTATAAATACAGCTCTCACTCGTTGTATGTGCCTGGACGTTCTACCAAGGAGGTTCGTTTCGTTTACTGTGAAAAATATCCCTGCACCTCTCATATTAAGATCTGCTATTTCATGAAAGTGTTGCTTTATTGGGCCATGAAATTGCTTAATAAGAGTTTTATTCCTGCCCTTATCACAGAAAGTTTGGAAAGTATGACTGTCCCCAAACATAGACAAGAATTGAGCGTAGGTTGAAAGGGAAGAATAAAAAGGTTGAGTGTAGGGATTATTTTTCATCTGATCCCCACCTTTTTTTCGCACCTTTCCTACCTGCAATAGATTTTCTTTTTCTGTTTAATGCTTGTTCTTTTCTCTCCTCTTCTGCTTGTATACAATACAAGTGATCGTTCTCAATAAAAAACATATGTTGTATGCGAGGCCATACCTTTTTTATTTTATCTAAACTACAGTTACACATCCTAGCTAAAATTTCATAATCAAAAGGAATGTTGTAACCTACCCAACAATGACAATACAACAAAACATACGCACCCTGCTCCTCCAAAGACATCTTCAGTCTGCCTGGGCTACTAACCCAGTCGGATGCGTAGAATTGAAACGCTGGACTCTGTTCTATATTTAAAGATTTACGCATTTATCTATCTACCACTACTTAAAATACCAAATCAACTAGGTGCTGTCAACATTATCTTGGAAGAAGTTGAAGATGAAGGTGAAGGTGAAGGTGAAGGTGAAGAGCTATCTTTTGCTATCGTTTTGCTAATGGCAAAAAAATGGCTGTGCTATAGCTGTGCTATGTGGGTGTGAGGCAGCAAGGAAGATAGACAAGGAGAAGCCACCCCACACTATTGTTTTTCAAGGTCAAAATTAAGATCAGGTCTTATATATTCTAGTTTAAAATCTCCTAGCTGTGCTATTTGAAATGCACGAAACAATGGAATTACAATCCATTTTGACACGGCTGGATGAGATATATTCAATAATTTAGATAATCTTCTCCCACCATAAGTGGCTACAACTTCTTTCTTTCTGTGTTTAGCCAACTCATATAAATCCATACCAAAGTATAAGGTCTATTTACCAAAAGTAAATCTTTATGTATACTAAATTAAATATAGGAGGTGGACACAATGTCTATTATTGCAACAGCAAACAATACAGAAAAATTTATTGGTGTATCGACAGGGGTACACAAAGCGAGATGTGTTAGGATGATTGATCTTGGCACACAAAGGAACGAATATCTTGGGGACGTATCTTTTAAAAGACAGATACTTGTAACTTGGGAAGTGCCAAGCGAACTTAGTAACAATGGTGAGCCATTGATGATAAGTAAATTTTATACTTTATCATTGCATGAGAAATCTAATCTTGGTAAAGATCTTACAGCATGGAGAGGTAGGGCATTTACAGAAACAGAAAAACAACAGTTTGATTTGACTGCTCTGTTGGGTGTACCTTGTATGCTTAATGTGGTTGAGGGGAAGAATGGTAATACAAAGGTAGGATCTGTAATGCCTCTACCAAAAAACGATACATTAGAGCCACAGTTTCACGAAACCTTACAGTTTAATATAGATGACTTTAGAGGTGGCCAAAATGATGCCTTTATGGCCCTCTCAGAGGGTATTAGGAATATCATTCTTAGGTCAAAAGAGCTAGAGAACATGAATACTGATATGGGTGATGAAAATAATGGTGCTGATATAGGAGATGTACCCTTCTAATGAAACTAACTAATCATTCTAAATTACCAGAAACTATTGTACGAGCAATAGAGAATGATCCTTACAGTTCAGAAGGCTCTGACATATCTGTAACTAGGCTTATAGCACCACCTAGAGTAAGAGTGTTAGAGCAAAGACATTGGGACGAATTAGAAGAAGATGTATCTGATAAAATATTTACACTTATCGGATCATCTGTGCATCATGTGATTGAACGAGCAGTATCAGAAAACGACATATCAGAACGCAGATTGTTTGTAGATATATACGACTGGACGTTAAGTGGTCAGTTTGATTTACTTACAGAGTCTGGAGATCTTATAGATTTTAAAGTTACATCTGCATGGTCTGCACTTGAAGCTATGGAAAAAGGTAAGAGCGACTGGGAAAGACAGCTTAATGTATTAGATTGGCTAATAAGAAACAACGATCAAGAGCTAAGAAACAACAAAGGCAAAGAGCTTGAAGTAAAATCTATGTATATCATGGCTATTTTGCGTGATTGGTCAAAGATGAAAGTAATGACATCTGACAACTATCCACGAAAACAAGTCATAATGATTCCTATAAATAGATGGACACCACAAGAACAAGATAAATATGTAGAAGATAGAATTAAATTACATCAACTTGCAGAACAACAAGGTGAAGATCTTATGGTATGCACTCCAGAAGAAAGATGGAGAAAAGAAACTACATATGCTGTTATGAAAAAAAATAGAAAGACAGCAGCTAGAGTCTTGTCCAGTAGGAAAGAAGCTATGAAATGGATAGAGGACAATCATTTAAAATATAACGTAAACGCAACTGTTATAGAAAGGAAGGGCCAAGATGTTAAATGTGAAAACTATTGTAGGGTTAACAAATTCTGTAGTTATTATCAAGACACAGCTTTTTAAAGATAGATTGATCGGTAGTGCCACTCTCGTATGCTTTCTTCGTTGTCAATCTATGGGTAAACTATAACATATGTCAAAGAAAATTGTAAAACCTTTTATTGCAACCAAAGATCCAATGGTAAGAGATATACTACACCGTATGTCTGACAGATCAGATGAGGGCCTTACTAAATACAAAGTAAACATGGAGATGGCAAACAAACCTTTTGGCAAATGGATAGATGACGTGCAAGAAGAAGCATGGGACATGATTGTGTATTTAGAAAAGGTAAGGCAAGTTTTAAAAAAAGCTAAGATAATATGATTAATGTTTTATCTTTAGGTGCTGGAGTACAAAGTTCTACGTTAGCAATGATGTTTGCAAAAGGTGAGCTAAAACCTATGCCAGATTTTGCTGTTTTTGCAGATACACAAGGAGAACCTAAAACTGTTTATCAATGGCTAGATTGGTTAGAAACACAACTGCCCTATCCTGTTTATAGAATATCCAAAGGCAATTTAGCAGAAGAAGCCATAAGAGTTAGAACCTCTAAAGTTACAGGAAAAAAATATATAGGTGGATCAACAATACCAGTTTTCTTATTTAAGAATGGTGTTAGAAAAGGTTTTCTACCAAGAGGATGTACTAATGATTTTAAAATCAAACCTATTAGAACTTTTCTAAGACGACATTGTAAAATAAAAAACAAAGAAACTGCTGTGCAAATAAACCTTATGTTAGGTATATCTACTGATGAGGCAACAAGAATGAAACCATCACAAGTAGAATGGATAAAACATACTTTTCCTTTAATAGATAATAATATAAGTAGGTCAGATTGTTTACAATGGTTTAAAAATAATAATTTAAAACTGCCTCCACGATCAGCTTGTATATTCTGCCCTTACCATAGTCTTTCTTTTTGGAAAGATTTAAAAGAAAATAGTCCTGATGAATTTAATCAAGCATTAGAATATGAACAAAAAGTAAAAAAAGCATACAAAGAAACAGACGAGTTTCAAGATGATATTTATGATGTTAGCATACATCAATATAATGATCTTAAAAATGTTACAGTTAAAAAAGAAAAGCACGAACAGTTAGATTTGTTTACAGGAGAGTGCGAAGGTATGTGTGGTGTATAAATGTTGATAAATGTTGATAACTTATGGTAAAGTTATTATGTGAATAAAAGAGTCTTAATTATCAGCGACTTACACATTCCGTATCATCATAGAGATGCTTTTGCATTTCTTAAAGAAGTAAAAAAACAATACAAACCAGACTTTGTAGTCAACATAGGAGATCTACTTGATTTTCATGGAATGTCTATGCACGACCACGATCCTGATTTAGCATCTCCTGGTGATGAGATAACAATAGCTAAAGAGTATGTCAAAGAACTAGAATGGATTTTTCCTAAAGTTGTTGAAGTAGAGTCTAACCACAGTTCTATGGTATATCGTAGGGCATTGAAATCTGGCATGAGTCGTCAGTTCCTAAAATCTTATGGCGAGTTTTTAGGCACAAAGAAATGGACTTGGGTGGATGATCTTGCTCTTACATTGTCTAATGGTAGACGTTGTTTGTTTACACACGGCAAGGCTGCAGATGTGTTAAAGGTATCACAATCTATGGGTATGAATACAGTACAAGGCCACTATCATACTAAGTTTTTAATATCATGGTGGGCAAACCCAGACAATTTGTTTTGGGGTATGAACGTAGGATGTCTTATAAATCAAAAGAGCCTAGCATTTGCCTATGCTAAAAATTTTAAAACTAGATTTATACTAGGCTGTGGAATTATTATTGATGGTATTCCTAAACTATTGCCAATGGTCCTTGATGACAATGGCAACTGGATCAAAAAAATAGTTTAAATCCAATATAGTAAATAAGAATAAGCTCCAAAGATTACAACTACATATAATTTTTGTATAACTGAAAAACCTTTCCATGCTGCTTTTACAGATTTCCAGAAATGTTTTTTGAGTGCATCTCCAATAACTTCTGCTGCATCTTCAGTAAAGTCTTTTAGCTCTTCTTTAATTTTATCTTTATCTAAAGCCATGATACCTCCTTAATTTTTTAGTGGGTTTTGTATTGTAAATCTAAATTCATCTAATTTAGTTTCTAATACAGCTACTCTTTTTTCTAGTATAGCTATTTCTTTTTTCATAGCCTTTATTGTTTTTGTAGATTTAGATTGTTCTAGTTCATCAAGCCTATTATTAAATACACCCCATGCGTAGAAACCACCACCTATCGTAGTAACAATACCAACAAGTGCTATATACTTTTTAAGTGTTTCAAATAAATCCATTATGCCTCCATCAACTTTATATATTTTTCTGCTAATTCTTTTTTGTTTTCCATTCTTATAAAACCTTTTACAATGTTATCAAGATCAGCGTCTGTGTATTTATCTTTTACACCTGCATATTGTTGCACAACTTTTAGATATTGACCTGTGTCATTCTCACTTGGAGGTGCATATTGATTTATCATAGCTGCTAGATCACCATTAAATCTTCTTAGTTTAGTTGTAAGATCTAATTTTAATGCTCTTATGCCTAACTGTGGTGTTTTAAATTTTGCAAATCTTTTATTAGGACCATAGCCTTCACCTTCTATTTCTCCATCAAATCCAATACCTGCTTCTATATTCCCAGGATTGTTAAATTCACTAATACTTGTGTCCATATCTTGTCCCAATAAAGTTTCCATTAATAACCTCTTAGCTGTCTAAGTTCTTGTTCAGCTATCTTTCTTTTTATTGTAGCATTTCTAAGATTGTTTTGATAATCTTTTACAGGATCATTCATAGATATAGCTACAAAGTTTGTATTATCATTATAAATCTTTTTGCCATACTCATCAAGTGTTCGTAGATCCTCGTAAGTATTGCCTTCATATATCTTTCTGTTATCTACATACGCTTTGTTGTAACTAGATAAATCTACTTGCTCTTGCACCATGACTTGTTGAGCTATAATGCTAGTGGCTGCTAATTGTTTCTCTACGCTTTTTATCTTTACGCTAACCTCTGCTTGTATAGAGCTTACGCTTACAGATACTTCTGTAGATTCTTCTTCAGCTACTGCCACTTGCTCGTTATTAGATGGTTCACTCTGAGGTTCTTCTTGAACTGTTTCCACAGGGGTACTTTCAGTCGGTTCAGGTTGTTCTTCCATGAACTCTTCTTCAACTGCTGCGACAGTAGCCTCATTACTAACCTCTTCTTCCTCGGGTTCTGGTACAATCTCTGGTCCTCCAAATACTTGTAGTATTTCTACCTCTTCAAACTCTTCTTCTAGTTCCTCAAAGGTTTCAAATACTTCTACAATTTGTTCCTCTTCAATTATAATGCCCATTTCTTCTAATGCAATAGGTGGTGGTAATAATTCAAACTCTTCTATTAGTTCTTCTTCTACAAATTGTTCTTCCCATTCCTCAAATTCTTCTATAACTTCATATATTTCTTCTATAGTTTCCTCTGGTATTACGATATTATTGTATGTCATTGTAAGTTTTGCACCAAGAAGATTAGGTCCACCTAGGTTTACATAGCTACCTTCATCTACCCCTTCCCATTCCCAATAGAACTGGTTGCTACCTGCACCTGCGTAAGTAACTGTATCTTCATACTTATATGCGTTTGCACCATAACCAGAGTCATTATTTCTAGTTTGATTTACAGTTGCAAGAACCGAGCCATCTTGATCTAATATTTGTACTGTTGTTGTATAGCTGTCTTGACCTGCTCTTGCTTGACCACATTGATATGCTGATCCTACCCATTCACAGTTTTGTACTATGGTTGTAGAGTTTAATGTTATACCATTATCTAATTTATCTTGCGTTGTGGTGTCATCATTTGTTACAATATTAAGTAATGAGCCAGTATAGTTTATACTTCCTGTACCTGTTGTTTCTAACTCTTGTCCCCAGTCTTTTATATTTCCTTCAACTGTAAAGCCATTAGTTGTTACATTAGGTATAGAACTATCAACAGATTGGTAGTTACTTGCGTTTCCAGAACCATTTGGCAAAAGGTTTCCAGTCGTTATCTCTTCTGCTGTTGCTGCCCACGCTATCAAGAATGCAATTAACAACAAGTAGCCACATTTAATCATCATCTCCATATAAATCATACTCCGTGTCTATAGGTACAAACTCTGTTTCGTTATCTATAGCTGCTCTTCTTTTAAGTTTTCGTACATAAGTATCATAATCTGGTCTTTCTATGTCATATTTTTTCCATTGATCTGTAGCATCTTGACCTATCTGTCCTTCAAATGGGCAAGGAGTACCTGCGTGTTCCATGGCAGAAAACACCCTATCGTCTTGACAAAGGATTGCGATTGATGCAACTCGCATATTAAAATCGTATAATAATTTTGATAGTTTCATCCTTTCGCAATTCTCGTCAACAACATATGTTCCACCTGATACTCCAAACCCTGTTACCTGAACTGCACCAGACACGCCTACTATACATAGGTCCTGGCTGTATGATGACATAGAGGGTGCTGCTGCAGTATTTACAGGTATCTGTTGTGTCTTTGTCGTGTTACTCGTGCTATTGGTCGTGGTGTTAGTCTGACCTCCTGAGTATGTATTCGTGGTCGTTGACGTGTAACCACCCGATATACTTGTGTTAGAACCAGAAGTATTGGTCTGATTAGATGTACTATTATCTGTCGCAAATGCTACCATCCCTGCAAAAAGTAATAATAATTGAATTATTGTATGTACTATATAGTTCATTTCTTACCAAACATACCAGCTGCTGGTTTAAGTCCATATATCGCTCCAAAAATACCTATTAATAACCATTGATACCATTGAGGTAATCCATTAAAGTATTGAAAGAATAGATCTAACTTTTCTTTCATCATATCATCACCAAAAAATACTGCGTATGCAAGTACCAGTATAGGTAATGATACTATCACAAGAACAAACTCATCTTTCCAACCATTGTTGTTGTCTGCTCTTACTTGTGCTTGATATTCTATCTCCCCTTGTGCCATGCGATACATATGATTTCGCTCAGCCATAGCTTCAAATTTTTTAGTTTCTTGTCGTTGCTGAAATACATTTACTGCTGTTGAAATTACAGATCCAAATATTCCAAACATTAATTAACTCCTCTTAATAGTAACTCTCTCGCTACTATAATCATTTGTGTTCCTGCGATAACAGCAACAGTCCACAAAACTTTTTTAATAGAGTTGATATCATCTTCCATATGACGCAAATGATTTTTTTCAATAGTTTCTATTGACTTATGTATAAGTTTTATATCTCCCTTGATCCTTTCAATCTCTACAGTCAATTCATTATTCGTCTTCAACTTCGCAATCCTCGCATGGCTCATCACATTCGCAATGTTCATAAGCATCTTCAGCTTCTAGCTCTGTGCTATAGATATCATCATCATCTTCTATTTCTAATAATTCTTTTAGATCATCCATATTGTTTTCAAGATCCTCTATTCGTTTTTTTAAAGACTCTAATATATTACTCAATTAATTTGTTCTCCTATATATATAAAATTCATGTTCTCCACGAGTATATAGTGTACCTGTATCTGAGAAACCTAGCGAGTTTTTACACCATGCTTGTACTAAAACATTGGATTTAGGGGGTTCACACAGGGTTATAGGTATATTCCAGCTATCTCTAAACCAGTTCATAAGGTTAATTGTGGCTGTTGTATGAGCTGTGCCAGAGTTATCGCCTGTTACACAAGCTATAGATACTGCATCTACATCTAGGGTATATCCTGTATTCTTAAAATCTTCACCAGCTCTGTGTATACTGTAATGCCACACCATAGGTATAGATGAATCATATGTAATAGTAAGCTCATTACATTGGTCTTTGTCTGTAAGTCCAGGAAAATAATTAACTGTTTTAAATAAGTCATAAGCTGTTTGTGCTTCGTCTGTTGTAATATGATGTGGGTCTGCTGTTGTCATATCTGTGTAGTTGCTAGGCACAGGGTCAGCATTACTATTAATTACTTTTGTTATTACTCCGTTTTCAGTTACTGCATATTTTTTCATTAGTTAAACTCCACATATACAAATCCACCTTCACCAGCTGAACCATCTCCACCAGCAGCTCCAGAACCACCAGAGCCTCCATTGCCTATGGTTATAGTATAACTGCTTCCATCTCCCTCAAAGTCAGAAAAAGTTTTTTTGGCGAAGCCACCACCTCCACCACCAGCACCACCTGTTGGTGCATTAGGTCCTCCATCAGAACCACCTGCTCCACCACCACCTCGTGATGAATTGTAACCAGTTTCACCTGTGCCACCTGGGTCGCCACCTGCTCCACCAGATGCACCAGAACCAGCTGATTTAGATGCTCCTGCACTACCAGTAGTATTAGTATCTCCACCACTTGCAGTACCACCAGAACCTCCTGATGCTGGATTAAGTCTTTCTCCTCCGACACCACCACCACCACCATTTCCAATGATGTCAGTTATTCCTGATTTTGCTACTTTAGATAATCCACCTGCAGAACCATCACTACCAACATTTGGACTTTTTATATCTGAGTATGCACCTTCTCCTCCTCCACCACCTGCTCCGTATACACGAAAGATAAGGTTATTGTAGTGAACACCAGATTGTAATGTAAATGTACCACTAGATGTAAAAGACTGGTTACCAGAGCTTACATCAGGTAGACCTGTAGAACCTCTTTGTCCATACGAATTAGAACCTGCATGACCTATTGTTGTAATTACTGGTGGCATTATGCGAACTGTGTCTGGCTTGTCAACATTGTGAAAGCTGCATCTCCTGTTTTAATTATACTGTATGTATATACATCTATGCTGTTAGCATTACCAGATGAATAGGATGAGCCTCCCTGATTCTTTGGAGTAACACTACTACCATCTACTTGGAAAGCATTGTTGTATTTAGCTGAACTACCATTAGTAACTAAGAATACTGCAGTAACAACATCACCTGTGTCCATAAGACTATTTAATGTTGTACTACCATCTCCTCTAAAATTAACTGTAAAATTACCAGTTGCGTCGCTAGTGTAATACAGTATTGATTGTGTTTTTAGATCATAATTTATTGTGCCAGTTGCTGCAGTCGCTGATATGGTTGCAGTTTCTTGTGTGTGTTTTGTAAGGGTACAAGAATCTAATGTTTTTTCAGATAGTGTCGCTACCAATTTAGCACTAGCAATACTACCTGCTAGTTCATCATTATCTACACCACCATTTTTGATCGATACTGCACCAGATGATACATCAAAGTTTGCACTAGCAAATGATGCTACACCTTTGTTAGATGTACTTGCATCTTCACCTGATATTGTAATTGTATCTGTTGCACTAGCAGCAGTATCTATACCTTCTCCACCTGTAACAGTTAAGGTATTGCCATTTTCAATGGTTTGATTAGAGCCACTATCACCTGCAAGTGTAAAACTTGACATAGTACCAGAGCCATCTGCACCATCTGAGCCATCTGCACCATCTGCACCACTATAACTAAAGTGTACTCCTACTCCATCATTATCAGAAAAAGTTCCATTACTTACTACATGAGTAACAGGCACTTTAGTGTAGCCACTTGCATCTGTAACAGCACCACTAACTTTAAATGTAGCAAAGGTAGATGCTGTTCCTTCTTTTGTTACTGTTATAATCCCTCTTGCTACTGTATTAGATATGTCATCAAAACTTTGCACATAACCAGATATGTCTGCACCTGCATCATCTGCATCATCTATAAAAAGTACATTTACACTAGATACTGTGCCATTGTTAAATGCAATCTTACCTGCACCTGGATCAGCATCAGAAGTTGTGCTTTCAAATGTCATAGATAGCTGTGAGTTTGTACCAGCTGCACCAGTTGCACCTGTGCTACCAGTAGAACCAGTAGACCCTGTGCTACCAGTAGCTCCTGTATCACCCTTATCACCATTTCTGCTGAAGTGTACTGATAAGGAATCACCAGCTGAGAATGTATTATTAGATATTAAATGTGTAACAGATAGTTTGTTGTAACCACTAGCATCTGTAGTAGTGCCTGTTATAGAGAATCTTGCATATGTTGATGGATCATCTGTGTCTACAATGTGTAGATAACCTTTAATCGTAGATGTGCTATCATCCCATGTTAAAACATCTGTAGATACTGTAGCACCATTTGCATCATCATCATCTATAAAGATAGTGTTGACTGATGAGTATGTTCCGTTGTTAAATGCTATCTCTCCTGCACCAGGATCTGTGTCTGATGTACCACTATCAAATGTATATTGATATCCTGGTATTGCTCCGTCATGTCCAGACTGTGCAAAGGTAACTGCTAGGCTATCACCTGCACTAAATGTGTTATTAGATACAAGATGTGTAACTGCAAGTTTATTATAGCCAGAAGCATCTGTAGCTGTGCCAGATATTTTAAATCTAGCATATGTACTTCTATCGTTTATATCTGTAAATTGCAGAACTCCTTTGTGTCCTGCTGTAGAATCATCCCATGTAATAGTTTCTGTTTGTGTAGTAGCTCCGTGTTGGTCAACATCATCTATGTAAATCTCTGTAACACTTGCATATGTACCATTATTAAAAGCTACCTCACCAGCTCCAGGGTCAGTATCACTTGTACCTGAATCAAACTTGTAGAAATAACCAGGGTTAGCTCCGTCTATACCATTAGCTACAAATGAAATAAATACTTTGTCGCCATCAGACAATGTGCCTGAAGAAGCTACATGAGCTACTGTTACTTTAGTATATCCTGAAGCATCTGTTACTGAACCTGTTACATCAAACACTATGTATTTAGTAAGTGTTCCTGCATTTTGTATTCTTACTCTACCTCGTTTGCTGTAGTTAGTTTGGTTGTCATCAAATGTTTGTACCCATGTAGCAACATCTGTTCCGTTTGCATCTGCATCATCTATATATAATTCAGTAACACTAGAGTATGTAGTGTTGTTCATTCTAAATCCACCAGCTCCTGGGTCTGCATCT
>VTLG01010490.1_pt1 | contig 30664 bp, 44 predicted proteins | sample 4694571 | NCBI WGS metagenome assembly VTLG01 (sample SAMN12604809, study PRJNA352737) | marine metagenome | biome: ENVO:00000447; feature: ENVO:00000209|ENVO:00000569|ENVO:01000036; material: ENVO:00002151; isolation source: viral sequences binned using virsorter ...
TGGTAAAAGTAACTGTTTGTCTTGCATACCCTGTTCCAGAAGTTGAAACTTCAGTACCACCTGTTCCGTCATCACTTGGTGCTACAGTATATAGAGCCAAATATAATGTTCCAGCGGGTGTAAAAGTTGTCCCTGAAAAAGTGTGGGCAAGAATTTTGTTTTCTAAATAATCGCTAAAACTCATTTTTTAATCTCCTTATTGTAATGCGGTTGCTTTCATTTTTAATGTTGAATCGCCTACTCTTGCCTTTTGGTCTGCGATTTCTAAATCCTTAACTAGCTTCTGATACATACTAGCCCATACAGGTATTCTAGAGTCATCAACTAGATATGGGGCTGATTGTAGCAGACTTCCATATAAATATATATCAGGACTACTATTCATTAACCAATTAGTTGGGCTTACATCAGTTAAGTTAGGAATTTTACTATAGTAAGTAATTTCTCCTGTCAGCGTTGCTGAATCAGGAACAGGTAAAACCTCTAGTTCTTGACCTACTATTGTGTAAAATTTTGGTGTGCCACTTGAAGTATAAGTTTCTCTTAATTTATCAAGTTTTTCATTTGTAATAAATTCTAAAGTTACCACAGGATTTGCCTCAACAACAAAATCAACTGTTTGTAACCAATCGGCTGGAACAGCACTATATTGAGAATCAATCGTTGCTGTTGCTCTTTTAATCATTTTTCTGTTGCGTATTTCTTTATTAAAGCCAGATTCAGCTAAAGTAATAAAATCTGGTATTGTTGCTGTTAAGTCAGACCTATTTAACCAATCTGCTATGCTTGTTTTTAAATCTGAATAATTAACTAATGCCATTATACAGTTCCTTCTCTTGTTCTAAACGCTTTGTTGTCAGCGTCATTAAGCCATTTTTTTAATGCTTTAGGGTCATCTAAAATGCCCTTTTCTTTTAAATCATAATACAAAACCATAGGGATTGAAGCGACTTTGTTCCAATGACCATAGGGGTCTCTTTTATCGCTATCATTATATAAATCTCTGTTTTCTTTAAGTATTTCAGTTACATCTTGTTCTCTACTTAAAACAAATTTATGGTCTCCTTTACCTGAAGTATCTTCTTCAAAAGTAAAGTTATTTGAAATTTTTGTTTCGTTATCGAAACTTATTAATCTTTTTCTACTCATTTTTTTTAGTTTAGGGGTAGTCGCAATCGCTAACTACCCCATTTTCCTATGTGATTTACGAAGCTGTTAAATCAGCACACACTCCAAGAGCGGCTTCATTTTTAACTTTAAGTCCGTATTCTACAAGTAACATTCGCTTCTCAGCGTCACCAGTTTTAGCTAAATCAATAACTTCTAGTGGTCGTAAGAAACAAGTTGCGTAGAACTCAGGGTCTAAGACATAAGCATCTCTTTCTCTTTGGAATCTATTAGGAACAATATTAACTGCTCCAAAGTCTGATACATAAATATCAGCGGCTCCAATGATAACACCAGCTTCAGGTTTTTTAACTTCATACCTGTTAGCGGCGATACCTGAGAATCCAGAAACGACTGTCTTATTGTGTGGTCCAACCATAAGCATTTTTGGTGTTCCACCTTGAGTCCAAACTGATTCTATGACTGCATCAAGAATTGAAAGAGTAAACGCCCTTCTGTTACCAGCTGTGGCATCACCAGCGGCCGCATTAACAACCCCACCAGAAACTGTCGGGTCAGTCCCGCCTGTGCCTCTGTCTGAGTTTGTTTTTAGCCATGCTGGAAGACCTGCTGTTTGTCTAGCCGTACCTGCGGCTCCACCTACAGCGGCGCTATTTGCCATCAATGTAGTTTCTTGGTCTCTTTTTAGCTCTTGTCCAAGTTTAGTTATTTGATAAGCAAGTTCAGAAGTTCTACCTGCCTCGTTAATAACTTCCAAGTTATCAGCTAAGATAACAAGTTTTCTTGAAATGTTTGTATAATTTCCTATTCTAGTAGTCGGATTGGTTGCTGGGAAAGTAGCAATATCATCACCATCAATTTGATAGTTTGTTCCAGCGGCCGCAAGGGAATCAGTTTGCCACTCAAAGAAAGTGTTTCTAACTGTTTCTCTGCCACCGTTTGACATAAATGGTGTTTCTTCAGGAGAAATGTTGTAAATAATATTGCTTAATTCTTCGCGAATACCAACTGCTGAATACCTAGTAAAAGTATTTGCAATAATTGCCATTGTAATATCCTCTTAAATTAATCGTTTAACAACATGGAAATGGCTGATTGTGCATCTTGCCATTGTCCACCTTTTTTTAATCTTGAGGTCGTTTTCTTATATGCGTCAGTTTTCTTAGGGGATTTTTTGCTACCACTTTTCAGAACTTTCGTTCCGTTAGTTTTGTTTGCTCTTTTAACTACTTTGCGTTTACCTTTATTGTAAAGCATAGCATCTCTTAAAACGCTAACATGATTAGCTTTTACTAAAGCAGAAACTTCTTCTTCAGTAACGCCTTTCTTTAAAAGAAAATCTTTTAATTCAGCTTTTTCTTTTGTAGCAATTTTTTCATCTTTCCATGCTGGAATAACTTCAGGTAGCCTTTGTGCTTCTTCACTAAGCATTGTTTGATATTGCATCATATTTGCTTGATGATTCTGCTCTGCTACTCTTTGTTGTTCGGCTTTAACAGCATTTAACTTTTCAGATTGTTCCTGTTTATAAGCGTTCCATTCATGTTGTTTTTTACTAGCTTCGATTGGGTCTTGTTCATACATTAAGTTCCAATCTGGTTCAGGTTCTTTACCTAACTCTACTATTTGATTTTCTAAGTTCCCTAAGAGTTGAGCATATTGATTTCGCTCCTCTTGAACTTGTCTAGATTCAACTTCAAACTGCTTCTTTTCTTCAGCAAGTTTTTGGCTTTGTCTAGTAAAATGCTGTTGCCTTGAATATCCATTTCTTAATTCATCTAAAGATACTTGCTCTAATTTTCCGTCAATCTTCACTTCAATTAGTTCTTGTTGCAAGCCTTCATCTTCATCAATGTCGGTTTGTTCATCTGCATACAGTTCGGAATCTTCCTCACCTTCTAGGACTTCTTCATATTCTTCAGAAATTTCCTCAGTAGGTTCGTCTATATATTCCTCGCCAGATTCAACATCTTCAATAGGCGGTTGTTCTGACTCTGTTTGATTACTTACTTCTGCTTTATCGCCAGGGCGAGTCAGAATATCAGTAACTTGTTCAACGCTAGATTTTAATTCAGGCGATTCCTCAACTGGGTTTGTCGCTTGGTTCATATTAAACTCCTTTTTTGTTTTTTGTAATATTTTCTGCCTTAAGTTTTAAAATATGGGCGTTATCTGCAACAGCCCATAATTTTTCTTCCAACAAGTCAACTGCTTTCAAAAGATGAAAATATTGTTCTCTCTCTTGAGTCGCATGAGGTGAAGTTTCAGACCATGAAGTATGGACATCTTCCCTCACGCTTTGCATGACTGCTTGAAAAGTAGTGTCGTCTAAAATGCGTTTTGCATTTTTTCCGAAAATTATTAAATCGTCTATATGGTCATTACCACTCATTGTCTAACCCTTGCTATATCACTAACCAATTTTGATTGTGCTTTCATTTGTTCTCTATCTCTTTCAACTAATGCTCGAATAACAGTAGTTTCTACTTGAGTTCCATATTTTGCTTCAATTTCTGCGGCTTTTAGCATGATTTCAGCATCTAATTTATCTCTATCTAAATCATCTTTACGCTTCATTTCTTCATTATCAAGCTGTAATCTAGCGTTAGCTTTCTGCATATTCGCTTCAATTTCTTTAATTTGCACTTGAATTAACTGTTCTGAAATATCAGGTTTTTTCTGTTGCATAGCTTGTCGTTGTTCAGGTGTCATTTCAGGAACTTCTTTAAAGAACATAGATGGGTCTTTAAATCCAGCTAATTCAACCATTTTTGCCATAGTATTTCTATATTGTGTCATCTCAACTAAAGGATTAGAAGCGCCTAATGTTTGTAATATCTGTTCTTGTTTTGATGCTATTTGTCCTAGATATTGCATACGCTCTTGTGCAGTTCCATTTCCTAGACCTACATTAACTACGCAATCCATTCCTGTTTGCCAAACTCTAGGGTCAATAGGAATCCACTCATTACGCAATCGAACTGTGCGTTCTTTATCTTGGTGTCTAGCAAGTAATTCGTAAATACCTTTGAACAAAGGTTTCATTCCTGTTTCAGCAAATATTCTCGCTATCAATTCTATATGTTGTTGCCCACCTTGAACAGTTGCTTGAACGGCTGAAGCTGTAGCAGATTGTAACGCATCAGGGTCTAAGCCCATTGACGCTTTAGAAATTCCAGTTCTGTTTTCTTTTACTTCATCTAAGTAACTCAACATAGGGAAACAATCTTTACCAACAAATGGCATATTAAAAGGTTGAACTGCACCTGCATTTCGTTGACGAATAATACCACCAACTTCTGTATTCATAACATCTTCTATGTTTGCTTGTCCTTCAACAACTGCAACTCTTGGGTGAACACTTAATGCAAGACTATCTAACATAGAACGCATAACCATTGATTTTACTTTTTGTATATCTTCAGTTATGTCTGCAATACTAAGTCCAAAGAAAGTGTGTGGCTCTGGGTCAGGACAGAAAGAAACGAAAGGTATCTGTTCACATTTTAAATTCTTCTTAATTTCAAAGTTATCACCTACACAACACAATCTGCGAAGTTCAGCTATGCCATCGCCTGTCATATCAATCTTCATATATGCTTCGACATACTGAACTTTTAAATTCGCATCATCTTCTACAGGATTGATTCCCTCATTCTGATAAGTGTTTCTTGCTTGATATTCTGCGTTATCGTCTAATTGTGTTTCATAAGGTGAAGCAAACTTCTGAACATCATCATAATCGTAGCCCATTTCCACTAAATCAGAAACAGTTAAATATCGTCTATGAGCAATACAATATGCGTCATTCATTGAAGTCGCATCTCTATCAATCAAAAATTCTTCTGGTGGAACTGATTCAACTCTTACGCAACCATGTTCTTTCTTTCTTGTAACTTTCACATCATGCAGTTGTGGTGTCATCATGCTTTGTTGCATTAACTCAGGAACAACTTCTTCTATTTGTTCTTCTGTTTCAACAACTGCTTCAGGTTGTGGAAAAGCAGGGTCAGGATATGAAACAACTTCTGTTATTTCTACTTCGTCATCTGCTTCTAATACTGTAAGTTCGTTATCACTTAATCGTGAATATTCGTAATACTCAGCATGATAAGTTGTGTCCCAGTAATATTTTAAAATTCCGTTCTTACATAACAACGCATCTTTGAACGCATTGTAAAAAATTGGAAAACCGTCGTTGTCTTGTTGCAACACTATTCTGTTTATGTAATCTGTGGCTTGTTCAGCTAGTTTAACATCTTCTTTTCCAAAAGGAACAAACTCAACTACATTTTCGCTTGAGAAGAATATTCGCATAAGACTGGGTAGTATGTCTGCGATAGTGTCGTGAACATCAAGTGAGATAACTTGGCTTCGCCCATCTTCTTCGTTTCCGAATGGCTTACCCTGATAGTAGTCAATGCTCGTAGCCCTGAGGGGCGATATTGTGTTGTCAATAAAATCAACAGCGTCATCAAGAGCAGAACCCACAATAGATTGTAGTTCTTCTTCAGACGGTGTTCCATTATCAAACTCTCCAGTTGCTTCGCCTGACATATCATCTACATCTTGTGCTTCGTATATATCGTCAGACTGCATTTGTTTTCTTCTTTTTTTCTGAAACTTTAGTATTAGTCTTTTTGGTTTCTTTTTTGGTGGCGTTATTTTTATTCAACAATTCTTGAACATCATGTTGAGCGTCATATCTCGTAACCATATAGGATTCCTTATTTTGACACTATATATCTAGTGTTTCTGCTATCTATTATAATGATTCTAAAAATTTTTCGCAAAGTAGTTATAGAAACAAACAAAGTAAGAGGGGGGTCTGTCTAATATTAGCGATATATTCAAGTTAGTGTGTGGGTATCTAAGCTATATCATGCACTATCACTTAAACGAAGGGGGGGCTTTTTCGCTGATTTTCAATAATGGTTAAGTTATTGAATTAATTGACTTTTATTATTTGTGTCAATGTGCTGTAGCAAATAGACAATTTATTTATCTATCTTTAATGCCTCTAAATGTAAGTCCTGAGTTGATATATTAACCTTAACATCTGTTCCGCCACCAGCTTTGAACTGAGAATTATAAGAACCAGCTTTCCATTTCCTAGTATCAATCTGTAATTTCGCTTTATTAATTGAGTCGCTATCTAAGTCCACGCCGTCGGCTATCTCTATAGCCTCTTCCATTGTTTTATGTGCCATTTCCTTTTGTGCCACCTCTCTCACACGCATAACCTCTCCTTTAAAGTCCCCTTTAAAAGAATCACGAGGTAAGTCCAGATATTTATAAAATACTGACCAAGTTAAACTATCCTTATTTGGTCTAGTGAAGTCAGGTAGTAAAGGACATTTACCTTTTATAATTTGATTAAATGAATAACCTTCGGCTAAAGCCTCTAATAGCCGAGCGTCTAAAGACTCAAGACCTATTTCTTTTAAATGATTTAATGCCTTTTTTGTTATCGGTTGTCCTGCCATTGTGATTCGTCCTTATATAATTAATTAGATTCATAATATAATCTTATTTAATAAAAGATTCAATTACTGACTCAAATAGCAAATTGCATTTCATAGCGTATATATACGCTATTGAAACAATGCAATCATGCAATCTTTATGAGCGTTTAAAAGTATAAAAGTTATTAAATGCAATCTTGCAATCTTCTAAACTATTGATTTAATTAAATAAATAGAAACCAATGCAATCATTTGCAATAATGCAATCAGTCAAAAGTTTATACATAATAGATTGCAAACGCTAAAAACCAATGCAATCTCAAAAGTTATCAACAAAGTTATCAACAGTTATTTTTATTTATTTAAAATTATTATGTAAATTTCTTTCAGTTTATGTTGACATTAAAAACAAGCTGTGGGATATAGTTAATCAACATTTATTTATTTTTACATTTTATAGGAGGTTATTATGAATAAATTACAAATCAAAGGTCTTAAAGGTTCAGCAGTTAAAAAAGAGGTTGAGCGTTTTATGTCCGAAAATATTATTGAGATGATGAACCAGCCAGGTTCTAATCACTGGTCAAAGAATTGGTCAGATGGTCAAGCTATGAACCAAGACGGCACGCCGTATAAAGGTTATAACGCTTTAGTATTACCTTGGGTTAAGCATCAAAATAATTTTAAGTCAGATTATTGGGGGACTTTCAAGAACTGGCAATCCAAAGGATTTAAAGTTCAGAAGGGTGAAAAATCCACCGCAATTATCTTTTCTTCACCAATTATTGAAGATGTAGAGGTTGACGGCGTTATGAAGCAAAGAGTCAAATACTTTGTTTATAAGGTTTATAGCGTTTTTAATGCAAGTCAGGTTGTTAATATGAAATCAGGAGAACTTGGTGATACTTGCGAACCTTACTGTAGAAAAAGACCAACCGATATGACGGTTAATATGGACTTAACCCAAAAGGTTATAGACTCATACTTAGCTAGTCAGAATATCGAACTAAAAGAAGGTGGCAACCGAGCGTTTTACAGTCCTAGCGGTGACTTTATCGGAATGCCAGAAAGGTCATCCTTTTTTGATAATGGCGTAACGGCAGACCATAGTTATAAATCAACATTATTACACGAGATTGGACATAGCACAGGTCACGAATCAAGACTCAAAAGACCTTTCAACAATATGTTCGGCGATGACGAATATGCCTTTGAGGAACTGATAGCGGAATTTACAGCGGTATTTATGTCAGGTCATACTGGTCTTACAGTAAGTCCACCAATGAACCATGCTAGTTATCTTAAAAGCTGGAACAGAAGATACAGAGAAGATAGCCGATACATTGTGAAAGCTATCTCCAAAGCATCTAAAGCCAGTCAGTTCATTATTGATAATTCATGCCTAGCAGAACAACAGGAAAAGGAGGTATCAAAGTCAGCCTAACTGACGAGGATTATATATCCGAAACTAGGTCTTAACTGACCTAGTCTTAGGCAATAAAGCCAACAACAAAAAAGGAAAATATTATGGAAACTTTTATAACAACATTTTTAATAACTTGGGGTGTTTTCTTCGCCTCTTGTTTTATAGCTTTGATAGTTCTAGGCATACAATCATGCCTTGACTTACCAAGTGATAAATCAGACCAAGCCAGAATAGACGCTTGGGTTGATGCTATGATTAAAATAGGGGAGGAAGACTAATGATTGAAAAAACATATAAAATAATAGCCGTTCGCAAGGATTATGTTGAAATTGATATACCAGCTAAATCAAAAGAAGAAGCTATCGAAAAAGCTAAGAATGATGACCATGAAAGCGAATGGGTTAGTTATGAACTTGGTGATTTTAGTAATTATATAAATTTAGGAGAAAAATAATGGAATATTTAAAATTATTTAATATAAATACCAATCATCAATTAGCGCCAGTTTTTAAAGCGGTTCTAAATAGCTTGGAAGACTTTACAAGGTGGGAGATTAAGGAAGATAACGAACTGAATAAGTTATTAGAAAAACCTTTGTCCGATGCTTTACCAGAGATTGAAGCTAATAGAGACCCAGGTCTTAGAAGAAACCTATTGCATATCAACAAAAGAGAACCGGGGAAAGAATCTATTAATTTATTTTCAGTATGGCTTGATACCGAAGAAGAAAATATAGGGCTATCGGTTAATGGTATGCTTTGGGATTATCTTGATGATAGTTATCAAACAGGTCCCTATGCTTCTGAATGGAATGAACTTTTAGATAAGTTTGAATACGACCCACACGGAGAAGGAGATTATAAAATTTACAGTCTAGCTGATGAGGTTTAAGTAACCGAAACTAGGGTATTATTTACCCTAGTCCTAGACAATTAAGTCTAACAACATAAAGGAGAATATTATGGAATATATATTAACAATAACCAAAGGTGAAAGAGATGAAAGTTCAAAGTATTTTGAAGCTACATTAACCGAGGAAGGCAACAGTTCTAATGAAATTGATTTTTTTAGAAGCAAATCAGAAGAAGCTGTTGTGAAATTTATTAATAAAGTAACGGAAGAATATGGTTTTGAGTATCATAACCTTTACCCCAACGATTATATGCTTGAATATTTAAGAAAGTTTATTGATGGTGGAAATCAAATTTGGGCTATTTATTCAAGATAACCAAACTGAAGTTGACAATTACACGAATCAAGAATAATTTACATACAGGAAAGGAAAATTATTATGAAAAATAACCGATTAAAAGTCTTAGTAAATGACGGGCTTGGTAATATTACTGTAAAGAATTTTACCAATATTAATGATGCTAACAAATACCACAATTCTATGCACAGAAAATTATATCTCAAAGTAACACCAAGAGGTGAAGCAAGGCCTAATTTATCTGAATTAAAAATAGTGAGGGGACACCATGAGATTTAAGTTAGAAAATAATTCAAGAGTCATTAAGAAATTAGGTAAAAGATTTAGTGGCTCTTGGGCAAAAGTTAATACCAAAAAATTAAAAAGAAAAGCCAATAAAGGTGTGAGATAATGAAAACATTATATCACGGAACAACAACTAAAAACCTTGATGATATTTTAACTAATGGGTTGAAGCCAAGGCATGACAATCAATCTAATTGGCAAGAATTTCCAAGCCGTAAAGATATGATTTATTTAACCGATAGCTATGCACCTCACTTTGCTTTATGTGCCTATGATGTAGCAGAAAGAAAGTTTGACCCAGTTGTCATTGAGGTTAATGTAAAGTTAGATAGATTATATCCTGATGAGGATTATCTTGAACAAAAGGCAAGAATTGACCCTGAATGGAAAGCGTCTGTTGAAAAAACAACCATTCAAGAAAGAACTAAGTTTTTTAGAGATGAATTGTTAAACTATAAAAACTTTGCTGAAGATAGTATAAAGTTTTTAGGTAACGCTTGTTATAAAGGCGTTATAAAACCAAAGAACATAAAACGCTATACTGTTTTAGATGCTGAATTAATTATTAACTATTCAGACCCAACCATAACTTTAGAAAATAAATATTACTGCGGTGATTCATACAAGAATATTTGCAGTCATAAAATATGGCAAAAACCATATTCTAAATTTACAATGTCAACAAACAAAAAGGAGATAGCATGACAAGAAAATTAATTAAAACATACAAAGGTAAATTGTCGGAAGTTACAGCACAAATAAAAGCTGAAGCTGAAGAATATAAGGAACAGGAGTTCGCTAAAGAAAACCCTAGTTTTGTTAAACTTAATGACGCCATTGTTAGCCCAAATGAATTACTGGATAGAATGGTTAAAATGGGCAATATAACTAAAGCTAGAGCCGAAGAACTTAAAAGAACTATTAAATGATTAAGATAATTAAATACGCAATACGCAATTTTTTATGCTTTCGTTTTATGTGGAGAAAAAAGTAATGGGTGCTTATGGACCAACAACTATAGATATTGATAAATTTTTTAGAAGTATAAAAGGAAGTAAAACTGAAAAGAGATTAAGGAAGGATATAAAAAAAGATGAAAGAAAAAAAAGAAAAACTGTTTAATTGGAAAGTTAAATTGCAGTTGGTCTTTGTAGTGTTGATGCTAGTGTTACTTAATGCAATAGCACCAAAGCCATTTGCAAAGCATGAGCAAGTTGAATGTATTAATGTAGAGCAAAGAAAATAAATATGAAAAATTATAAAGTAATGAGAATTAAAAAAGAAGAAACAAAGTCTTTTATACTTAACATACATTATGCCAAAAGACTTCCTGGAATGATTCAATATGCTTATGGCTTATATCAAGATAACGAATTAGTAGGAGTTGTTACTTATGGTATGCCAGGAACACCTGATTTATGTGATGCTATTGCTGGTAAAGAATATAGATTAATAGTTCTTGAACTTAATAGATTAGTTTTAATAAATAACAAAAAAAATGAAGCATCGTTTTTAGTTGGACAATCTTTAAGATTACTTCCTAAACCAAAAATTGTTGTAAGCTATGCTGATACAGGGCAAAATCATAATGGTTATGTATATCAAGCAACTAATTTTATTTACACAGGTGAATCAAAAAAAAGAAAAGAATGGGCTTTAAAAGACGGCTTTAAACACTCAAGAGGAATATCTAAAGCCGATGTAGATGCAGAACCTGAAAAATATAAGTATGTAGAGGTAAGTAAAAAACACCGTTATGTATATATAACAGCAAATAAAAGAGATAAAAAATTAATAAAATCTAAAATGAGATATGAAGCATTAGATTATCCAAAGGAAGAAAGTAAGTATTATGAAAATGATACCGATATAGAAACGCAATTATTATTAATGTAGAAGGAGATAACAATGAGAGTAATTAGTTATATAAGACTATCATCTGAAACACAGATAGATAATCAATCAGCAAACAATCAGAAAGAAGTAAACACTCTTGAAATTAACAAGTTGAAAGAGTCAAAAGATATTAGTCCACATACACAACCAGAAGTCATTGATGATTCAGGTATATCAGGTCTATTAGAGTTTAAAGATAGAAAGTTTGGCAAAGAATTATTACAGCTAAAAGAAGGGGATTATATTTTTGCATCTAACATTGATAGACTCGCAAGGGATAATAGAATCTTTGAAAACTTTATTTATGACTGCAAGGTTAAAGGCGTTAATGTTATTGTGCCAAACACAGGAAACATAGCTAAAAGTAAAGTTGGTCTTGAAGCATCACTACACGCCGTTTTTGCTAAAGAATATGCTAGACGAGTCAAAGAGAATTGCAGAACTGGAACAAAAAGAAAAAGGCAATTTGCTTATCACGACTTTCCAGCAGTAAAGAATGGTATGGGCGGTAAAGTTCCTTATGGTTATAGAAAAGAGGGCAAAGGCAAAGACGCAGATTTTATAAAATGCGTATGGTTAGATGATGCAGTTGCTTTAATAAAAAAATTAGCTAGTGAGGGTAAATCTTTAAGAGTTATAGCACAATCAGTTACGGCTGCTTATTCTATGTATGAAGAAGCAGAAATTACGCATCAAACAGTTAATAAAATATTAACTGACTCAGCAGAATATGAAAAAAGTTTAGCAATCAATCAAGAGGTAATGTAATGAAACAAAAAGAACTACAAAAGCAAATTGAAAAAGATTTAGCGAAGATAGGAACTAAGTATAGAGCCATGGGAGATGAACAAGAATTGTTTTTTATGGCTTACACTTCTGAAACATTTTTAGTAAGTATGATTAAGAATGTTCCAGCTTCTCAATCGCTAATTATTTTTGTTAATATACTAAAGAATATATTAACCAACTTAGTTGACACTTATGTTCCAAACAAGTAGATTGTTAGAGTAAATTCATAATATTTACACCTTTTTAATAAATGTTGACGAACAAGGGCAGTTTAATTACTGCTCTTGTTTTTTTTATGGGTAAGAAAAACTTAGCCAAGTCTTACGAGTGGAAGGAAAGGAAAGTTGAAATAACTATCTGCTTGGCTAAGGAAAATAAAAGTTTTTTCTATATGTAGTGATTATTGTAAACTAAGAAACAATTAAACAACACCCTTAATATCTCTAACTAAAGGTTGTTTCCAATCTCTTGCGTATGAACCTGACCGAGAAGCTATAGCATCACCTGCCATTAATAAAACTAAAGCATCGGCAACATCTGGTGAACGACCAATTCTTTTCTTGATTTGGTCTTTTGACTCGACTTGTATTTTACCACCAGCAGTAAATTTATATTTAACACTAATTAAATCAGCAATCATATATTCATTAGCAGGTAATTTGCACATTTTACTTTCTAAAAATGACCTAAACTTAAACCATAACTCACTTCGCAAATTCATATATGTTTCTTTCTGACTAGGGCTTTCTGCTACATTAATTCCTACAGCATTTAATCTTCCAATAGCATTAAGACTATCTAAAACACCATAACCCATGCCTATAACATCTATATAAACTTCCATAGGTCTATTTTCTGGTTCTGTAGTATCAAATTCAGCTTGAACTCTACCGCTTAACTCCATCAAGTCTAAACGCTTCCATGTTTTGATTTCAGTTACAATATTGCCTTGTTTTTTAACAAGAACTGAACTATCTGCACCATGTCTTGCTACATCTAACGCCCATATTGTATCAGATATACCATGGTCATTAGGTATCTCTCTTTGTATAGCTGAGTCAACTAACTCTAAAGGTATAATAGTGTCATCTGTTTCTTCTGCAAATTCGCCTAATACTCTAACTTTATATGCTGAACTTTCTTCGCCATAACGCATAGCCATTTCTTCAACAAATTCTTCTGACACTCTATCGCTATCAAAAGCAGATATATGAAAAGTTTTCCATGCACCTTTTAATTTATGGTGCGTATCATAAAATAGACCAGAATTTCTTGTTGGGTTTCCTAATAAAATTGTGTGAACATTATGTCCTGACATAGAACCGGCCGCTGATTCAAACACTTCTTCAGGAATTCCTGATGCTTCATCACAAAGCAAGATAACTTTACCTTGACTATGAACACCAGCTAACGCTTCAGGTTGTTCTTTTCTTGAGGTTCTAGCAGATATAAATGCTTCAGCACTTCTTGATTTTAAAACTATTCTATCACTTTTTACATCAACTAAGTCTTGTAATGGTTGTGGCATTTCACCAATCCATTTCTTTAGTTCGGCAAACAAAGCATCAAACAACTGACCACTTGTTGGAGCAGTTACAATAAGTTTACAATCAAGGTGTGTAAGTAAAGTATGTATTAATATCCAACTTGCAACAGAAGATTTACCAACACCGTGAGCAGAACGAACAGATACTTTTCTTTCACCAGAAACAATAGCTTCCATTAGTTCGGATTGCCATTTATCTGGTGAAATACCTAAAACATTTTCACAAAAAAGAGTTGGCTCTTTCTTATAAGTTTTAATAAAATCTACAAATGGATTAGGTTGATTCATTTTTATCCTCTAAACCAGCCCATAATACTAAAGAATTTCTAGTCCCATAATAAACAGGCAACGCTTTATGAAGCATTAATGAGGGAAAAGCAATCATAGTTCCTGACTTTAATTTAGGTCTTGGAAAAGAATGATTTTTAAATTGCAATCCGCCACCAATATAATCTTTAGGATTAGTAAGTTCAATAGTTGCTGATATTACTCTATTAGGTGTGTCTGGTAATGGGTTAGAATCTATATGATAAGTATAGTAATTTAAAAATTTATAATGAGTAAATTGAATTGGCTCAACATTATTTAATTTTTGATTATAAAAATCTTTACTAACATTAAATAACACATCTACAATTCTATTTAATATTTTATCTAAATCTTTGTTTTCGTCTTTATGAAACCATGAAACTTTATTTCTTCTTGAAAAAACTTTTGCAGACATAGTTGTAGCTTTTTCTAAATTTTTCATACCTTCTTTAGTTATAAAATCTATTTCATTTTTATCTAAAATATCTTGAAGTATGTAATAATCAGGTCGCATTTACCACTTATCTCTCGGACAATAACTACCTTTTAATAAGGTTTTTGCTTTTAAAAAACATCTACAATGATTGCAAATATAACCATATTTCGTTTCAGATTTAGCTTCACATTCCATACAGATTTTTAATCTTTTTTTTTGGAGTTTCTTGTCAAACATTTTTTAATTCAATTTTGTTTTATCGTATTCAACATGAAAAATACTATCACCAAATGCACCTATAACTCCCATACAAGACTTAGCTGACTCAGTAAATTCTTTATAACCATGACAATCTTTAGGTGTTTCACAGCTACAGCATTTAGATTCATATTCAAAGCAGATTACTTGAGAGCAAGTATCTATCATTAAATCTAAATAATCGCTTTCAGTTATCTTAATAAAGTCATCTTTTTTAAAATCAGACATAGTGTTTATATTATACATCATTATTTCTTTCCCATATAACATTACTTATTTCTTTGTTTAATCTGATTAATTGATTGTTAGTTAGTTTAACTTTAATATGTTCTCTTTTATTATTACTAATAATTAAATAATCTTTATTAACGCTTACACAATTATATTGATTTTTTTCTATTAAATTTAAAATATATTTTCTTCTTTCTTGTTTATTATAATTATAATTTCTAAAGACTTCTTCTTCATCTGCTGTAATACCAATAGACTCTAATAGTTCTTTATTAGTTTTGTTCATCTTTACTAACACCAAATAAACTAATAACTAACTTATCAGCTATTTCTTGTAATTCTTCTTCAGATAAATCTTTGTTTTGTTCTTTAACTAAATCATCAAATTCAAGAGTTAATATACCTTTTTCACCATTTACATCAACTATTTCAAATTCTTCATCAACAGTATCATCTGCGTCAATTTCATAACTGCTTGGCTTTTTCTTGGAGTCGGACATCTTCAAGTTTCCTTTCGTTTTGTTTTGCTTCTTTTATTAATCGTTCAAGTATTATTGGCGACCTTAATCTACCAAAATGACCTTCTGGGCTTTCTAAATTAATTATTTGATAATTAAATTTTTCAAGTATCATTATTTGTTTTATCAATGACTCTCGTTCATATTCTAATCTAACTCTTTTTCTTCTTTCAGCATTTATCTTAGAGTTCATTATAAGTTTCGTAACCATTATAGTTTTCCTTTTAAGAAATTATCTATAAATTCTCTTTCATCTGTATCATCACTTTGAACTACATAACTATCAGTTCTTGTGGATTTCGGTGATACTTTACTATGCCCTCGTCTGCGAATCTTCACCAGAGGGCTTCTTTCGGCTTCGTTTTTTTGTAAAACTACACTTTCTTGTGTTGTAAATCGAAAACCACAATTTAAACACTCTCGTCTGCGTCTAATAGAATCATCTGCTTTTCTACTTTCTAGCACTTTACTTTTTTTATGATTACATTTACTACAATTCATCTTCAAGCCATGGAATTTTATCATCATAAGGTTCGTAATATTTTTTATCTTTATCATGTCCTGTAACTTTAACATTACGACCATCAATTTCTACACAATCAAACTTCTCTACTTTTGCTTTTCTAAATATCTCTTTGCACTTATTAACTTCATGTAAAGTTTCAAGAATTTCAGCTATTTCTCCTGTTGAATAGACAATAGCACCCCCTACTTTTTCAAATAAAGAATCTTTTTCAGCTTCACTTTTAACTATTAAAAATTCTTTTTTATTTTCTGAAATAGCTGTCCAATATTCGCCTGTTGGTGGTTGATGACCAGCTAAACGAACAGCTTTATCTATTGCTAACCAACCTTTCTTCATATTATTACAAACTTTAACAACAAGTTCAGCGTCTAAATCATTACTAATAGCTTTATTAAATTTAGTTTTAGCGTTCTGAAATTTTTTTTTCATTTCGTTATCAGCTAATTGTTCAAGAGTTCCAGCACCCCATATCTTTTCCATTTCAATAGCTATTTCATCAACTTGTTTTATATAAGTATCTTTAACTTTGTTATTCCATTTTGTATTTTTATCTAACTTAGCCATATCTTTTCGTTCCAAACACCTATTATGTCTTTGTTTTGTAAACCTAATATACTTCTCTTTAATATCTGATTCTTTTGACTATTACTTTTATCAGTCAGTTGAGGTAAAACAGAAAACTCTATATGACTTAATGTAATATATTTCTTTTCACCGACATCTGCATTAATCCAATCTTCTTTTGCAACATCTGAATCCATAACATTAACAATAGTATCATAAACAAGTTTTTGATTCGCACCCAATTTAGGTATAAATGGTGTATGAATAGTGTTTGTATCTTCTTTTACTCTCTCTAAAGTAACAGAAGTTTCTCCAATCAACGCTCTTGATTCAACTTCAAGAGCAATATCTTCTAAAGATTCAGCGTCTTTTTGTTTCTGAACTTCAAGATGAACATTAGGTTTTGAATACTTACAGAAGATAGAAGTATCAACACCACCTAATAATGCACTAGAACCTCTTAGTCCAGCAGTTTCACTTTTGCCTGAATGATGAATAACTAATACAGCACAGTTAATATTTTCTCTTATGTAGTCGCATGAACTTATAAAAGCACCCATATCACTTGCACTATTCTCATCTGAACCTGCATTAGATAATGCCCTTGCAACCGTATCTACAACTACAAGTTTAAAATCTTTCCCTATGTGATTGATTGTTTTAACTAATTTATCAAGTTCATCTTGGTCTAAAAAGTTAATTGTTTGTGCAAGTAAATGAAAGTTTGGTGTTGTTTCAGGTTTGTTTTTCATCAACCATGCTTTAATTCTTTTCTTTAAACCACCTACACCCTCACTTGCTACATATAAAGTTTTGCCCTCTACTGCTGATAGACCTTGCCAATCTCTGCTTGAAGCTATTGATAGACTCATATCTAAAGCACAGAATGTTTTATAACTAGCTGGTTGCCCATAGATAACTGCAAGACCATTTTCTGGTATTAAATTTTCAATTAGAAACTTTTGATTTTTTAAACTTAAAATATCACCAATAGCCATTGTAGGAAAAATATTAATATCTGATTTTTCATAAGTTTCAGCACTTAATATAAGCTGTTCTAAGTCACCACCTTGTTCTAAGAAATCTGTTATATCTTGCTTTTCAGCAACTTTACCCTCTAATTTCACAATATGAACGCTCTCAGAAGCGGTTAGAATGGAATTTGCGACCTTGTCTATATGTAAGTAACCCACAGAATCGTTATCTGGAATTAAAATAACTCGTCTATCTTTAAACCATTTACTTAAAGAATTGTGCCAGTTCTTACTGCCACCACTATTTGTTGTAGCAAGAAAACCTAAAGACATTAATCTATCTGCGTCTTTCTCACCCTCAACAATAAATATTGTTTTATCTTTTTGTTCTAATATCTCAGGTAAATTATAAGGTAATGGCTCAATACCATTTAAACCCCAATGCCACTTATCATCTTTATAATGTCTTTGTCTAAAGTCTTTAGGTTGATAACGAATAACTTGGTATCTAACTTCCCCTAATTCATTTCTATAATCATACTTAGCAACAACTTTTCTTTCTTTGCTTTTTAATGTGTGTTTTTCTGTAATCTTATCGCCTATATTAAATTCATTATAAAGATATTCTGATAGGTCTTTACCTGATAAACCTTTGCTTTTCATTATTAAATCTATTAAACCACCACCTTCGTTTTCTTCAAAATCAAAGTAAGTTGCATTTTCTAAATCAATAGCTTTACTTAATCTTTTACCAAATCGCCACTCATTTTCATTTTTAAGAGTAGGTTCACCCCAACACTCTTGAGATACAAATTTAATTGCTTCTATATATTTCTTATCCAAGAAAAACTCCTATAAAAAACGCAGTAATTAAAAGACTTGTCATTATCATTAATAAAAATTCATTAAAACTCATGGCTCTATCCAATCAAATGTTGTGTCATCACTTTTCCAACTTTTACCTCGCCAAACAATCCATGCGTAAGCTGTTGTTCCGCTACGACCTTTTGGTATAGCTTCGCCATTTCTCCACAAAGTTTGTCTTTTTGCAAAAACATATATATTGCTTGGTTTATGCTCTTTAAACCAATGAAATCTTTTTTGACCTTCTAAAAAATTTAATCTTAAAAACAAAGCTAACTTACCACCTGATTGAGCAGTAAGTTCATATCCTAGTTTCATAAATTCAGTAGCATATTTAAAAGGTGGATTAGTTACTATATTTCTAGGCATATTTTCTTGATATGTGCATTGTAAAAAATCAGCAATAGCATTTAGATTTTCGTAACCATGGTCAACAATATCAGTTGATAAAACAGAATAACCAGCGTCTAATAAAACTTCACTTATATCACCTCTACCACAAGCTGGTTCCCAAACTTCACCATGAAACTGCTCTCTATCAAGTAATTGTTTTACGCATTTTCTTGGTGTTGGGTATAAATCATACTCTGCTCTGTTACCTGTTTTTAAAGTTGTATTAGATTTGGATTGTAATTTCGGCATTTAAGTTCCTTCTACACATAACTATTTCGTTATCTCCGTTTAAGAAAAAATTTCCAAAAGAGATATATAAAACAAAAAACAAATTAATCATTATTTCAGACTTCTCATGTTTCAGCATATTAAAGGGGGTGGAAAGAGTAGAACTAGAGAGGGGAGAATTAAACTAACTATATATTGTTAATTGTTTCTACTCTTTCCTATAACAAGCACCCAATAGTATGCCTGTTAATTCTTAAAAATCGTCATCAAATTCTTCAGTAAGAGCATCTACTTCGTCTTTTTTAGGCGACTTTAATTCTTCTGACTTAGACTCAAGGTCTATAACTTGCTTCGATTCTGAGTTACTTTCTGCTGTTTTCAGTTCGTCTGGTCTTTCTTTCCAATCAACAATCTTCATATTAGGTATAAATACTTTAGCTTTACCCCATTTGATTGGGCCTTCTAACCCGTCAAAGTGAACTACTGGTATTAACTCCTTTTCTTTTGCTTCTAAGTAACTATCATGTAGCTTATCAACTGCTTGAATAATACTACCTGCACTGGAGCCAAATGTTACAACACCTAGATTCTTATTGTAAATCTTGACAACAAAATATTCTTTATGGTCATCACTAGGTTTATTTGGTGGTTGATTCGTTCCTAATGGAACAGTAACTATACTAGGTGGTGATTCTTGAAAATCTGCCCAACCTACTTCCATAGATTCAAAATCAAAAAGAACTTTAAAGTCTTTTTTATATTCTTCGTTCTCTCTAATTTCATTTTCTCTATCATAATAACTATGGGTATAAACGCCGTCTTTTGCGTTATATCCTAATCTATCATAAATTTTATTTGTTGAACTACTTTCTGTTGTTAAACCTAATGCCATTATAAATCTCCTTCTAAATTGATTGGTTTGTTAATTAAAATTGTTTGTTCTGCTTCTAAAGGTGGTAATGTTTCTTTATATGCCCAATGAGGAACATCTAAAGTAATAATTTCATTTGGATAATCTTTATAAACACCATTTATTTCAGCGTCTTTATATTCTCGTAATGCTTTTTTCATACAAGCAACACCTTCATCTACAAAAGGTTTTGGTATTTCATATAAACAACACGCAAAAGGTGGTTCTTTTTCAACAAACAAAAATAAAAATCTTGTAATACTTTTCTTTGTCGCTAGTGACCAAACATGGCGATAAAATGCTTCTTGTATATGATAGCCATATCTTGATATTGAACGAATAACGCTATCTTCATCTGCTGATTGTGTCGTTTTTAAATCAACTAATATGTCAGACTTTTCACCAATAATAACTCTATCAGGTCTTGTTTTCATTTTAACACCTGTAACAGGGTCTTTTGCAAAAGCTGACATCTCAGACTGACCAAAATCAGAAGCAATTACTTTATTGCACTCACTCTTACTATGAACACTATCTCTACTTCGTAAACAAATGTCATATTCTTTATCAGTAATAATGATTTGATTTTCTTTTTTTGTTTTCTTTAGTTCTCTATATAAAGAGGTCGTTCTTGATTTACCACATTTTAAAACAGATTCATCAAACTTCTCAGGTTCAAGTATTGCGATATGAACTGCTGTTCCTATATCAAAATGAACTGAATGTTTTGGTTCGTGGAATTTATAATGAGCAACACTCTTATTATATATTGTCTTAATACCAGAAGAACCTATTGCTTCTTTTATAATATGGTAGCCGTCATGTGATAAATGAGGAACAACCGATGGATATTTTATTTCTTGCATGATACTTCCTTCCAAAAAGTTCTAAGTCAAAATATTATGATTCGTTTTTGAATCAAATTTATTTTGATTTTGATTCAGAATGTAAATTTTTTTTTCAGATTCAAAAAAGTTGCTTTTCAAAAATCGCAGAATGTAAGCGTTTTAATTTTCAACTTGACAGTAAGGTTCGCATCATCTAGTATGGTTACATCATGTTTATTAACAAGGAAAAAAATCCAACTCAAGTTGGTAAGGTGAACTCTAGCGATATGCAGACAAAACCTTCTCGTTCAAATAATAAATGGTTTAGTGTAAATCATATTGGTCTTAAAAAGAATCAATCTGATAAAAACAAAATCTTTATTATTAAAGAATTAGTTTCTAATGCTTTTGATGAAGATATTTCTAAATGCGAAGTTACTGTTTCTTGGGATAGTAATGGTTCAACAATTAAAGTTGTTGATGATAGTTCTGAGGGATTTAAAAAATTAGCTGATGCTTATACATTATTTAATGAAAGCTACAAAGCTAATGATACTTCAAAGAGAGGTAGATTTTCCTACGGCACTAAATCTTCTTTAGCTATGTTTAAAGAAGCAAAGATAGTTAGCACTAAAGGAACTATACTTTTTAAATCTGATGGCACTAGAACTAAGACCTCAACTAAAACTGAAAAAGGTTCAATTTTTGAAGGTGTAATTAAGTTAAAGAAAAGTGAATATGAAGAAATATTAAACTTATCTAAAACTATAATACCACCAAAAAATGTTGAGTTTTTGATTAACAATGTTTTATTAAAAAGAGCAAACAATCACTCAGTCTTTACAGAAACTTTACCAACTGTAACTGTTGATGAAGAAGGTAATTTTACACCCACTTCAAGACTGACTGAAATTGAATTGTTTAAGTCTTTAGATAAAAACTATATTTGTGAATTAGGAATACCAGTTGTTGAAACTGATATACCTTTCACAATAAATGTTAATCAAAAAGTTCCTCTTTCTAAAGATAGAGACAATGTTAAACCAGCTTATCTTAAAAAGTTAAAAGCATTTGTTTTAAATCAAACTCATACTGATTTATCTGAAGAAGAATTGCAAACAACTTTTGCACAAGAGGCCTTAGAGCAAAAAGAAGCTACTGCTGAAGCAGTTAAGTCTGTTATTGATGCTAAGTTTGGCGATGATGCAGTTGTATATGATATGTCTGATATTGAAGCAAATAAGAAAGCGTTTGCAGACGGTAAGCAAGTTATATCAGGCAGCCAACTTTCTAAAGAAGCATGGTCAAAAGTGAAAGAAGTAAGAGAGCAATATTCTGACTTTGCCTTACCTTCTGGTCAAATTGGTTATTATGCAAAACCTGAGTTTAGTTCTGATGCAAAAGAAGTTCCTATTGATGATAAGATGCAAGAAGTAGTTGACTATGCAAAGTTCTTACATGAGCAATTAGGTTTTGGAACTTTGTCTGTAATAGTTCACGACGGCAGAGGTGCTTACGCTTCTTATGGTAACTCTAACTTGCAGTTGTTCTTTAATGTTCTTGGTCGTAATTGGTTTGACTTAGAGAATAACAAACAAAAAATACTTGAACTATTAATACATGAGTTTGGTCATTACTATTCTTCTGACCACCTTAGTAGCAATTACTATGACGGCTTATGCAAAATAGGTGCAAAGTTAATAATGCTTAAAGTGTAATAGAAAGGAAATAGTGAGGGGTTAATAGCCCCTCATTTTTTATAAGATGAATAAATCAGAATTAAAGAAAAGATTATTAGACGCTAGAGAACTAACAACGAAACACAAAGGTAAAATGCCTTTAGTTATCGTTTGTGAAACACAAGACGAAGTTAATGAACTTAACAAGATTAAAAAGACAATGAGAAATGTTAAGCACATTGATATTGAACTTACTAACAATTTATCAACAACTAATTTATAGTTATCAACAACAATCAAAATGCAAACACTAGAATTAAAATCGAATCAAGATAATATTATCTCAATTAAGGAAAGGATTAATATTATGAATATCGAAGATAAAATTGTTTACACAAATATAACTTTCGCTCTTGGGATTTTACATAGACAAGGTTTAGAACGCTTAGAAGATTTATCAGTAACAACACCATTTAATGATGCAGTTAAAAAAGAGTATGATGAATTAAGGCATGGTTTGCATTACATTAATAATCAATTAGAGCATTATAATTTTTTATTGGAAAAGGGATATGAAAAGCGTTCTTGAGTTTATTATTACTTGTGTAGTTTTGTTTTTGTTTGGTGAAAATTAACCAAATATACCACGCTTTTTTAATTTGTATTTTCTATCAGATTTATTAATTTCATCATTTGCAAGTCTAGTTTGTGATTGATTTAATTTTAAAGCATCAATAGTTTTTATTGGTGTATTTAAAAAATCTTTATTAGGTCCGTATTGTTCTAACAAGGATTGCATTATCATCTCATTGTTTTTATTTAATTCTTGATTATCTGCCATGCTGGCAAAAGCACTTGGTTTAGAACCGAATTTATTTTCTATTCTATTTCTATACAGGTCGTAACCTCTTTCCCCAAAAGTTCTATCGTTTGTATTGAATAAATTTTTAGTTAACCTGACTGGTTCTAAAGAAACATTAATTTTATCTGTATAGGTATTAGGGTCTGTTACACTATTAATACTATCAGATATACCTTTCCTAATAATCTCAGGTGCGTTTATAACATTTTCACCAGCTTTTTTTAAACTGCCATCGCCACCAAATTTTTCAGCCATTCTTTTTTGAACGGCCGCTTTCATTATACTATTCATGCTTCCTGCGGCAGAGGCAGTTCCTGCGGCTTTTGCCATAATTATTCTCCGTTTGGTTTAGATTTAATTACTATTTCTAAATCAGTATCAGCAGGTGTTTGAGTTGATACGCTGACATGGCCAGACGCACAACCTATAACCAATACAACTGGTAATAGTGTTAATAATTTTTTCATTTTAATCTCCTTTATATTTATTGAACGCCATATTTTAAAGCGTCTAATCTACCTTGATTTATTTTTTCTTCAAAAGTCATATCTTCCCATGCTGTTTCAAACTCAGGATATGTAAGTTCTACACCATAAGTTAATAAATAACTTCTAAATTTAGTGTATGCTTCAGCTTTATTTTTAGGTGTAGATAAATCACCTACATCTTTGTTTAAGTTTTGACCTATTGTTAAAAGTCTTTCCATTTTTTTACTATCTAACAAAGCATCTTCAATAATTCTTTTTATTTGTTCGTTCTTTAAATTTTGCAACATAGCAGTAGCTAACTTAGTAAATCTACCAGCAATAACAAGACCAGCACCAGCTCCAGTTGAAAAGTTTGTTGAGAAATTAGCGGCCGCAACTCTTACAAAAGTATCAATCATACCATTTGTCGGGTCTATTTCTTTTAACGCTCTAAACAAATCAGGGTTGTTTAAAGCGCCTAAGTCTTGGTCATAAATTTTTAAAGCAGTATCAAGATTATCTAATTCTTGTTTTGTAAATAAACCTGATTTTTGCAAAGTTTCTCTTAGCGTTTTATTTGCACCATGAGGTTTGTTCATTAAGGTTGAGAATTTAGAAGAAACTAAAACGCCTGGTGTTTCATCAGAAGTTGCAAAACCCATTCTTGAAATAGCTTCAACAATAGAACTTTTTAAACCTTTTAATGCTTGTTCTTTATTAGGAAACTTTTTTGTGTTGTTAATAATATTCATAAGTTGACTTGCACCATTCTTTTGGTCTAACAGCACTCTTTCTAAAACAACACTAGGATTCTCACTATTAATTATTTGTGCAAAATAGTTTACTTCTTGTGTTTGTGGTCTTGAAGTTATTTTAATTTCACCAGTAAAAGGGTCTCTACTTACTGTGTTTAATTCAAAAGCATTGTCATTTAATAATTTTGTTAATTCACCAACATTGTTTTTATATTTGTTTATTAATTCTTTAAATTTTGGATATTGATTAATTATCTTTTGATTTTGATTTATCCATTGTGTTATGCTGTTTGGGTTAAAAGTTCCTGTGCCTGGTTCAAAAACATCATCAACCATTAAAGCTAACATTCCTTGTATGCTATTTTCACTTTCTTTTATGATTTTAGTTTGTTCAGCAACTTCTTTACCTGTTAAAGGAACAGCATCTTTAATTGCTTCTTGTATTTGATTTAAGCCAAAAGGTGTTTTTTCATATTTAGCTACACCTTGTTCTAATAGAATTTCAGCTAATTGTGATTCTTCTTGTTGAAATGTATTTCTACTTGTTTTGTTTACTATATTAAAAACAGTATTGTTTCTTGTAAACGCATCATGTTTACCTTTTGTAATAGCTGAGGCCTCTTTAGCAAAAGCATAACCTTCACCAATATCGCTATTTAATGCAGTTCTTAAATTATAAAGTTCTTCTAGTTTAGCTTGATTAATTTCTGGGCCTTTAGAAGTTTCTTTGTTTATTTCTAAATCTATAGATTTTTTTAAATTATATGCTTCTTTATAAGTAATAGATTCGCCGTCATTAAGTTTGTTAATAACTGTATTGATAGGCCTTTTTAATGTGTCGTTGTATAATGTATCAGCAGGATTAGATACTATCGCATCATTCTTAGCTTTTTCTAAATTTTTAAAAGGTATTTTTGTTGTTTGTTCAAAATTACTTTCTGTTTCTTTCCATAATTTTTTTTCATTCGCTTTTACATCTTTAAATATTTCCCTAACAATCTGTGTAGTTCTCGTTGACGCTTCTGCATCTGTTAAATTAAATTCATTTTTTAAAGTGTTATAACTTGAAGATACAAAGTCATCTATTGTTTTTGTTATGTTATTGCTTTCCTCATTTAATGCTGTTCTTACTGCTTCAGAGTATGTCATGCCAGCAAACTCAACATCTTGACCACCTAAAATATTTTCTATTCTAGCGTTCATATTTGCTTCTCTTTGAGCCTGCATTTCTGCAAATCTTTTTAAAAACGCTTCATTATTTTTAGCTTCGTAATTTGTAAGAGCCATTAAAGTAGGGCTTTGTTTTCCAGCTTCATCACCTCTTTGGCTTGCAATAAAGGCTAATTGACCAATTTCATCATCTATTTCACCAGCTGATAATTTTGCAAGTCTTTCGTTATTAGCTTTTATGTTTTTCAATACTTCTTTGGGATTTTCTTTAGCAACTAACAATGCTCTTTCTAATTGTTTATAAGCGTATTCTTCAGCTAACGCTTGTATTTCTTCATCTGTTTTATTGCTTATACCTTTTAACTTAGAGTTACTTCTTAAATGCAAAGCTATATTTTGCGAAGTGTTTTTTAAATAACCCATAACACCACCAACAAATTTTTGTTTTGCACCTACTATATCAGGTTCAGCAAAACCACTTTCCATTGACTTACCTTTGAAACCTTGACCAAATGCTTTCCAGAATCCATCTTCGGCTTGCATAGCGTTAGTAACACCTCTAACTACTCTACCTATAAGACCAGTATCACCAGTTCCTAAACTTCTTTGTAATGCTCTACTAATACCACCACCGACTGCTCTAGCTGTTTCTGGAATTACACCACCACCAAGAGAAAAAGTTAGAGGTAAAGCTTCAGCAAAAGCTCTTTTTACAAAACCAGCATCTTCATCTTCAATTATATCATCTCTCAAAGCCATACCAGTTGCATAGCCTGTAGCCCCACCAGCTTCCATAAGAGGTGCGGCGATAGGTCTTGTTGCAGGGTATCTTCTCATACTTGCTAAAATAGTATCAAGATTATTTGGTGTTGCTTTATAAGTTTGCATACCGCTAACAGGCCCACTACCTGGGATAGTTGGTCCAAATTTAGGGTTCATTAAAGGTGCTGTTGTTGGTAATGGTTTGCCAAAAGGATTGGCTGGGTTCATAATTAATCTATTAAAAGCAAAAGCATAAGGAACAACATCTGCACTATACTCACCAACTCTTGAAGCAAAGTTAGTAGGTAATGTTCTTTCATCAACATCACCATAACCAATTCCTGTTTTATCAAAAACAAAATCTTTTATTTTACCACTTACATTTGGGCCTTGCTCTGGCACATTAAAATCTGCACCTAATGAGTTTAAATCTCTACCTATTTTATAAGGCACATCTGCAACAAAATCTAAAACACCACCAGCTTGGTCTAAAAGTCTTTGATTAAAACTTCTAAGTCCTTTGAGATTTAATTCTTGATTATCTATTCTTTGATTAAGCGTTTCTCCCATACCATATAACGCTTCTTGCATACCTTCATCAAGACCAAGTTCATCTGCATCATCTAATATACCAACTAAATTATTGTAATCATTTAAAGTCGTTTTTTCATCTTGATTAAAAACATTATAACTTCCCTCTGGTTCTAATTGAAGATATTTATAAATTTGACCAAGTTTTTTCTTTCTTTCAATGTCGCTTATTGCCATTTCTAGTTTCTTTTCTTTCTTTTTTTAAGATTAAACTTATTTTTATTTTTATTTAAGTTAGAGGTGTCTAAGCTATTTAATAACTCTTGAGTATTTCCATCTGATTGAACTACATCTATTTTATCTTGAATTGTTGGGTTACCAGTTTCATACGCTTTTGCTAACATGGCTCTATTTGCCATAATAACATTTGGTAATTCAGCAATTCTGGCGTTATATGCTTGAAGTTCTGAGGCGTTTACTGCTTGTTGGTCTGCACTTGTTGGTTGTGGTGAATTTATTAATTTATCTCTTAAATTTATAGCAGACTCAAGTTGTTTTGTTAGTTCAGCTTCCCAAAACAACATATCGTTTACATTTTCTAAATCTGTTTTATGTGTGCCTGGTATCTTAGGTTTTACATCATCATCAATAAATGCTTTTGATATTCTTTGATTTTCACTACCTGTTATTTTTCTTTTAACAAAAGAATATAAAGGTTGATAAACTTTATCTATAATGTTTCCAGCTACTTTTGACTCAGGAAACATTGATGCTAATAATCTATTATTGCTACCTGCTTCAGTATATTTTCTTGCATCTTGATATGTTGGGCCAAAAAAGCTAAGTAACTTTTCGCCTTGTCCGTAAGCACTAAAAGGCACATCAGGTAAATCTAATTTATATGTGTCATTATAGTAATCAAAATTTCTAATAACTGGTTTACCACTTTGATTTTTATTATTACTATCGAATCTTACATCTGCAACTGTATCTACAATAGATTGATTGAAAACATCTTCAGCAACACCAGAAGTAACCCTTCTAAAAATATCAGGTTTAGTATCTGTCATATTTAATGGTTGTATTATTCTTTCTTGGTTTGCGTCTAAACTTCTAAATCTATCAAGAAAGTTAGGAACTTCTACATCAGAAACTACTCTATATCTTACATTAGGATTATCAGTTTGTAGCTGTGTTAATTTATTGCTTAAACCTTGTGAACTTCTTTCTCCTGTATGGACTACTCTGCCTGTTTCATCAATAATACTTACTGTCTGTTCTAGCGTATCTTTTTGTCCAGCTTTAACTTCTGCACCAAATATGTCGTCAGGTCCTACTGTGCCTACTTTTTGTGATACTGCACCTCTAATTATATCTCTAAAATCAAGAATACTTGGCCCTTCAACTTTAGAAGGGTCAACCCCTTGAGTTGTTGTAGTTGAAAAACCAATATTAGGGTTAGGCATTCCTGCATTATTATTACTACTAGGTTCTGCCATTCTAATTAAGTTTAAATCTTCTAAAAATCTTCTTCTTCTATCTATAACCATTTTTTACCTCTAACCAAATAGCGTTGAGAAACCGCTCTCTTTCCCTCTTGATTTCATAGGTGTTGGGAATCCTTGTAATAAACCACCTAAGAATTGTGCTAACATCATTTGATACTCTTGCCCTTCTAAGAACTGCTGATAATCAAAGTCTAATGTTTGTTGCTCTCTAGCGTCTTGAACGCCACCAACTTCTCTTAGTTGATTATATCTATCTATTGTTGATTGATTTGTTCCTCTAGCTAAATCGGCCGCTGATAATAACCCTTGTTGATTTAATGCGTTAGCTTCAAGACCAGCACCTTGATTCGACATAGCGGCCTGTAATGATGATGATTGATTGGCTAAATCTGCTTGTAATGATGATGCTTGATTGGCTAAATCTGCTTCAAGTGTATTAGCTACATTCTGTGCTTGGGCTCGATATTTGTTGTCAACATTTGATTGTGCGACTCTAAACGCATCTTCTTGATTCATGCCTTGTGCTTGTAAATCTCTAGTCGCATTTGCTAATTCAATTTCTCTTTGATTGGCTTGATTTGCTAAAGCAGATTGTTGCATCATTTCTGTATTAAATTGACCTAATGATAAATCTCTAGCTTGATTTAATCTTTGTGCTTCCATGGCCGCATCTAACATTGATTGTTCGGCCGCTAAATCAGTAGCTTGATTTAATCTTTGTGCTTCCATTTGATTTGTAATGTTATCTCTTTGTGCTTGATTTAATAAACCTATGTCTTGTGAAGCTAATTGTGAAGCTGTATTAAAACCTTGTTGACCTAATAAAGCACTTTGTTTTGCTATTTCTGATAATGCTTTGCTTTGAATAAGACCAGCTTCTACACCTTCTCTACTTCCGCCAAAAGCACCCGCTTTAATGGCTCTATCTTGTAATTGTGATAATGACCTATCTCTACCTTCTAATATGTCATTTATAGTAAAATCTCTAACATATTGATTGTAAGGGTTCATATAAGGGTCTAAAGAAGTATCTGCTAGTGTTACTGGGTCTAATAACCCTGGCTGACCAATTCTTTCAATATTAAAACCTCTTTCTAAAACTTCTCTTGCTGAAATATCATTCGGGTCTGCAACTCTTTCACCTGTTACATCTCTTGAATCGACCATTGTTCTAGCTATTACCTCTGGTAAATCAATAGTTCCAGCGGCAACATCTCTTGAAGTTACATCTCTTGAAGTTACATCTTGAGGTGTATAGTTTGCGGCCGTTGACATACGACCATATAAATCATCTAGTCTTTGTGTTTCTGTAAATGGTTGGTTGTTACTATAAAGATAATTACTTAAACCAGCTTCACCGAATCCTGTTGATGCACTAGGACTTGCGAATCTTTTATCTTCGTATTCTTGATATTCTTTTAGTCCTGTTGTTGTTCTTGGTATAGGTATTCGTGAACCACCTGGGCCTGCTACATAATCAATAATCTGGTTTCCGTCTGCATCTAAAACAGGTCTAGTTTCCGTTATGGTGCCTTTACCTAAGTCAAAGGTTTCTTGCATCATCTGTCTGATTGCGGGGTCTAACTCTGAACTTTGACTGCCTTTTGTTTTAGCCATTTTATAACTCCTTGTCTAAGGTAAAGAAAGTTGGATTATAACCAACATCTTTAAACTGTCTTTGCCAACCTTTACGACCAGTAAGAGTTGTATATTTGCAACCTACTTCTCTTGCTTTATCTTCTAATATTGGCATTAACTCTTTAATTTCTTCTGTATGACCACCAGCTAAAAAGCCGTGTAAATTATAATACTGTGGAAATACATGAACTTCCGTAATGATAAAGGAGTTTCCAAGGGAATGAAAAAACATTTCACCTTTGGCTATACTTTGTCTTACATCATCAAGAGTATGACTGTTCTTTCCATAATCTAACGCTTTCTGTATGCTTTCGCAACATTTTTCAAAATTTTCTATATTCATATCGCACTCGCTGTTATATTACCTGAATTATCTACTGTTATATTATATCGTGTTCCGTTAGGGGATTTCAGGATTAATCGCCCATCGTTAATGTTTATATCTGTATCTTTCTTAAAATTTTTTTTATCTTCTTGCTCTAAAGTATTGTTTGTTTGTTGAGCAATAC
>VTLG01012985.1_pt1 | contig 30660 bp, 34 predicted proteins | sample 4694571 | NCBI WGS metagenome assembly VTLG01 (sample SAMN12604809, study PRJNA352737) | marine metagenome | biome: ENVO:00000447; feature: ENVO:00000209|ENVO:00000569|ENVO:01000036; material: ENVO:00002151; isolation source: viral sequences binned using virsorter ...
ATATTCTTTTATCCAAAACAGATCCGTTTCTTTTTGAAGCCCTTGGTTAATGGTCCTTAAAGATTCAGCCATGCTTTTCCAATAGGCGGTGTCGTGTCCCTGGGACGATATAGGTGCCGGAGTTATGCCCCAGGCTTTGAGTGTGTCGTAAGGTTCGTTTGTTGTATTAGCCATCGACTCTCTCCACGGCAACAACCCAATTCCAACCCCATTCTTTTTTAATGGGCAGACCAAGCCGTTTTTTAATTTTATTAAAAGGAGTGTTTATGTATTCCATTGTTTCCTGGCCACAAAGTGCACAATCAAGCCCTTCTGCCCTCCAAACTTTAAACGCGATTAAAGCCTCTAAGCGTTGTTCAAAATACCATATTTCTGCTTCTGTATCGTTGTCCGGGTAAGCTCCTTCGTAAAGTTCCAAACCAATAGCCCAGGCATCGTTTTTTCTAAACCGGTGCATTGTATGAGCCAAGTCCCTTGCGTCTTTATCCGTAAATTCAATTTTCACATCTTTCTCCTTTTTAGTGTAGTGTTTCCCCTTTTGTTGTAAAAGCGTTTAAAAACTCGTCTATTTCTTCCAGGTTATAAGCTCTTAGTCTTGCAGACATCTCGAAAAAAAGTTTTTGCAAGGCTTCGTATTTAGCTTCAACCTCATCCAGTTCGTTAATAACTCGTTGCAACTCATCAGCCAATTCGTCTTGAAAGATAACTTTCGTTTCTTTTACCATTTTCACACCTCTTTAAAAAAGAATTGCCATTAACATTAAAAGAAAACCACAAAGTTTCATTAAACCGGTCAACAGCAACCTAATCATCGTTAGTCTTTAGTGTATCATGATTCCGTTCATCTCTCAGGTATCGATCAACGGCCCAACTTAAAGCAATGTTATGAGCTCCTGGGTGTTTGGCCTTCTCTAAGCGTCTTACAACCTCTTCATAAAAAAGGTCTGGATCTGAAACCAGGATACTTTCCGGATTAATGTCCCCAACAGCCGCTTCTGCATCGATCATTTCGTTTTTTATTTTCCCCATGGTTCAGGAACCTCCCCATTCCAAACGGGTTCTACCCCTGGCTTGTACTCTGTAAGATAACCAAGACCGTCTGTTTCCAGGGCCTTTCCTCTAATCTTAAAACCCCAACCAACCAGGAGTTTGACTAAGTTTCGATGATAGGTGTACCATTGCTCTGCTTCCCAATCAGAAGCCTCTCCATCACGATAAATAATTTCATCAGATAAATCAGAACCAAGCTCATAGAAAACATCATCGGCACGTCCCTGGTCCCTGGGAAGCGATAAAGCTCTTTGCTCACAATATTGCTCTATGCTCATTGAAAACTCTCCTGAACACGCTCCTCTGCGATCTTTATGATGATTTCTTCGTGTTCTTCTGGATCATTGGTGTCGAGCTTGTGTTTCTTAGCCATTTCTTTTATTTTGTCGTCTAAAGAGCCGCTCTTTTCTTCTGAATCTAAGTCTTGATAGATCAGTTCCATGACGTAATCGTAGTAGTCGTTACTCATTGCCCACCTCTTTCGTCAAGTCTTTTATTAGTTCTTTGTCCACGATGCTAAGATTCTTGCTTAGATCAAATATTTCTCCATTAGCAATGTCCACGATCTTTCGATCCTCGAACCTAAGTGGGCTATCGTCTGCATGGTAAACTGTAATGAGATCGTGCATATCATTACTTTCTGCGTATATCTCCATACAACCCACCTTAATCCTGACGTGGTGTTCGTTTTGTTCTACTTTGCATTTATCACTCATCACACCACCTCCTCTACAGACTCAACTTCCTCAGAATAAGTGTCTTGGTCCTGAGAATCCCACTCACACATAGGTTCAGAATGATTTAGAGCAATTTCTACTGCTTCGTTTTTATCATCAGCCTCAACTATTTTTTCTACTTTATAGGTGTAGCTACCTTTTACTTTAAACCTCATCACATCCTCCCTCTAAGTGCCTGGCGTTCCTTTTTAATTCGTTCTTTGTACTCTGGTGTGGAAACCACATAGCACTCTAAGTCTCTGTCGTAATGAACATCGAGTTCTTTTGCTTTATCGTAAGTAACCCAACCCACGTTTTGAACGTGCTTCAAATCTTCGATTGAAATTTTGTATTTAGTTCCAAAAACATCTTCCACATAAAGCGTTTTTGTTAAAGGGCCAGTCGCGTAGTTAGACTCTGAAGCACTAACCGGGCTTATCTCTTTAAGAAGCGGTGTATCAACCAAGCTAGACTCGGTTGTAACTTGATTCAGGGCATCTTTTATTTCTCGTGCGATGTAATCGCAAAAAACTCCAGGGCGCATATCTTTCTCCATGTAATAATTTCTAAGTTATGTTTATTTACCTTATAGAAGATAATCTTCAAAGTAAAGGACTTTCTGTAAGAGCTCCCAATCGTAAGGAAGTTTTAACTTGAGCCGTGGTTCGTGTTTAAGGCCCAGGTCCAAGACCTCTCTGGCCTCCTCCCCTAAAAACAGATACATGGTTTTCTTATTGGTGCCCACCAGGATAAAGGTTCGAAGCCCGGCACGAGAAAACTTAATCAGCCACCCCACTTGCTCTGCACTCAGATTAACTTTGTTGCCCCTGGCGATCTTTAGCTCGACCCAACAACAATGACCCTCAAGCACACCAAAGACATCTGGAATCCCTCGGCCCGTGCCTCCGGTCTCGATGCGTTGCCACAACGGTTGTTTTAAGTTTCGTTTAAGATTTTGCCAAAGACCGTATTCTTTCATTCATCTTTGAGCTTAATTGTCTTCACTCCATGGGTCTCAGACAGCCACATTCGCATTCTATGGTGAACTTCTTCTTCACTTAACCCTGAACCCTCAAAAGACTCCTTCTTGGCTTTAAACGTTTGATACCCCTGGTAGTAATCTCCTTGACCCACCTGGCACCTTCGGATAATTTGCCAGATTCTTTGCTTAGTCATGGCGTATTTTTTCGCCAACGCTTCCATGGTAATAGAAGTGTTTAGGTATTCTTCATAAATTTTGAAGTTTCTCTCTCTATAAAACCAAGACTTTGATTTACTGATTCCTTTCACTTAAAACCTCTCGGTAGTCCTCTGTAGCTTGTCCCCAGGTCGTTCCAATTTCTGCGTCCACAACATTGGGCACCTTTAAAGTAACACAATTTTCCATGATTTCTTTGATGTGTTCTATTTCTTTTTTGGTGGATACTCCAATGTCCAGTTCGTCATGGACCTGGACATAAGGCACATAGCCTTCTTTCCATAGGTCTAACATGGCTTTTTTAGTCATGTCAGCCGCAGAACCCTGGATTAATCGATTCAAGGCTTTATAAGTGTACGCCCGTATCAAACCTTCTTTACCCCATTTTTCTACCGCCTGGTCATAAGGCAAAGGAATACTCTTAGTGGTGGTGCTCTCATACATGTTGAAACGACACTTTCTGCCCAACAACGTGGTAATAAACCCTTTGTTTGAAGCTCTACGCATACACGAATTAGACAAACCTCTAATGAAAGGAACTTTTCTATGGTATTGAGAAAACAAGGTTTCTGCCTCATCTTCTGCAAGACCCAGGGCTTGTGTTAGTTTTTGTCGTCCCATGCCGTAAGACAGCCCTAGATTGATCGTTTTTGCTTTTTTACGATCAATTCCGGCCATGTCTGCAACAATTTGGTGAAAATCTGCATCTTGACCCTGGTACGCCTTAACCGCGTCTTCTGCTCCCAATTGCTTTGTCAAATAAGCATAATGAACCGTGATCCGTGGTTCTTGTTGCGAGTAATCAAACGCGCCCCAATACTCGTGGCCATCGGGGACAAATAAATCACGGACCATTTTCCCAAACTCCGGGTCTCTAGCCGGGACTTGTTGTAGGTTTGGACTGCTGTAACTGAACCGCCCACTAACCGTGCCTCCACCGTCAGAACGCAACGGGTTAATTTGACCGTGAATCTTGCCGTTTCGCATATGACCAAAGATCATTTTTTCAATAAACGTGGTTCTTATCTTATTCATTCTCCGGGCTTTAACAATCGCCTGGGGCAACGGATGCGAGTGGCCTTCTAGCCATTCTGCTGTAAAACTAGGAGCTCCGGTTCTCTCGGTCCTGGGATAAGTTAAAGAGTTCTTTTCAAACACTTTAGCAATAGAAGCTGCAGCCCAAAGATCAATCTCCTGGCCGTACTTTTTTTTGATCTCTCGAACAAGGTTTTGTTCTCTTACCTTCAAATCTTCCATGGCTTTTTGTGCTTTGTCCTGGTCTATTTTTATTCCACGCCAACGCATTTCAATCAACAAAGGTAGAATACCGCTTTCCAGAGCATAAATTTGCTCTAGGCCTTGTTTTTCAAGCACCGGTTTCATCTTGTTCCATAGGTTCAAGGTTAAAACAGCGTCTTGTTCGGCATAAGGGCCCACATATTTTGATGGCAATCTCCACATTTCTGCTTTGGGGTTAATCCCCCATTCATTAGCGGCTTGTTTAAGCAGGGTTTCATCTTTTCGTTCACCGCAATACTCAAACCCAAGGGAATCCAGGGAATATCGATGTCGATTTTCATTAATCAAAGGTGCAGCAATCATCGTGTCCTGGATTTTACCTTCAATTTCAACCCCTTCTCGCTTTAACCAACCCACGTCATATAAAGAATTGTGAAAAATTTTATCGCCTGGGCCAAGCATCTGCTTTTTTAACCAACCGATAACAAAGTCTTTATCCAGGTTTCCACCGGCTTCGTGTTTGAAGGGGAGATACCCAGACCAATCATTTGTTGCAATGGATACGCCCACGACTTCACCGCTTTTAGTGGCCCATCCGGGACCAAGTGTTAGTAAGTCGGGATCTCTTGTCTCCAAATCCACGGCAATTTCTTTTGCTTGAGTTAAGTCAGGCAATAAAGAAGGCGGGGTCCAGGAAGACTCCGTTTCTATCAACGGCACTTGTACCATGTCCCTCATTTCTTTCCTTTTTTTCGGGAAAGACGTGGGCTAGTATAGTCCGCAAGTATTGTTATTTCTTCTTTAGAAACAAGAGGTGTACCACTAGCCTTCTTTTTCTTTGCTGGGCCTTTTTTGACAACACGTTTACTTGATGGAACTTTCTTTAAAGAAATACCTTTTGTGATTTCTTCAGGAAGCACTTGTTCCTTTTTAGGTTTCCACTTATCTAAAGTAATAGGCTCTAAGGGCACCTGGGGCTTCCATTTTTTCAAATAAAGTGTGGTTCTCCACCATCGTTTTGTAATAATATAAAGTTTACGGATCATTTTGTTCTCCTGTTGTGTTAATAAAGTCTTCAACCAAAAGCAAATAGCGACGTAAATCTTTTATGTCGTCTGCAAGTCCCTCTGGTCTTTTGTCTCTTTTCATGGCTAAGAACACGTTCCAACCGTGTTCTTTTACTTGGTTTTCAATTCGGTCCCATTTCCTGGCTAACATCATAAACGCCCCCACTCCTCCTCTTTTTTTCCAGGAGTCCCCATAAGACCGTTCTGCTTTAAGAAGCCCTTCAACGTCGCCGTTTGTTATCTGACTAAGAGTCTTTTTACTAAGTCCTTTCATAGAAATTATCCTTACATATTTTTGTAAACGCACAAAACCGGCAAGATGATTCTGAAGGCTTTGTTTCAAATGTTTCGTCCGTGGTCATGGCAAGAGCCCTGGCGTGGAACATGGTTTTTTTCTCGTTCATGTCTTCTCTGGTAAAAGAGTATTTTGTTATTTTGTGGTGATCTAAATACCAGAGCTCCGTTTGTATGGTTTTAAGCTCTGGAAAACGCATAAAAACACAACAAGCATACAAAGCGCATTGGTTTTTATACCCTTCGTTGTAGTCTTTGTATTTGCCGGTTTTAAAATCGATAACCTTGGCGTGTGTTCCTTGCATAATGAGTGCGTCAACAATGTATCGTCCCCAGGTGTCTTCGCTGTCCCAATCGGTCTTCTCCCAACTCAGATTAAAGGCCCATTGTTCTTCAACACAAACATCCCCGGCCTCGTAATCAAGGCGGAGCTGCTCAAAACCTTCGTAAAACAAATAAAGCTCAGAAGGCATTTCACCAAGCTCACCTTTAATGTATTTTTCTGCCAGATCGTGTATGCGAACTCCACGTTCTGCAGCCGGGTGTTGCTCCTCGGTTAGTTTTTCGACATAACGATAATAGGCCTTCTTAGGACAACTCTCGTAGGTACTTAAACGACTATGTGACCAACGGGGTATCATTTATTTGTTTTCTCCTTCGTCGTTTATTTTTAAATAAACCAAAACAAAAGACTCACAGCTAGGGCAAGTAAGGTTTGTTTCAATCATTTCATTGCCTTCATCGTCTTCGACATCTGCATCGTCCATCCAAACGAGCTCGTGTTTACAATGCCAACAATTCATCAGTAAGCCACCTGGAAGTATTTATTGGTCATGGGTTGTACGATATGTAGGTTTTCTCTTGTTCTAGTGACAGCCACATAAAAAGTCCTGTTTTCACCTTCTGGGTTTTTTCGCATTTCGACCCAGGCGCTGTTGGCAATATCGGTTAAGACCAACACGTTGTCTGCCTCACCGCCCTTTGCACCGTGAATCGTGCTCAATTTGACACGCGGTTTGCTTATTTTCTCTTCTTTTCTCAAACAAGAGATTAAATATTCTCGTTCCTGGACACCAATTCTATCAAACGCTTTATGCCAGACACCATCAACCAGAAGACCGTGCTCCTTTTTTAAGGTTTCCATGTCGTACAGTTCTTCTTCATCTGCCGTTTTTAAATTTTTCTTTCCTCGTTCAATGCCTTTTCCTGCTGAGATAAAGGAATACACCCGTTTAACCTGTTTTAGTGTTATCTTTTTCTCTTTTCTAAGCGCTTCCCACGCATATATAGCCTCTAAAAGTGTTTTTCTAACAGAGTATCTCTCATTTCTCTGGTAAAAAACACCAGAAAGCTTCAAATAGTCCTCCACCGCATTTAGTGTGTAATTGTTTCTGGCTAAAACCAACCATTCCCCTGAAGACAGATCCACATGTTCATAGGAAGTGTGAAAGGTTAAAGTGCCTTCTTCTTTTCTGGGCAACCATTCTTTCTTTCTTCGGTTTTTTGTTCGTTTAATAATTTGATTGGCTAGAGCATGAACTTTTTTAGGCACACGATAAGATCGTTCAAGATGAATCTCTAGGCCCTCAAGATCAATAAACTGTTGAACATCTGCTCCGGCCCAATTGTATATCGCCTGGTCGTCGTCTCCAGCCACAAAAACTTTTTCTGTGTTTTCCGTAATCTTTCTTATACACGCCCATTGTAGAGCTGAAAGGTCTTGGGCCTCATCAATAAAAACCACATCTAAATAAGGAACGTGACCAGAGTTTAGAAAACTTTGCAACATATCGGTGTAGTCGTTTAAAAAACGGGATTCTTTGTACTCCTGGTACGATCGGCAAAACCAATCAAAGTGCATCCAACTAAAATCATACAACCCTCTTTTCCACTCGTCTTTATGAGAAACCTGTCGATTTCTGGCAATGTTTTCACAAAACAACATCTTGTCTGCTTTTGTTAAAACGGTAGGAGTTCCTTCTAAAGAGCCCCATGCACCCGTCATTCTTTCTCCAATAAGACTTCCAAACTCTTTTAAGTCGTCTTTGCCTAAAACATCTGATTTTTTTAAGTTCAGTTGTCGATAACACAAAGAGTGTATGGTTCTAAAATAAGGTAAGTCGTCTGGTTCAAACATAAATTTTTCTACAGCTCGATTTAAAGCTTCGGTAGCGGCTTTCTTTGTAAACGCCAAATAAGCTATGGATTCTGGGTCTGTACCTTGTTCCAGGGACTCTTCTACTTTTTCCAATAAAAAAGTAGTTTTCCCCGTTCCTGGTGGCCCTAAAACAATGTTCCACATTAAAAACCCTCCTGGTCCATGTTCGGTGTCTCAAGATAAACTTCTTCGTATTCAAAAGCATTTATTTTCCAGACATTAACGCCTTTTCCTTTAACGTTCCAAAAATCATGCTTACCGCCCAAATCTCTTAGTTTTGATGCAATTTGATTAGTTCCCATGTCTGTGAACCGGTGCTTGGTTAGATAGTCTTTAAGGTCTTTAAGCCTAAAGTAAGTGTAATGGTCCTCTGTCCAGGGTTTTCCTAGTAATATCTCATCCCTAACTGTTGCTTGAGCCAGGTCCGTACAAAAAGACTCCAGGAGCTCCATAAATTGTCCTTCAATGGAAACGTCGGTGCTTACCTCTATAATCTCCATGCCGTTTTCCATTAAGTGTTGGATCAAGTTTTGCCAATCCTTCTCATTCAATCTAGGCGGCATAAGGTTTAGTTGTTCCATGCACACTCTTTGAAAGCGTAACTGGTTCTGTAGTTGTTCGGTGTTTAATTCTATTCTTCGATCGCTAATGGATAAAAACCAAAGCGGCGGATCGGTGTTAAGTTTTGCCAAGCTTGAAAAGGTCGGTGTGCCGTGGTCCTCGCCCACACCAAAACGACACGTTAAACATTTGTTTCTGTTGCAGTAAGAACGAATCGGTTCATCAGAACACTTATAGTTGTAGTCTTTCTTTTGCAATGTTTTTATAAGAGTTAATACTTCTTGAGCGGGAAGCGGCGGGGCTACATATTTTCTGTTGTAGTCTTCAATTTTCTTTTCCCATTCATCGGGGTTTGCTTTCTTTAGATAAACGCCTACATTAAATAAACCATTGTTCCTGGTTCCTTCAGGGAACCCTTGTTTTAGTAATACTTTTAAACAGGGCGGTCCGTCCTCTAAGTCTTTTGTTTCAGGGGCCTTTATTTTTAATAGTTCTTTGTGTGTTATTTTTCGTTTTTCCACAAGGGCAAGAAACGCTTCCATTGATAACGTTTTTCCTTTTGGGTCTAACCCGTAACGTGTTGATTCATCCCCTCCAAAATAAGGCATGTTCAGCCAAGAGCCAACATCACGACGTTTGACCAGAATCTCTCTTTGTTTTGGATAAATTTCTACACCACCGTGGCCCAATGCGGCTGATAGTTCTCTCAGTTTGTCTTGCATATCTCCGGCAGGAACTAAGTCTTTGGTAAATAAAAACACATGAGCTCCGCCACTTTTGCTTCGACAAACAACCAACGGAAAATTTTGATGTTCAACCAAATTAACAATGTGGGGAATATCCAGGGGATATACATCAATATCAATACAACCCCAAGAGACTTTGTTTTCTTCTGTAATTGGAATAACCCCTAGACCTGTTTTTCCTTCAAGGTGTTCTTTCCAATGCTCTAATTCTGCGCCGCCGCTTCTGACTGTTTTTGCTTTGCCTTTTTGCTTTGCTTCTGCTGAAGCTTCTATTTGAAAAAGCCCGTGCGCTCTGGTTGAGCCTTTGAATAAAGTAAAAAATCTAGTAACTATTTCTTGCATACCGTTCCTTAAAATGGGGAGCCTTTAGCCCCCCATTCGTTAGTCATCCTTAGAAAGGAGGTGTTTCTTCGGATGTTTCAGAAAAATCCTGTGCATTTATTGATTGTGCAAAGGCTTTTGCCTGATTGTAGACTGCAATTTCCGTGACTTCGGAAACCATGTCAATTTTCCAACCGTACCAAGTTCCTTTGCTGTTTTTCTCAGGAACTGTAGTGAGTTGATACACATGACTGTAAGAAGGCGGAGTGTATGTTTTTCCGTCTTTTGTGGTTTTGCGAATTGCGGTCATGTTTGCCAACCATCGTCTTGACTTTTTAAGTTGGGTTGAAGACATAGCGACCATTAAGGGCACTGTTTTGTTTTCATCCACCATAAGTACATAATGGTTTGCGGTGGTTTGAATGTAGTTGCCGTTAGGCAGTGCATCCAACCCCTTGTTGTTCCTGGTTGTATCTGCCAGAATGCCAGGGTTTTCGTGTAAAGCCACAAAACCCCCTCCTGCATCTCTGTCTATAAACTCTAAGAACACTCTTTTATATGCGATGGGAATCACTTGAACACCTTGATCGCCGCGATAAAATTCGCCGGTAATCGTGTTCATTATATCGCCAATCTGTAGACCTGCGATAAAGGCACCATCGTTCTCATCAACCTGTGAATTGGTTTTCTGAGCTATTTTTATTTGCGGAATTATTAAGTCTTCCGGGGTTACATTTTCCAATCCGGCACCGGCATCTTCTGCCATTTGTGCGTTCAAGGATACGATTTCATTCGTCTTTGTAGTATCTTCCATGATTATTTTTCCTTGGTTATTTTACTTTTCTGGCCTATATAAACATTAAAGGTTTCCAAAGGTAGGTCAGCCCCTTTTTCAACCTGCTCCCTAACAAAAGCTTTAAGAGTCATGGGCTCTACCCACTCTTTCTGAGTGGTGTTCATCCCATTACTACTAAGCTCGTCCAGGAGTTCCTTTGCAGCATCGTCTTCGTCTCTTCCGAAACTAACCGATACCGTGTTTTTAATTAGGTCCGCAAAATCGTTTTCACGGAGCCAGTTAAAAGCCTCTTCTCTGTCGTCTGGTGTAATTCTTGCACTGTAATAAGTCAATGTGCTTACTTTGGTGCCGTCTTTAAGTTTAAATTCAGAAACACCTGCCTCAAGCAATGCTTCTGGGAGCAAGTCTTGAGAGATCCGTCTGTGCTTTTCTTTTAGCACTTTCATTTCGTTTTCTTTGTCTTCAATCTGTTTTTCTAAATCAACCTGGGTTTCTGCAAGAACCGAGATGCTTTGAATACCATCATCGGTGACATTGACTTGCTCACTGTCGATCTCAAAATTTATTTGATCTTTTATTTCAGTCATGATTTTTCCTTTTTCTTAGCCTCTTCTATAGAACACCACATCATAGACTGGTGTAATGATTTAATGTTTAGTAAATCCCACGACGATGCGTCATAAGGCCTGGTTGACGTAGTGGGCAATGCCAAATGAAGCCTAGTTGAACCAGGGACCAGTTTTATGGTCCCTGGTTCAACATGAGCCGTTCCTAAACACGCAAACGTTTCTTCTCGGCTCATTTTGTTGTCTTTGCTTTCGTTGACTGATACGTTCATAGCGTTACCTCAACCACATAATACATTTTCTCTTGTCTGTCCCATTTAAGAAACTGAACGCTTTTCTGCTTCTCAAGTGCAAAATAGGTCGCAACCCCAATAGCTGCGGGGTCTCCTAAAAGTAAAAGATAGTCTTGCTCATTAAAGTTTTTGAGCTTTGATTTAATTTTTTCTACAACACCTTCAGTATTAAAGGTCATGTGTTCTGTAGCTGGAAGAATGATCTCAATGTCTCCGTATTTAGTGGCAGAGACGATGTTAATTCCTTTTGGTTCTTGTACGACATAGACAGTCATATTATAAATTCTCCTTTGTAAATTCTTTTGAAAAGCGCCACATAAAAATAAAGAAGGGGATTATTATGTCTTTATAAAGGTGATCTGTGACGCTTCCCGTTTTTCAGTTGTAGAGCTATTGTATATTGGCACAATACAGAAAGTAAAGTTCTTTTTTTTCTTACTTTTTGTTGTTTTAGCCAATAAGCCAATACATTATTTAATAAGTCTTTGTTTTTTATGAAAAATATATGTATTGTTTCTATGTATTGGCAATGTATTGGCAACAATTAGCCAATATCCCCTTTACTTATCTTAAAGGGCTCTATATTATTGTCTTTATATAAAGGAGAAATTAGAAAGATGCCCCATTCCTATTCATTTGGAAAACCAGAAGCTGTTGATTACATTGTAAACAACGTAGAAAAAACCGCAAAAATATTGGACGTGGGCCCTGGAGTAGGCACCTATAGCGATCTTTTAACGCCCCACGAGTATGTTTTAGATTGTGTAGAAATCTACATGGGATATATCAAAGCCTATGATTTACACGACAAATACCGTTTAGTTTTTTGTGATGACATACGAACTTTTGATGTTTCTTTGTACGATTTTGTTATTTTGGGAGATGTTTTAGAGCACCTGGAGAAAGAAGACGCTCAGACTGTTTTAAAACGTATGCCTCATTGCCTGGTCGCTGTTCCTTATCTTTGTCCTCAATCTGGAGTGGAGTTTGAACACGAAGGCATGTCTTTAAGTAACCCTCACGAAGAACACAAACAAGCAGATTTAACACCAGAGAATATGCTAATCAGGTACCCTGAGTTAAAAGAGCTCTGGAAAGATGAACAATACGGATATTATGTGAAAGAAAAATGAAAGAATACACCTACAAAACAAAACCCTATAAACACCAAAAAGAAGTTTTAGAAGACACCTGGGCCGACACCGAACATGCTCTTTTCTTAGAAATGGGGTGTGGTAAAAGCAAGATATTGATTGATAATATTGCAATTCTTTATCAATTAGGAAAGATAGACAGCGCTTTAATTATTGCTCCAAAAGGGGTTTATAACAATTGGGTTGTGGGAGAAATACCAGATCATTTACCGGATCACATTGAGTACGAGCTCTTAAAATGGTCGCCTACAGAAACAAAGAAGAACCAGTTAGCTAGAAAAAAGGCCCTTGAGCCAACAGACAAACTAAGTTTTTTAATAATGAACGTGGAAGCTTTGAGCACCAAGAAAGGCAGCAAGTTTGCTTTTGACTTTTTGTTTAACAAAAACACCTTATTTGCTGTTGATGAAAGCACCACGATTAAATCACCAAGTGCCAACCGCACAAAAAACACAGTAAGACTGTCTAAATACGCTCAGTATCGAAGAATATTAACTGGATCGCCAGTGACCCGGAGCCCTCTGGACCTTTATACTCAATGCGAATTTTTAGATCCCGCTTTACTTGGCTATAAAAGCTACTATAGTTTTAGGGCCAGATACGCTGAAATGATTAACAGAAGCGCAGGCGGACGTTCTTTTAAACAAGTTATTGGGTATAAACGACTAGATGAGCTCAACGAGCTTTTAAAAGGGTTTAGTTCAAGAGTTTTAAAAAAGGACTGCCTGGACCTTCCTGATAAAGTTTACATCACCAGAACCATAGAGCTCACTCCGGAACAAAGAAAAACATACGAAGAGCTAAAAAAATACGCCATTACAGACCTTTATAACGAAGAAAAACAAAGACAACAGGTTTCTGTAACCTCTGTTTTAACTAAAATGTTGCGACTACACCAGATTGCTTGTGGCTTTACGACCACAGATGAGGAAGAAAACATAGAGCTGAAGTCCAGGCGTATAGAAGAATTAATGAGTATTCTTGAAGAAGTTGAAGGAAAGGCGGTTATCTGGGCCAATTATCGATACGATATTAAACGAATTATGGAAGAGATCAGAAAAACACATGGAGATAACTCTGTGGGTTCTTATTTTGGCGACACTTCGGACGCAGATAGAGCTAAAAACCTAAAAAACTTTCAAGACCCGGACTCTCCTATGCGTTTTATTGTAGGCAATACACAAACAGCCGGGTACGGCATTAATCTTACTGCGGCCTCAACCGTGGTTTATTATTCAAACAACTTTGATCTTGAGAATCGACTGCAATCAGAAGACAGGGCCCATCGGATCGGGCAAGTGAATAAGGTCACTTACATTGATATTATATGCAAAAACACAGTGGATGAGAAAATTGTTAAGTCGTTATTGGCCAAGCAAAGCATTGCTGCTCAAGTTTTAGGAGAAGCTGTTTGGAAAGACTGGATTCAATAGATAGGGTAGTTTCTATACATAGAACCTAAACCACCACCGTAGCCACCGTAGCCACCCATCATCGGCATTCCGCCACCATATCCACCCATCATCGGCATTCCGCCACCATATCCACCCATCATCGGCATTCCGCCACCGTAGCCACCATATTGTTGAGGCCTTGGAAGACCATATTGTTGTTGTTGAGGAACGTCCGGCCCTACAGGAGTCTTATTATGTGATAAGACAGGCACGGGCTTTTCTTTCGTTCCACCTTGCAGCATGTAAGTTTCTGTTTTGTCTACGGAAAGGCTGATTACAGGGCCATCGGAAAAAGGTTTTTTATCCTTGACGACTAAATCACCGAGAATGTCGCCTTTTTTCAAATCACCTACTTCCACAAAGCCTTTACTGTTGACAAAATAAGGATGACTGTAGGAAGTTACGATACTGTCACCGTCTTCAAACAGGACTTCACACCTTGGACTGTTTTCAATTCTTTGTACTCTGGTTACTTTCTGAGAATCTTTTGAAGTCATAACTTCATCGCCTACTTTAAGCTCTCCAGCCAATATCCAGTCGTTGTTCGCTAATTGAATATGTTCTTCAGGACTTGGACATCCTCCTGGGCCCCAAGGATCCCAGGTTGTTGTTGCGTAAGGTCCCTGGGTTGTTGTTGCGTAAGGTCCCTGGGTCGTTGTTGCAGCTCCTGTTGTTGCAGCTCCTGTTGTTGCAGCTCCTGTTGTTGCAGCTCCTGTTGTTGCAGCCCCTGTAGTCGTGTTGGGGTCAGGAGTCGTTGTTCCTGCTAAATAAGGATTAAAACTAGCTTGTTGATACCCCATCAAGTTTTGTAAATCAGTTTGCGCGGGCATTTGCGGTTGAAAATAACCCATTTGCCTTAAACTTTGTGAATAGGCTGCAGGGTTTGCACCCATGAGCCCATATCTAAACTGATTGGTTAAAGGAGAGCCGTATTGTCCTGGAGGATTAAACCCTGGAACACCTGGGGGTGGTCTTTCCGGAGAAGGTCTTGACAGCATTCTAGGATCACCGTATCCAGGCATTCCACCGCCACCATACATTCCACCCATTCCACCACCATACATACCCCCGCCACCGTAGCCGCCCATCATATTTCCATAGGAACCTAGACCGCCATACATGCTCGGTGGTCCTTGTCGACCGCCTCTAAAGTTTTGCCAGGTGGTTCCACTATCTCTGCCATAAAGAGGGCGAACACCAGGTGTATTGTATGGGTTACGACCGTACATTGGATAATTGGGTTGAGGTGCTTGTGGTCTATAGTCTTTTATAGGTTCACCCGTCGTTCCTTGTGCTGGTGCTATTTCTTCGTACAGTCCACCTAGTTGTTGTGCTTGTTGTTGCCCCGCACCCCTCTGTGGCATTCTTCCCATCATTTGTCCGTACATGCCGCCCAGTTGTTGTTGTGCTTGTTGTTGACCCTGCATACCGTACATCTGTGGTCGCATTCCACGCATTCCTTGTAATCCATAAGGGCTGTAGTAGGACATAGCTATATTCCGTATTTTAGGTTCATTAATTTACTTCGTTTTACTTTACCACCAACGTTGTAAGATTCATAGGTGTCGTATCGTCCAAGTTCTGAGCCTCTTATAATTGGTGGAATCATTTCTGCTTCTTCTATATCAAGACCTTCTCCAACAGGTCGATTGGAGCTGGGTGTAGCTTCTCCAACAATGCTGGGCTGCCCGGTGTAGAGCTCTCCAAGAACCAATAACCGTCTTACCGACTCTAGGGTTTTTGGATCACGCATCCATTTAGTGGCTTTTAGTCGGGTTGCCAGTTTTTCGCCTTCAATTAAATCTTGAAATATTCTTTTTGTGGCAAATTTTGAACCCACAACTTGAACCGCTGTTAAAGCACGACCTTCACGAGTAAACATACCAACAAACACCCTAGCCAAGTTTGAGAAAACACCTTGATAAAAACTTCTTTCTCCGGCGCGCGGCCCTGTGGCTGGAAGGGTTTCAAAAAAAGTAGCCATTCTTTGCAACGTTTCCATGCCTCTTGTAAAATTTTTGCCGTACCAAATGTCTAAAAGAGGCTTGTTCTTGCCTAGATAATCATCGAGACTTTTAGAGGCAGATAACCCAGAGTCTTTGGTGCTGAAAATTCCTGTCCTATCTTCCATATCTCTCATTATTTGAGCTCTAAAAGATTTAATAGCGTCTTGTCCTACCTGCCCTGATTCTTTAGAGTTTAAAATTTCAAAGAGCTCCTTGTTTGCATTAAACATGTCGTCTTCACCGCCGATTTTCCACATTTTACGAAAAATTCTTTGCGGCTCCGATTCAACAACATCTTCAACAAGTTCTGTTCCCCAAGGTGTTTTTCTAATGGATTTAAGTATTGCTTCTTGTTTGAGTTTGTCGCCTTTGATTTCGTTTGCTGCTTTTTGAGCGTTTGTAAAAAGAGCCTTTTGGTCTTTGGTTAAAAAACGATTCATCGCTGTTTCATTTTTATTCATAAACGATTTGTGTTGTGCAGGCGTTAAAGGTGCACCGTTGTTTGCGTCTAAAATTTCTTTGTATCTACCCTTAATGGCGTTTGCAAACATTATTTGAATGTCTGCGTTTTCAGACTTATTCACTAAATCAACTAAGGGCTGTACTTCATTATCAGAAATGTTTTTGTTTAATACTTTATTAAGAAAGGCCATGTCGGTTGTGGTGTATTCTCCGAACATACCTTTTTCAGCGCCTGGGTTTCTTTCTAAAAGTTTACCAATAAACCCTTTGTCCCATTCGGCTTTGTTAATGCGATAGGTTTTTTCAAGATCCATGATTTCTTCAAGGAGCGCTTGCCCCTCTTGTTTGTTAGTCATGTTTCGTGCAGCGCTCGATAAAGTGTCTTCACGAAGCAGCTTCATTTCTTGTTCCAAAGCGTTAAGCTCACTTGCAAGTTGCCATTTTTTCTCATCATACGCTTGTCTCTTAAACCTACGAATCGTTACAATATCGTCTTGGAACTGTGCGAAAGGAGAAGGTTTATAGCCAACAACCTCTTTCTTACCTTTGCCCACTGTTTCTGTAATCTCTCTGGTCTTCCCTAATTGCTTTAATATATCCCCACCACCCTCTTTGTCTAAAAGTTTGGCAAGAACAGACTGATCCATCTTTTTAACTTTATTAGCCGCGTAATTCATTAACGGCTCTATATTAACCATAAAGGGACGCAACCCGTCACGGGTGCTTTCCGCTTCTATTCGTTTATAAAAATCGTCATAGCGTTGTTTTGTTCCCTCAAAAACCTCGTCTCTAAGGTCTTGTATCCTGCTCCTCATCTGTGTCGAAACCTGTGCTCCAGGGACCCCGGTTTCTGCTGCTTCTTCTCCCAATTTTAAGGCGTTTTTTTCTATCTGCTCTAAGGCTTCTTGACCTGCTTCAATCAGAGGTCGTTTAGCTGTTTCTACACCAGTAAGTATGGCTAGGCCACCTAGAGTAGCTTGATCGCCTTCAGTGGCTATTATTAATTCTTGAAGTTCTTCAAACCCTTCATCGTTTAATTTATTGTTTCGTAAATCATTGAACAATTGTTTTTTTCTGTCCAAAGCGGCGTTTATGATCTCTGCTTCAGGGCCTGTTTCTTCTTGCGCAAATTTAACCATTTGCCGTTGAACCGCGCCGCCCTCAATTGCCCCTGGGTCAGGGGCAAAGTCTTCACCAGGGACCCTCTTGGTGCCTAATTTTCCAAAATCAGCGCTTTCTTTTATCCCCATACGCTCTGCATAAGCAACCATTTCAGGAGCCGACATCACCGATAAAATTTTCATTGCTTCTTCCGAACCTTCTTTTTTACTTACTTCTTTAAACAAGTCTTTAAGAAAATCATGCGAAGCAACAATAGCGTCTTTATCAAGAGGGAGGTTGCCCACTTTTTGAAACGCTGGATTCTCTGGGTCTATGCTTCTCATGGCACGAGACATACTGTTAATAACCATGGGTGTAGCCAAACTAATTCCAAAAATAAACCCGGATTCTTTGGCTGCCTGTAGCGCTATTTCTCCATTGGTCCAATCTCTTGTTACTTCTTTTCCAGACTCGTCTGTACCCGAATACTTTAAAAAACCGCCTTTTCTTGCTCTTGCTAGTTCTACAGAACGCATGGGCCCGTAAATAGCAACGTCTGCCGCTGCTCCTGCAAGTACCGGTCTTTTCATTGTCATAGCTGCCGTTACTGCTGCAAGCGTCATTGGTACAATCTTAGGGAGTTCTTTTTTAATGTCATAACCTTGTAGCCCAGGTTGATACAGGTAAGTGTATTGGCCGCCGTGGTTTGGGTCACGGTACATTATCTTTTGTTGATGCGGCTCCATCTTGATGTCCCAATCGTAAGTAGCGCGGCCCGGAAAATCTTTATACGCCTCACTTTCTCTTAATGCTTTTTCAGCCGCCCTTTCATAATCAGCGCTTGGAGGAACAAAATAAAGTTTGTTTTGAACGTCTTCAGGAGCACTAGCGAATTGAATTTCATCTGTTGCTGCTGTACCCCTAAACCCAGGCTCTGCTGGAGCTCCTGGTTGTGTTCCTGCAACTTGGGGAATGGTCCTTACGCCAGAGTCTGCGGCTAATTTTGCAGGGTCATCCATGTACCTGTTTATTGAAAGACTGGCTTCTGTTTCTGCTGGATTGGCCCTTTGTCCTTGAACAGAAGTCATCATTCGGCCCATCGGTGATTGAAATTGATATTGGGGTTCGGTCTCTAAACCTTCTCTGGTTCTTGAAAACCAGGCTTTTTGTAATTGTTCGCTTAAATCTTGTCTTTGTTGATAGTCTAAATTAGGGCTGATATTAAACTCATTAAACCCCAATGTTTTTAAAACGGTTTCATCTCCTGGGTAAACTTCTTTTGGTGGTGGCGTTGTTTGAAAATTTTCATCAATGTAAGACATAAAACTTGGGTCACGAAAAGCAGCACCTAGCGTTGGATCGTACTTATCATCACCAAGAGCCATTAGTTAATGTCTCCGGTAAGTGGCAAAGAAACAGCTCGTTCAAACCATCTATCAAAAGCAATTCGCTGCGGTGAAGTTGATTGAGGGTCCATGGCCTCTTCCCCAAAATAATTTAACGCATACTGTTCATAAAGGTTTCCTAAAACAGCAGACATCTCTCTTTTATAGTCTGGCGATCCAGGCATATACCCATCGTTGATTATTCTTCGGTGTGCTTCTGATCTTTTTTCTGCAAAAGTAACCGCCATTTGTCCATACGAAGACATCCCTGTTGGAATAGACATCTCTGGGTTATCGGCTGCAGTCGGTATGTTCAAAGGCCTTGTGTTAAACCAGTCTTTGTCTTTCATGTAATAAGAAGCAACTGCGCTGGGATCATCATTAACCCGAATAACAACGTTTCCTTGTTGGTTCACTGTTCCAAGAGGACTAACCTTGGTTCCTAGTCTTTCTCTAAGAGGTTCTGTATCAAAAGGAGTTAGCTGACCTGTGCCTTCATAAGTAACTTCTCCGTCATCACCAATGACTTCTCTAGCAAAACCGTTGTAAACCCAAGGATTTACTCGTGTTCTGGTCGAAACGTTTCCGCCCCGAATGTTTCCCTTTCCTGGTACAAAAGTAGTTTCTGTAATAGACATGGGTGAAACATCAAACAACGTGTCTCTGTAGCGCTCGTAATCATCTAAAGCTAGGCCCAAGAAAGTTTTTAACCCAGCCACTGCTTCTTCGTTAGTCCTGGTGGTTCCACCAAACCCTAGAGACTGCATTTCCAAAGCAATTTTTTGATTGGTTATTCCTCTGTCCTCAATTCCTTTTGCTCGTAGAGACGCAATCGCTAAGTTAAAAGCCAACGTGTTCATTTCTTGAAGGTCAGTTAATCCAATTTGTTTGAGGTCTCTCCACAGAGGGGCTTCCTCTGACAACTTAAATTGATTCCAAGTGCCTACAACAGCCCCTGTTTCATCATCAAGAATATCCGCGCCCGCATTAAACGCATCTTGAAATTTTTCAACATAGGGCTTGTTGGCCGTTTTTGTAGTTAAAAAATCTAGAGTGTCTTGAAGTGTCGTGCCAATTCCGGCTATTGTGCCAACAGCTCTTTGAGCTGCCCCAGCTTTTCTGGTGCCTTCAAGACCTGTCAACAGTTTCGTACCAATTTCGGCAAATTTTTCTAATCCGTCTGTTCTTTGTTTAAAGATTGCTGACTCTGCCTCAGTAAAGTCATCGATTTTGCCTTGTTGTTTTTCATTGGCTTTAGTAACTTTTTGAACATCGGTTACTTCGCCTGTGCTCAAACCTGCTGTTGGACTGGCTTGCTGCGCAGGACCTAAACTTAAATCAAAACCCCCTTCAGGAGAACTACTAACATCTATCTGAGGAAATGCAGAAGTTTTGTCTGCTGGAAAATACTTCATATCATAATTGGGGTCTTTCTCAGACTTCTCAAGTTCCTGCAAATATTTTCGTTTTGTTATAACGGCGGGTTGACCTGTTGCACTGAGCACAACATCCATTGACTCAGGTTCATCAACCATTCGTACGTCTTCATCAAGATCCCTAGCCACTAAATAGTCGTTTACGGTTCCGCGTTCAATAAACCCATCATCATCTACCCAAATCATTTCACTGTTCAGGTTTTCTGGAGTTGCTTCGATCATATCAATGCCGTTTCTTTGTTTTTCAGCAAACTGGAATTGATTTAAATTTTCTACAATAAATTCACCGTTTTTAATAAAAGCCTGAGGTGTTCCTTCAATATCAGATGTTTGTGCGCCTCTATACGGCACAGCCATCTTGTCCAGTGTCTTTTTGTCATTCCCGTTTAACGCCATAACTGATTCGTCTCCTGGGAAACCAACCACAAAAGTGTCTCTTTCCGCACCCGTGGCTCCCGCCTCAATCATGGCTTTTCGAGTATCACTAGCCATTCCATACAACTGAAAGGCCATATTAACTTGATCCGGATCAGGAAGTTGAGCAGCTCTTTCCGCCGCACCATACGCACCAAGGGCCTTAGAGATAGCCTGCAACGGCGTGTAACCTGCACGAGTTGCTTCGGTCAAAGTGCTTCCTGCTGCAATGTACTTGTCTCCAGCACGATTAATTTTACTGTAAGCATCAAGATCAATCCCCATGTCCAACATGTCTGCTTTAATGCTTGTTACAATTTCTTGTTGTGTGGGAATATCGTAGGTGTCCATCATACGCATTAAACTCAAAGTGTCTCGCCAAGATTGTCTTTTTTCGTCTGGTGATTTATTGGGATCTTCCATATTCCCTCTAGCTTGTAGTGTAAAAAGCTGATCGGCTTCGCTTTGTGGGTTTAATAACCTGTCTTTAAACGTTTCCTCAGTGTCAGACATAAAGTTTGTTGCGCCTGGACCTTGGCCCGTGTTCATTGGATCATAAGCTAAAGGTCCGGGTTCCATGGCCGGTCCCGCAGGTTGAACATCAAAAGGGTTAGGAGCCCCTAAAAAGTCTTGTAGTCCGTTAGCCATTATTGCTGTTGCGCGTTTTGATAAAGACCGTAGCCTTGTAGTCCAAGACTAGCTGCATCAAGCCAAGGGTTTGAACCTCCCATATTTTGTGTATAGGCAGATGTTCCTTGAACCCCTCCCATATAAGGAACTGCGGAGGTTCCAATATTAAAGGCTTGTCCTAGTGTTTGATAAGGCAATGCGTACTGTCCCACAAAGTTTTGATAGGCAATATCTTTCAATCGTTGATCTTGGCCTTGTTGTAAATTACCGATATTCATCATGGTGTTTGCATCTTGACCCCTTAATCCATACAAGGTACTGCCCATATTTCCGTATTGACCGGCAAGATTACCCATGGTTGTGCCCAGGTTCATGCCCATCGTTCCTAAATTTCTTCCGTATTGACCGTAAATATCCGCACCAAGACCGCCCAATGAACCGTAGGCTCCTCCTAGTGTTCCCATTTGAGCGCCCAAGCCTTTTATTCCTTGCGCACTGGCTAATCGGTCCTGAACGGCTTGTCCATAGCCCCCAGCTAATAGCTTACCAACCGTTTGACCCATGGCTTTTTGACCTGCTTCTTCAGCCTCTCCGGTTAATATATCGGCTCGACGATTACCAAAAGCCCCTAAACTAACCGCCTGGTCACTGATTTGTTGTTTTTGTTGTTCGGTTTGTTCTCTTAGAGATTCAGTAATTGGATCAATTACCTCTCTCATGTAAGGGTTCATAAACTCACTGGTTCTACCCGGATCGTATAACCCGGCTGCATCTTGAGTGTATTGTTGTGCGCTTCCTAAAGCACCAAAACCTTGTCCCAAAGCAGGCATAGAAGCCTGTAAGCCTTGTCCATACATCCCTGCTGCTGTTCCGTAAGCACCTCTTGAAATATCGCCTGCTTCACCGTAGAGTTTTTCTGCTTGTTGATAATAAGGTAAATAAGAGCCAACGCCGCCTGCAGCCATTGCCATGCCTTCTTGTTGTGCAGGAGTAAAGCCTGCAACTCGTTGACCTTGATAGCTATATGGAGTGGCACCAGGTTGACCCATTGTTGCAAAATAGTTTGCAGTTGCCTGGTTTAATAAAGGATACATGCCCGGAACACCAGCGCCTCCACCAAAGTAGAAGTCTCTAATGCCTTGTGTTGGGCCTTTATAACTTATTGTATCCTGAAACGTCTCAGCCATAGTATCCTCCGTTAAACAAAGGACGATCTAAGACAGCCTCTAAGTAATCTTCACCTTGTTTGTTTATATTATCTAGTATTTCATGTCCTTTTGCAAAATCTCCCTGACCGCCGTTCATTAAATCTAAACCTAGAACCGCACGACGAGTGATTACGTTTTCATCTTCTGTCAACATTGCTGGGATGGTGTCTCTATCGTTTTCAGGGTTGACCAACTCAGCTATTCGTCCGCCTTCATTAGCAAAAACAGGAAAGTTTTGTAGCCCGATTTTAGATCGATTAACGTCTCTTAAAGCCTCTGCAATTGCGTCAGGAGAACCAAAACCTGTGTTCAATGAACCAAGACCCCCTGACATAGCACCAGGAGCGACTCCACCCATTGGAGTAAGACCTGGGCCACCTATCGGAGAAACACCTCCGGCAGCCAACATAGAGCCTCCTTGTCCGCCACCACCAGGATCTCCACCACCGGCTAATAGATTATAAGCATTGAAAGCATTCCTTGCGTAATCCGTCCAATTGCTACCACCGCCACCAAAGCCTCCAAGACCTCCAATGGTACCAAGACCGGTTAGAACCTGACCTATACTTGGCCAAGACCAGTTAGGCGGGCTTCCGGTAACAACAATTTCTTCAATTTCTGTAGTAGACGTGTCCCCAGGGTCCCCTACGGGAGTAGTGCCTGTTGTAGTAGACGTGTCCCCTACGGGAGTAGTGCCTGTTGTAGTAGAAGTAGTAGAGGTTGTGCTTGTTGTAGTCGAAGTTGTGCTTGTTGTGCCGTCTTCGTCTGAAGTCCAACCAGACCAAGGAAACCAAATATACCAACGATTATCTTCTGTATTGAACACCCGTTGCCCAGGTGATGGGTTAGGTGGCCAATTAAAGGGGGAGCGTGTTGTAGTAGACGTGTCCCCAGGGTCCCCTACGGGAGTAGTGCCTGTAGTAGTAGACGTGTCCCCTACGGGAGTAGTGCCTGTAGTAGTAGACGTTGTGCCTTCTTCTGTAGTAGTAGACGTAGTAGTAGAAGTAGTAGAGGTTGTGCCTTCTTCTGTAGTAGTAGACGTTGTGGTTGATGTAGTGTCAGAGTCTCTTAGAATCCAACCAGCCCACGGAAAATAAATATACCAACGTCTTTCACCGGTGTGAAAAACAATTTGCCCAGAAAACGGACTAGAGGGCCATGAAAAACCTGCTTGGGTAGTTGTAGTGGTGCCTTCCTCGGTTGTAGTGGTGCCTTCTTCGGTTGTAGTGGTGCCTTCTTCGGTTGTAGTGGTTGTAGTGGTGCCTTCTTCGGTTGTAGTAGTGGGGTCATTAACTACAGGTTCTGGAGTTGTATCCGCTTGTCTAACAGCAGTAACACCGCCGCCTTCATTAACCGTCCAGATAACACCACCAGACTCAAATTCTGTCCCTGGAGCCAAATCATTGTTTTTACTGTATAAACGGGCATCTCTTTTTTGCCCTCTACTAACAGAGACATCTCCACTAAGAACTTGTTGTTGCCCTGGACGATTGCCAAATCTTCTTGATCGCGTGTGCTGCCCCGCTATTCTGCTTCCTCCAGGACCAAAATTGCCCCAATCAATCCCAGACCAATCCGGAGTAGTATTACTGTAAGCTTGATCGTCTCCGTTATTATAATAAAACTTAGTGGGCCGAACTCTGCCCCCACCTGTGTACTGTTTATAGTACCTTAAAGGCATTAGCCTGGGCTAAATGTAGGAAAATCTAAACCGATTCTATTATTGGCAAGTTCAGCTAACGTTTCACTTAGTGAAGGCGGTTTAGTGGTCATAAACGGGGACACTGCGCTTTGTATAGGCGGCGTGTTAATTAAAGGCGCGTTTTGGCCCCAAACAGGTTGAGGGTTATACGCTCGTAATGGCTCATTCACATAGTTCTCAAGGCCTTGCATTCCTTGTGTTATGTTTTCTGGTACGTCTCCTCGTTGTTCTTTATCAAACATCCCTGTTTGACTTAATGCAGCAAGACCCAAGGCCCCTACACCAAGTTTCTGACCCATAGGTAAGTCTTTAAATTGCTCTACTAAGTTAATGTTGCTTGTTGAAACCCCTGGTGCACCTAAACCACCAGCAAGTTTAGCTCCAGCACTTTGTATAAATTCTCCTATTCCTTCTCCTTGTGCCTTTGGAACATTAATAACATCTCCTACATTTGGATAAGGGTTATTAGGGTTAGCTGCCATAAGGTCTGCTTCAGAAATACCATATTGTGCAGCTATCGAACCAGAAGTATCTGTTGAACTTACCGTGTGTGGTTGTGTAGGAGCTGTTGCTCCCCATCCCCAAATTCCACCTTTTCCTGCACCTTGAAAAAGTGTTTTCATACCACCTATGCCTTGGCCCCTGGCTACTCCTCCTTTCATACCCATGCCTGTAGCAAAATTACCTAATGCCCAACCTGTGCCGAAATCAGTTAAAGCATCTTGAAAATCAAAGTCACCGGTTTTAATGACACCGCCAATGGTCTTACCGATTGCAGCACCCATGGGACCGCCATAAGAAAAACCAACAAGAGCTCCAAGTGCCGGAGCCACTTTTTTAACTTTTTTCAATAAACGTTTAAAAAAGGAAGTGTACTCAGGCATTCCTGTCATTGGATTAATTGAGCCTTGTCCACTGCCCACGGTGTATTCCATAGGATCAAGACCCGAACGAATAAACGCTGCATCGAGCATTTCTTCACCTTTATCGCCTAAAATCCACTCAGGTACAATTCGTTCTCCAGGAGCAACGTGAGCCAATTCGGTGTCTTCCATTCGACCCATACTGGCTAGTCCACCCATGTTATAGTATTTAACTGGCCCACCATGATTCATGCCCGTAGGAGCAAAATTAATGTCTCTTGGATCACCGAGTTGGTTTAGGCGCTCCATCGCAGAAGGTTCTCCTGCCTCTTGTCGTCTGAGCCTTTCTTGATTTTGCCTGATAAGAAAAGAACCCATTTTCCCTTTCATTCCAAACTTATCAAGTTCATCGTAAAGAGGCTGCATAGAGTCTCCAGGGCCGGTGCCCAATATCTCATCGATATACATTTCTGCTTCTGCCTCTTGTTCTGGAAGCATAAGACCTGCCTCTTCATCAGGCATGTTAGCCGCTTCTTGGAACATAGCGTCCATAAACTCTAAAATATTTGAACTACTTAAATTACCTACCGCTTCTTGTTTCTGTTGATCTGAAAGTTCTGGGTTTCTTAACAATTCGGTTTTGACTGTTTCTTCTAGTCTTCTTGCGTTTTCTGGAGAAACCATGGAGCTGTAGTCTTTTTCTTGCATGGCATCACTGAGGCCTTGGGTTTCTTGCATAGCTCCAAGATCATTAGGCTCCATGGGAGCTTGAGCCCCTTGTACGAACCTTTCGATGCGTTCTTCTCGATCAGGCATACGCATATTCTTAGGTTTTGTCATTTCCTCTAAAGCTAAATCCTGAAGAGCCATTATTTCTTTTTACTCCTTAATAAACTAACCATACGTTTTGCAGAAGCCGCAGTTTTTGCTGTTGCTTTCTTTGTCCATTTACCGTTCTTTTTAACAAGAACGGTTTTACCCCTAGTCTTATAGGGCATTAGTGTTATTTCTTAACCTTACCACCGCTTCCGTAGCCCCTTATAGGACTCATTCGCTTACTGGTACTTTTGGTTGCTCTTGATATTGGAGCAGCAGTCTTATATCCATGACCCGTTCCTACTTTAACTGGACCACCAAAGTTATAGCCTTTAGCCTTGGCACTGGGTTTAGTCCAATCTGTTCCTTCTTGTATTGCTCTTCTTCTGTTTGTCATTCCTGGCATGATATTTCCTCTATAAATTGATAGTTGTGGCACCCTTAGTAGATACCGTTAATGAACCAATTGCGCCAGTGGCAGATAAGCCATTTGACGTTGTGCTATACAGCGTGTACCACTTGGAGCCGTCCCAAACCTGCAACTCAGCAGTGGTTAGGTTCCAAATAATATCTCCTTTATTATACTCATTTTGGTCTCGTTTAGTAGCTAAAACAGAATTGGTGGTATCCGGATCAAACGCGGAAAGATTTAATTCAAGGATTCTGACCAAACGATTGTATGTGTCTGGGTCAACCTCGTCATACGCCATGGGCAACCCTGTTTGTAGCAAACTACCCATTAACGTCTGCCGTTAACTCGTGTGCCTATGCGTGTTGCACCAATCCTAAAACCAAGACCCAAAGTATATGAAGTCGTGTTGTCGTCGTCTGATTCAAAGCGAAGAACAACCTGTCTTGCTCGACCACGAACATTAAGTTTTGTGGTGCTTGACGAGACATTACTGGTGGATTTAGTGGTTAAACTTTCACCGGGATAATTCCTGGTTTTAAGAACACAGTTTAATAAAGAATCGGCATTATTACCGGTAAACTTAATATCGGGGATAATACGACCAACGTATTGAGAGCTCTCTCCGTCTTGTAGGTCAAAGTCTCCTGATTCTATATAAACATTGTCCATAGGCGAACCGTCCGCGTCATTGCCTTGCTCTTGTTGATATAAATAACCCACATCGGACGTGGTGTATGTTGCTCGTGGATAGGCCTCTAGCCCCTCATCAAGCCATGCAGTACGGTTCATTTGACCAATCGACCAAACATTTTCGCCGTAGTTGTAAGAAACATAACGATCAATTTCACTGGAGCCCGAAGAAGGGTAGTACCAGCCCACTTCATTGAACCGTTTATTTAAAAACCCATGAACCTTATAGGCTTGACCTTCATTCATATCGCCAAACACATAATCATGCACGTCGCAAGGCACAGGTTTGACTTGTCCTGTGTAGTTGTAGATACCTTTTTTATCCATCCAAAACACCCCAACAGGGCTATTAACCATGGCTTTTGGTCCAATTGAACCCACCCCTTCGTTCACTAAGTTAGTGCTAAAAATAAAGGGCTGACCTATAAACTTCATTGAATAAAGAGAAGTGTCCGTCCAAACTAAAATTTCTTGCCGAGCCCTTAAACCACCAATAATATTAGAGCCAGCGGACAAACGAGCCGAACCCGCCGTATTAATCGCTTTAGGTTCCCATTCAGTAACGTTTTCTTGATCGCACCACGCAATAAACATCGGATCAATCGCTCCTGTTCTAGCAGTCCCACCAGAATTTAGTGGATCTGCCCCTAAAACTATAACGTGACGATCAATGTCACTAACAATAGTTTGTAAACCAAGAGTTGGTGCTAAATTAGCCCCGCTTAAATCACTTAACGCCACAGCTCTGTCTGTGCCTAGAGTCTTAGCACTGGTGTCCCAATAATAAACTCCTCCAGAGCGAACATTCATAATTAAATCTTCACCGAAATTATCATGTGACCATAATCTTAACTGATTAGTTGCAGATAAAGCAGCAACAGCGCCCCAAGTCCCGTCACTCCAAGGGCTTGCACCCCAACCTGAACTAGATACATAATTATCTAGTCCGACATTAATCTGATAAGCACCAACCACGCTCGATCCACCGTTCCCTGAATCACTTGCGTTCGCTGTAACGGTATCACCATCAGTGTCTTTGGCTTCAATGGTGTAGCTGTTAGCATTAACAATGGTTGCGATCTGGTATTCTTGGTTTAAAACAGCAGCGGTAATAAGTCCCCCTAAAGTAGCGGCACCACTAAAGGTGACAAAATCGTTTTTAACTGCTCCATGCGCAGTATCTGCTACAGTAATGGTAGCGTCCCCATTGGTCGCAGAAAAGGTTACATCCCCAGCAGAGGTGGTGGCTCTTATTGGCGTTACATCATTGAAATTAGCGCCCTCTTGGATGTAGTATTTCCACGTTGTGCCTAGCCCTAAATACTTAGTAATCTCTAAATCCACCCAAGAATGTAGAGCACGACAGGTTGATAAAAATGTTTTAGGTGTATCCTTGGTCCAACCGCCTATTTTTTCAGGGAGTCCTTTACGAAAACGAACTAAATTAGCATCAAACCAACCGCCTTTAGCAGTCAAGGCAGTGCCTTCTTTCTTTATGCCAGGCGTAAACTGTACTTTAAGTAAGGCCATTAGAAATACTTTGTTTTCTTTCTTCGATTATTCATAACCTTACCACAACCTCTTGCAATTTTTTTCTTAATAGGTTTACGAGCTTTAGTTTTTTTTCTCATTATTCTTTATCTCCCTTAAAGCTTTTAGAAGACCCCGAAGTTCCTGCATAAAGTCCAAACCAAGCTGCACCAGCCCCCACAATCACAGAGATTAGGCCCGATTGTTCAAAGGTAGGATCGGGCAAATCCATAAACCACATGACTGTATAATAAAGCAAAATAATATAAACAGTTAAAAATGCTCTTGGAAAAATACGCCAGGAATCCACCGCTTGTGCTATAAAAATAACTTTTTGATAAGGATTGTTGTTCTTAACGTCTTCTAGTTCTCTAATTTTGTCTTTAAGTTCGCCAATCTCTTGTATCATGGCCATAAATTTGTTGAGGTCCATCTCAACCTCATTGCGGTCCATATCGCCTCCGAATCGACCACTTGGATAATTATCGTTCATAATTCACCTATACTGTATACACATCTAAGGCATCTGCTTTGCCTTTAACGTTAATGGTTGTTATTAATTCTAACTTAAATTTTGTAAATTGAGCAGTATTTTTGCCGATCAACAAATCAACCCCTACTTCTTTAGTGGCCGATTCAAGCCGTGCTGCCGTATTTACCGCATCGCCAATAGCCGTATAGTCAAAGCGACTGTCACTACCCATATTGCCAATCACTGCCTCACCTGAGTTAATGCCAATACCGATAGCAACGGGAGGTAAGTCTTTACCTTTAAGCTCTTTGTTTAACTCCTCCATGTTTTTCATAATATCCAAAGCACAATTAATTGCTAAATTCTCATGGGCGGGTTGATCCAAAGGCGCGTTGAATATCGCCATCATTGCATCGCCTATGTATTTATCGACCATGCCTTCGTATTTTTGCACCGATTTTTGCTGTGCGGTCAACGCCCGATTCATAATATAGGTCACATCTTCTGGCGGAAGCGATTCAGACATCGAAGTAAACCCTCTAACATCGGTGAACAAGTAGGTTGCATACCTTTTTTCGCCGCCCAATTTGAGCAGTTCTGGGTTGTCTTGTAGCTTTTTAACCTGTCTAGGGTCTAAATAATGCTCAAACTGCTTTTTAATCTGCTGTCTGAGCTTGTACTGCTCTCTAAAATTTAGATAAAACGCAATGGAGCCTGTGATAAACCCAGAGATTAACGACCAAGTGACATCGATTAATAAATTGGACTGAATAAAATAAACGCCCAAATATGCGATTAGAGCGTTTGTAAGCAAAAAGAATACCAACCCCCAGGTCACACCAAAGAAGTTTAAGAAAAACCAAACCAGAACCGTTGTCGCTAGGTATATACCTATCTCTGCCAGTAAAGCGTAGTCAGGAATAAAAGGACTGTCCTCTATTAAAATGCTTTCAGACAAAGCTGTTTGTATTTTGTGAGGCTCTAAAAGCCCGGAAGGTGTGGCAATTTGCGGCATCACTCCTTTAGCAGTCACACCAACAAAGATGAAGCGATTTTTAATCAGTTCTGTTTGTTTAATATCGGTTAAAGAAAATTGGGGTGTATCGACCCAGCTAATCCATTTTCTGCCCAAGGTGTCGGTTTTAACGGGCGGCAGTCCCTTAACTCTAATCTCTTGTATACCTGCTTCTGAAGTTTTTATTAAGTAAGTGTCCGCACCCGCTAAAACTTTTAGAACCTCTGTGCCGTAGGCAGAAACCCAACCGTCAGGGGTTCTTAGTAATAATGGCATACGCCTTACCAATTGGTCAACTTCTGTTGGAGCAACAGCTATCCCCTGGTAAGCCGATTCACGAAGTAAGGGAATATTTTGTACCACGCCTTTAGCTTTAAACCCGCCGTGATCCTTACCTAAAATAACCGTACCTGTGGTCATGGGGTAGGTACCGTTATCGTTTTCAAAGGTTGCTAACACACTTGGGGCAGACGCAAGACTTTTAGCAAAGTCTAAATCACCACCAAAACGATCACTCTGTGGAAAGCTAATGACCCAACCAACACCTAAAGCGCCTTTTGATATAAGATCGTTTTGTATCTCAGCTAATCGTTTTCTGGGAAACGGGTAGCCGCCTTCTGCCTCAACATCGTCTTCGTTAATATTAAGAATTGAAAAATACCCAGAGGGTTGTTGTTCTGTAACAAACGTATCAAAAGTTTTGAGTTTTAATATTTGAAGCGGGGTCCATTGTTGGACCAAGGGCACGCCCAATAAGATAATAACAACCAACAACTGGAAAAATCTAGTCACCTTGGTTGATGGTTACGGTTTTATTACAGTTCGTGGAGCAATTATAATTAACCGTAATGCTTTTATTGGTGGTTCCTGATTGAGTGGCCGTGACATCGTAGTTATCAGTATAG